>Ga0272446_1002868_pt1 | contig 22675 bp, 21 predicted proteins | sample YNPCB0061_FD_194587 | JGI IMG/M metagenome (GOLD analysis project Ga0272446, IMG submission 194587) | Hot spring microbial mat communities from Yellowstone National Park, WY, United States - YNP-CB-006-1 | ecosystem: Environmental > Aquatic > Thermal springs > Hot (42-90C) > Sediment | place... | reverse complement strand
CTGCGAGCCGTGCAGTGGTTCGCGCCCTTGCCGGATTCCTGTCAGGGAATCGATGTTGCCGCCCTGCGCGAGAACGTGACGGCAGTCCGTGCCCACCTCGAAGCGCTCGGCCCGGATCGCATCCGCGATTTTGACCACACCTTGCTTAAACCCATCCGTTATGAAGGGATGTCGACATGACCGAGCGTTTTGCGGGGAAAGTGGCCCTCGTGACGGGCGGCGGGCGCGGCATCGGGCGGGCGATTGCGCTTCGTTTGGCGCGGGAGGGGGCCGATGTCGCGGTGAATTTTTTCCGCCACCGGGAATCCGCCGATGAAACGGCTGCCGAAATCCGGGCGTTGGGCCGCCGAGCGGCGGTGTTCAAGGCCAACATGGGCGAAGAGGCGGACATTGACCGGCTATTTGCGGAGGTCGGGGCCACTTTCGGCGGGATCGACCTGCTGGTGAACAATGCCGCCTCTGGCTACGCCCGCCCAATCATGGAGCAGCGCGTGAAGGGCTGGGACTGGACGATGAACATCAATGCCCGCGCCGCCTTGTTCGCCGGGCAACGGGCCGCCCCGATCATGCAGGGGCGCGGCGGCGGGGCCATTGTGAACATCAGCAGCATTGGGGCCATGAAGGTCATGCCGGAATACGTCCTGATCGGGGCGTCAAAGGCCGCCCTCGAGACGATCACGCGCTATATGGCCGTCGAATTTGCCCCGATGGGCATCAACGTGAACGCGGTCAGTGCGGGGTTCGTAGCCACAGACGCCCTGAAGGTGTTCAGCGTGGCCGCCCCAATCTTGCAAGACCCGGAGGCCTTTGCGAAGGCGCGCATCCCCGCCGGACGGATGGTCACGCCGGAGGATGTGGCGGCGGCGGTGGCCTTTCTTTGCACCCCCGACGCCGCCATGGTTCGCGGCCAGACGCTGATCGTGGACGGCGGCTTCACCCTGATCGATTAAGCCGCCCCCCGCATATCTTCCCGGCCTAGCGCGGCATGAGTAGGCCGACTGGAGCGCCCGTCTCCACCTGCCCGACGAGGTCGTAGGTCATGGCCCCCGTGATGCGCACGGGGATCATCGGGCGGCCAATCGGCGCGTCACCTTCGACGATCACCAGCCCATCGACTTCGGGGGCGTCTCGGTAGCTGCGCGTGATGGTCAGGCCGTCGCCTTGCCCTTCGACCAACACCTCCAGCGTTTTGCCCACTAGCGCCTGATTTTTGGCGAGGCTGATCCGTTGCTGGACTTCCATCAGGCGTTCGCGCCGGGCCGTCTTGACCTCTTCCGGCAAGTGGTTAGGCTGATCGGCAGAGGGGGTGTTTTCTTCAAAGCTATAGGTGAAGACGCCGACTCGGTCAAACTGCATATCCTGTACAAAGGCGACCAGTTCCTCAAACTCGGCGTCGGTCTCGCCGGGGTAGCCCACAATGAACGTCGTCCGCAAGGCCAGATCGGGCATGGCGGCGCGCATCTTTTCGACGGTGCGGTAACACCACTCAAGGTTGGCCGGGCGGCGCATCCGGAGCAGGGTGCTGCGGCTGCCGTGCTGAAGGGGCATATCAAGGTAGTGTAGCACTTGCGGGCGCGTCGCCATGACTTCGATCAGCCGATCTGTGACCGCGCCGGGGTAGGCGTACATAATGCGGAACCAAGGCAGGCGGGTTTCCGTCGTCAGGCGCTCCAGCAGCGTAGCGAGGCCATCGCGCAGGCCCAAATCGTGCCCGTAATCCGTCGAATCTTGGGCGATCAGGATGGCCTCTTGAACGCCCATCGCCTCCAGGCGTCGGGCCTCCGCAACAATCGAGTCCATCGGGCGGCTGACGGCAGTCCCCTTGATGAGGGGAATGGCACAGAAGGCGCACGGACGGCGGCAGCCGTCGGCAATTTTGAGGTAGGCGCTCCGGCCTTGTACCGAAGCCCGCAATGCACCGCGCTCATCAGCCCCGACGGTGACGGCCTCCGTAGGCAGGTGGTAGAGCGGTTCGGGGTCGATGCGGCCCCGCAGCCGGGTGATCAGGTCAACGATGTCCATCCACCGTCGCGTGCCGATTACCCCATCGAGGCCGGGCACTTTGGCGGCCAATTCGGGGCCGTAACGTTGAGCCATACAGCCGGCGGCAATCAGCAATTGGTCGCGGCGCTTGTGCATGGCCAGTTTCCGCAGGGCGGCCACGCTCTCTTCTTTGGCGGCATTGATGAATCCGCACGTATTGACGATCAGGACTTCGGCCTGACGGGGTTCCTCAAGGCCAATGTAGCCTTCTGCGTTCAAGAGTTGGGCCATGCTCTCTGAGTCAACGGTATTCTTGGAGCAACCCAAACTAAGCAGGTAATAGGTATTGTGCTGCGTTCTGCGCTTGATGGTCATTTCTTCTTGGGTTCCGGATGATGGGCGATTACAGGCGGTTCACCCAAAGTGTAATGGAACGCAGGCCGAAAGTACAGGGATCAGCGCAGGCGCAGGATCACCTCTAGGATCAGGGCGGCAATACTGGTAAAAACCGCCAAATAGCAGAGCCGTTCAGTCAGCTGCTCAAAGCGCCGGATGCCGTCGCTTTGGCGGAGACGCTGTAGGTTTTCCTGCCGGGTATCTTTGGGGCTGTGTTCGGCTAGCCAATTCACCGGCAACCGGACGACGATGGGGGTCAGGATGGCCCAGATCAGGTAGCCGGTTCCAAACACGATCAGGGCTGGGAAGCGGCCTCTCTCATCTTGCAAAAACGGTAAGATGGTGAAGGAATACAGGGCCGTCCACAGCAGCACGATCAGGGCTTGGAAGTAGCGAAGCACCATCTGGCGGAGGCGGAGGGCGTGCCGTACCAGTGACACTTCCTGCTTGGCGACCTCCTCAAACAACGGGCGTTCCATAAACCCTGCCAACCCCAACGCCGCATTGAAGCGGTCAATCTGTTTAAGGGTGCGGTCCCGGTGCGAATCCAGCACGCTGATCACTTCGCCCGGCCCGGTGAAGGCGTCCCGCACCCGGATCGGGTCGTCATCTTCCAGCTTGTCCAGCGGCTTGCGGCTGAGGTTTTCCAGCACCCCGCGCTGGATCAGGCGGGGGAGGCGGCGCGAACGCGGCACGATCATGCGCTTGGGCTTGTCGATTACGGCCCCGTAGTAACTCGCCCCCTCTTCGCTGAAGGGCAGCACAAAGTTGATGTTATCCGTGCCGTACTGGGCGATCATGATCTTGTTCTTCACCACTTCGGACTCGTCGGGGGAGAAGGCCACGCCCGTCAGCACGAAGCGTGGGTTAAACAGTTCTTCGGGGAAGCTCGGCGTATGCCCCACAAAGTAGAACTGCACAATATCTCGCAGCAGCAACCCCATCGCCATAATCGGGATCATCAAAGAGAGGATGAAGGGGAAGATCACGCATAAGTACACGGCGATTACCCCAATCAGCGGCCACCCGCCCGCACTGACATCGATGGGGGCGGTATAGTTCAGCAACACCCGCACAAGGGCGAGGATCGCATCCTTCAGGAAGACGGGCAGCAGGAACAATAGCCCTGCCCCACTAATGAACCCAACGGCAACCCGATGCATTGTCGAAAGGCGAACCTCAGTGCGCTGGAGGAAGGCGCGCATGGCGTTACGCTCTTGGTCATCGGTGCGTTTATCTTGGCGAAAATTCGGCATTTCGCGCTGGACGGTCTCGGCTCCATTTGACTCCACGCGGTTCATGGGCAATCGTACTTTCTAGTACACGGTTGGGAGAGGATAACACCTAGATTAGCACCAATTGGGCCACTGCGGAAGAGGAAAATTCGCTATAATGCGGTTCAACCTAAAAACCCTACGAGGCCTTTCCCCCATGACCAACCCAACGGCCATTCCATCTTACTACGACCTGCGCGAGACGTTCGCTAAATCCGGTTGCCCGGTCTGCGCCCTGATCGCCCGCGATGTCGCCCGCTACCTCGACGCCATCTTGTATGAGTTCAGCTTAGACCCCCAGATTCATAAGGTGTTCCGGGCGGCGCGGGGGTTGTGCAATTCCCACAGTTGGCAGTTTACGCGGGTCGGCGGGGCCGCCGTCCAGATTTCGGTGTTGTACCGCGCCGTCCTGAACGAAGTCCAACAAGTGGTTGCCGCCAACCAGAATGCCCCCGCCGCCGATTTATTCGCCCGTCTTGCGGGGCGGGCGCGCCCTAATCCCGGCCCGGCGCTGGCGGCAGCCCTCGCCCCGTCGGAGCCGTGCCCCGCCTGCCGACATGCCGAACAAGCTGAAGCCGACTACCTCAAAACGCTCTCTCGCTTCCTGCCCGACCCCGCCCTGAACGCCGCCTACCGCGCCTCTGACGGGCTGTGTCTGCCGCATCTGCGCGGCCTCTTCGCCGTGATTGAGGATGCAGAACGGGCCGCCCAAGTCGTCGATATTCAGATGACCATCTGGGAGCGCCTCCACGCCGATCTGGAACTGTTCAGCCTGAAGAATCGGGCCGAAAATCAGCATCAGCCGATGGGCCGCGAGGGCGATAGTTGGCTGCGCGTGGTCGCGGCCATCGCCGGACGAGAGTAGGGAGGCCGTAGACACGGCTTGGCATCAAAAGGATTCCGCAATACTTCGCCAACCCAGCTCAAATCCAGAAAATCAAACCGTGTTATAATTCACAGTCCTAGTCAATCGGAATATGCATAGGGGTTTACCCGCCCAATGTTGCGCTTTGTGCGCCGAATGGCGCTGATCTCGTGCTCGATGGCCCTCTTGTTGGCTTGCGTGGGGGCCTTGTTCGTGGCGGCCTTGCTCCAGCGGGGGACTGCCGCCGCCCAACCGGCCCCGACCCGCATCGTGTACGGCCTGACGTTGCTCCCCAGCGGCTTCGACCCGCACATCAACGCCTCGTCAGAACTGGGGATTCCGCTGCGCTCCGTGTACGACACGCTCGTGTACCGCGACCCAAACACCAAAGACTTTGTGCCCGGCCTCGCGGAGCGCTGGGAAATCTCCCCCGACGGGCTGACATACACCTTTTACCTGAAACAAGGGGTACGCTTCCATGATGGGGAGGTCTTTGATGCCTTCGCCGTCGCAAAGAACCTAGACCGCATCACTGCGCCGGAGACGCGCTCCCAGAAGGCGCTGTTCCTGCTCGGCCCCTTTGAACGGTACATCGTGCCGGACGCCAATACGATCCAGCTCGTCCTCCGCGCCCCGTTTACCCCGCTGCTGGACGGCCTCGCACAGGTCTATTTGGGCATGGCCAGCCCGAAGGCCCTCGCCGAATATGACCGGGATCGCTACCAATTGCATCAGGTGGGGACGGGGCCGTACCAAATGGTCGACTACATCCCCGGCGATTACATGCTGCTCCGGCGCAACCCGGCCTACACGTGGGGGCCGTCTTTCTACCAGAAAGATAACCCCGCCCCCGTTGAAGAGATCGAGTTCCGCTTCTTCACCGATCCGGCTACCCGTGCACCCGCCCTCGAGAGCGGGGCCGCCCAGATCATGGGCGAAATCCCGGCCCTTGACGCCATTGCCATCGCCCGGCGGCCCGATTTGCGCCTCGTCACACAGGCGATTCCGGGCTTGCCGCTGCAATTCTTACTCAACACCACCCAACCCCCGCTGGATCGGGGGGAGGTACGGCGGGCGTTGCTGGCCGCCACAGACCGTCAGGGCATCGTCGATGCGGTGTTCCAGCAGTTTTCGCCCGTTGCCTACGGCCCGCTGAGCGCCTCTAGCCCATTCTACGAACCCCGCGTGCGGGACTTCTACCCGTACAACCGCGATCAGGCCAAGAAAGTCCTCGCCGACCTCAACTACACCGACACCGACTCGGACGGCGTGCTAGACCTGAACGGCCAACCTCTGCGCCTGACGATGATCGTGCCGTCGTGGGGGAACGCGCCTGCGGTGGCCCAAAAAATCCAGAGCCAATGGCGCGAGATCGGGGTTGAACTGACCCTCAAGCAAGTGCCGAACTTGGCCGGGTTGTTGACCGCCACGAAGGAAGAATACCACCTCGTCGCCTTCAACGATTTCGGCGTCGATCCGAGCCTCCTCAACCGCTTCTACCTGTCCGATGCGCCCAACAACTTGAGCCGAGTCGTGAATACCAACCTCGATCAGTGGCTGCGGCGGGCGACGGAGACGCTCGACCCGGCGGAGCGGGCCGCCCTCTACACGCAAATTCAGGCCCTCATCATGGATCAGGGCTTGGTGTTGCCGATCCGCGATTACGTCAACCTGAACGGTTACAGCACCATCGTGGACGGCTTGGCCTTCGATGCTTACGGCTGGTTCCCGCTACTGCCTAACTTGCGGTACGTCGGATCGGGCAGACTGGGCAACTAGGACATGTCTGGGTGGGTAGCGCGGCGTATTGTAACGGCGGGCCTGACCGTCTGGGTGGCGGTCAGCCTCGCCTTCATCGTGCTGCGCCTGCTGCCCGGCGATGCGATCAGCGCTCAGCTTGCGCTCAGCGGGGCAACCGAAGGCCAAATCGCCGAGCGGCGGGCCGCGCTCGGCCTTGATGAACCACCCCTCACCCAGTACCTGACCATGATCGGCGGCTTGTTACAGGGCGATCTAGGCTGGTCGCTGGTCACCGGACGGCCCGTGAGCCAGATGATCGCCGAGCAGGTGTGGCCCACGGTCGGGTTGGCGGCGGCAGCCCTGATGGTGGCTGTGCTGGTTGGGATAGGACTGGCGTTGGGGGCCGTTTTTGGCGGGCCGTTCGTCCGCCCTGTAGCGGCTCTTATCACTCTGATCCTCATGGCCTCCCCCATTTACTGGACGGGCACGCTTGCGATCTACCTGTTTTCCGTGGCGTTGGGGTGGTTGCCTTCCGCCGGAAGCATCACGGATGTGCGGGCGTGGGTGCTGCCCGTCGCCGTCCTCGGACTCTCGGTGGCGGGCGGGCTGTCTCGCGTCATCGGGTCGGAGTTAACACACCTTCGGGGGGCGGATTTTGTGTGCACGGCCTACGCGAAGGGCCTGCCTAGACGGGTCGTCGCCGTGCGCCACGTGCTGCGGGCCGGATTAGGCGGGGCCGTCACCCTGATCACGCTACAGGCCGGCTATTTGCTGGGCGGGGCCGTTGTCACAGAGACGTTGTTTGTGCGGCGGGGGCTAGGCGGCGTGCTCTTGGGGGCCGTCAACACGCAAGATTACCCCGTCATTCAGGGGCTGGTCGTCTTTAACGCCATCGTGTACAGCGTGGTGACGACCTTCGGCGACCTCGTCGGGGCCGCTATCGATCCCCGCCTGCGGGAACCGCAGGCCTAACCGGATGCGCCGCCGCCGTACCGCCCGCCTCGCCCTCCTGCTGATCGCGCTGCTGTGCCTAATCGGGCCGTCGCTCGCCCCGTACAACCCCCTCGACGATGTCGGGGAAAGCCTCGCCCCCCCCAGCCGCGATCATCCCTTCGGCACAGACCTGATCGGGCGGGATGTGCTGAGCCGGGTGCTGCATGGGGGGAGGCGCACGCTCGGAACGGCGGCGCTGGCCATCCTGATCGCCATCGTGCCGGGCTTGCTGGTTGGGCTATCGGTGGGGTACGTAGGCGGAGCCGCAGACCGCGCCGCCCTGATCTTGATCGACGCTGTCTCGGCAGTGCCCAGCCTGCTGATCGCGCTATGTGTGGTGGCCTTGCTCGGCGGCGGCCCGACCCAGATCGCCGTCGCCGTCGGGATCGCCGGAATTCCGGTCTACACGCGCTTGGCGCGGGGGGCCGCACGCGGCTTGCGTGGGGCGCTGTACATCGAAGCGGCGCGGGCGGCGGGGGCAGGCCGTTTGTACATCTTGTGGCGGTGCATCTTGCCGAATGCCGCCCCGACCCTGATCAGCGGCGGAACGGTGCTTCTGGCGTGGAGCCTGCTCAACGCCGCCACGCTCTATTTTCTGGGCTTCGGGGGCGACCCCGCCCTGCCCGAATGGGGCGCGATGCTGGCTGAGGCGCGGTCTGTGTTGCGCGCTGCGCCTCACGTTGCCCTCGCCCCCGGCGCAGCCCTGATGGGAACGCTCGCCAGCGTGATCGCAGCGGGCGATGCGCCAACAAATCCGTGCTAAAATGGAGTTTCTACCCGTATCGCAAGCTATAAGCTATATTCTGAGGACGTTGCATGAGTGTACAAACGGGGTTGAAATCGGCCCGCCCGATGACGTTGCGCGGTTCTATCGTGCGTGGTGTGGGGATTGGTGTGGTGTTGGCAATCGTGTTTTTGGGCGGGTTCTTCTTCCGAGAGGCGCTTCCCTCCCTCGCCGCGCCCCATAACGACTCAGGCCGAAATCCGGCCAGCCAAGCTGGGAACTTCCCGCTACTGGCACAGGCCCAAAGCCTGCTCATGGAGCACTACCTGCGCGAATTGCCCGATCCCGTCGTCCAAGAATATGGGGCCATTCGGGGCCTAATTGGGACGCTCAATGACCGCCTGACCTACTTCATCGATCCGCCCGTCGCCGCCAGCGAGTCGAACGTGTTGGCTGGGCAGTACGGCGGGATCGGGGTGTTGGTGCGGCGCGATGAGGCCGGGCGCTTCGTCCTCTCCCCCTTCCGGGATGGCCCGGCTGCACGTGCGGGCGTCCGCGATGGGGATATTTTGCTCAAAGTGAACGATGCCCCCATCGCCCCAGAGACGGGCATCGATGCCGTCGATCAACTGCTACGCGGGGAGGTCAAGGAAACGAACGGCGTCAAAAATGGGGTCAAGATCGAAGTGCAGGATAGCAAGGGCGCAGAGGCCGCCCGCACCTTCACCATCCCCTTTGAGACGATTGAGATTCCGTCGGTGATTTGGCGGCGCTTGGAGGAAGCGCCCGAATTCGGCTACATCCAGATTTTGCGGTTTACCGCCCGCACGCCTACCGAACTGCAAAACGCCTTCGCCGAACTTCAGGACGCGGGCCGGAATAATACTCCCCTGCGGGCGTTGGTGCTGGATATGCGGAATAATCCGGGCGGCCTGCTGGCGGAGTGCATCGAAGTGGCCAGCCGCTTCCTGCCCGAAAACACGCTCGTCTTGAAGGAGAAGAGCAAGAAGGGCGAAAAGGAATACCGCAGCACGCCCGGCAAAAGCCTGACCGACCTCCCGATGATGGTCATCGTCAATCGGGGGACGGCCAGCGCCGCCGAGATCGTGGCGGGGGCGCTTAAAGATAACAAGCGGGCCAGCATCATCGGCCAGACCAGCTACGGCAAAGGCACGGTGCAACTGATCTTCCAATTGGCCGACAAGTCCTCGCTGCACGTCACAACGGCGGAGTTTTTCCCGCCCTCCGGCGTCCCGATGGAAGGCGTCGGCATCGTACCGGACATCCCCATGATCCCCGACCAGAACGGGCGGGATGTCGAACTCGGCGAGGCGATCCGCCAACTGCGCGACAAGTTGGCGCAAGGTTAAGCAGAGGAACCAATCACCCATGTACGCCAACCTTCCAAACCAGCCAGACCGCAAAACCTACCCGATTGACACCTTCTCCCGCCTCACCCTGATCGTTGTCATCGGGGCGCTGTGTGTGGTGGCCGTCGGAGGATTCTTCGCCGGGTATGTGGTGGGCCAACGCAACACGCCCAACCCCCAAGCCATCTTTAACGAAGTGTGGCGAATCACAGATCGGGAGTTCTACTACGACAAGCCCACCGAAGCCGAACGGGCCTACGCCGCCATCAATGGCCTGCTCAGCAGCCTGAAAGACCCGCATACGATCTTCCTGCCGCCCGCGCCCGCCGCCAAACAGAACGCGGTGATGCGCGGGGAAGAGGGCGGGGTCGGGGCGACAGTGGCCCAATTGGAGGATAAGCGCTTCCAAGTCATGGAAGTGCGGCGGGGCTGGCCCTTTGAACAGGCGGGCGGCAAGGCGGGCGACGTGATCCTTGCCGTAGACGGGGCCGAGATCGCAGGCTTGACCCTTGAACAGGTCGTCAGCAAGATACGCGGCCCGCTTGGGACGCCCGTCCGGTTGACGTTGGCCCGCGAAGGCAGCCCCGACCCAATCGAAATCACCCCCGTCCGGCAGCAGATCAATGTTTACGGCGAGATGTGGGAAGACCGAATCGGCTACCTTTCGCTGACGACCTTCAACGCCACCGCCCCCGCTGATATGCGAGCGCAGTTGGAGAAGCTCATGGCGGCCAACCCCCGCGCCCTGATCCTCGACTTGCGCGGCAACACGGGCGGCTACCTGACCGAATCGCTCGAGATCGCCGACCTATTCTTGCCAGAAGGGTTGATCGCAACTGAGCGCATGAAGGATGGCTCCGTCAGGCGCTTCGAGGCCAAGACGGGCGAGATCGCCGAACAAGTTCCGGTCGTGGTGCTGGTCAATGGCATGTCCGCCTCCGCCTCCGAGATTGTGGCGGGGGCCATCCAAGACCGCAAACGCGGCGTCCTGATCGGACAACGGACGTTCGGGAAGGGGTCGGTACAGCGCATCTTCAGCTTTGGCGATGGCTCACAGCTGTTCGTGACGGCGGGCGCGTGGTACACCCCCAACGAAACGCCCATCCAAAAACACGGCGACCAACCCGGCGGCCTCAAACCCGATGTAGAAGTTGCGCCGCCACCGGCGGGGGCACTCGTCCAGACCGATCCGGTTGAACAAGCGGCCATCGACTACATCAAAAAGAACTTTTAACCGCGATCAGGCACACACGGAGGAAGACATCATGGCCAAAGCCAAGACGGGCATCGTCGTTGTTGCCAGCAACCGCAAGGCCGGACATGATTACACGCTTGGCGAACGGGTTGAAGCTGGGTTAGTCCTCATCGGTTCGGAGATCAAATCCATCCGGGCGCATCAGGTGAACCTTGCCGATGGTTACGTTGAAGAGCGCGGCGGGGAGTTGTGGCTGCTCAACGTCCACATCGACGAGTACAAGCAGGCCAACCGGTTCGGGCATGAGCCGAAGCGGACGCGAAAGCTGCTCCTGCATCGCAAGGAGATCAACCGGTTGATCGGCCAAATGCGCGAGAAAGGCATCAGCCTCATTCCGACTCAGCTGTACCTCAAAGATGGCCGTGCCAAGGTCGAAATCGCGGTGGCGAAGGGTAAAAAGCAGTACGACAAGCGCGATGCCATCGCAGACCGGGACGCCAAACTGAACATCCGCCGCATGATGAAGGAAAAACGCTACGACGACTGATCCCCTTCCCCCCCTCCGCTGATGCGCTGAGGGGGGAAGCATCAGCAGCGAGAGGGAGGACTCGCCCATGCCCCGCCCCGTTCGTGCCCTGACCCGGCTGGCCGTGCTCTCCAGCCTCGCCCTGACCTTCGCCATTTTCGCCCGCTCCGATGCCGCCACCAATAGCCGTTACGTCCGTATTTTGAGGCACGCGCAAGGCCTCATTTTCGATTACGTGGCATGGGAGATCGGCGCGGTCATCGAAAAGATCGGGGCGGTACAGGCCAGCCCCGCCGCCTACCTGCCCGAATCGGCGCGTTCGGCCTTCGTCGCCCGCTACTTTGAGCACGTCGCTCAGCTGCAAACCCTCGAACGCGAGATCGAAGCGCTGTACAGCGACCCCACCCCCGATCCCGCCGCCCGAAGCGCCTCCCTCCGTGCCGAACGAGACGCCCTTCGCACGCTCGTCGATCAACGCACACCGCTTGCTGAGGCAATTATTGAAAGTCAGGTGGCGGCGGTGCTCCGCGATGAAGGGTTCGCCGTCAACGGGGAGGTGTGGCCGCCCGTCTCCGCCCGCATGACCGAACTCCCGATGTTGTTGGTCGTCTCCCCGCGCAACGTGATTCAGCGCGAATTTGCCATCAACACCCTGTACATGAGCGTTGACCGAATGGAGGCCCTAGAGTCGGCCATTGACGCCGATCTAAACGTCTCATCGTTAGTGGTTCCCATCGGCGGGCTGGCGCTGTACCCGGCAATGGTCATTCAGACGTGGCACGCCGTCTTCACCATTGAGACGGTGGCCCATGAATGGCTGCACCATTACTTGTATTTCTTCCCGTTGGGGTTGGAATACCTGACGACAGGCGGCGAAACGTGGATCATTAACGAGACGACGGCCTCCCTTTTCGGGCGGGAGGTGGGACGGAAAGTCGTGGAGCGCTACTATGCCGATTACCCTAACATCATGCGCCTCCTGCCCCCGCTCACGCCGCCTGCGCCCGCCGCCCAAAGCGCTCCCACCACGCCGCCCACCTTCGATGGGGCCAAGTTCATGAACGACACCCGCGTACAGGTCGATTCCCTGCTGGCGGCGGGCAAAATCGCGGAGGCGGAGCAGTTCATGGAGGCGCAACGGCAAATACTGGCTCAGAATGGCTACCGCTACCGAAAGCTGAATCAGGCGTACTTTGCCTTCTACGGGGGGTATCAGTCTGGGGAGGGCGGCGGCGCGGGCGGAACTGACCCCATCGGCCCGGCGGTGGCCACCCTCCGGCAACGGGCTGGCACGCTCAAGGCGTGGGTAGAGACCATGCGTGGACTCACGACGCGGGGGGCGTTGCTCGCCGCAGCGGGAGCCGCAAACCCGTAGATTACAGCGCCCGCAAGGCCGATTTCGCCGCGTAGTAGCCGCCCATGCCATGCACGCCGCCGCCCGGCGGCGTGGCCGATGAGCAGATATACACCGCCGCCTCTGTCGTGCTCGGCACGCGGTACGGGTTGATCCGCACGGCGGGGCGGGTGAACAATTGGCGCAAATCTTGCACGCCGCTGTTAATATCCCCGCCGATGTAGTTGGGGTTGTAGGCCTCCATTTGCGCGGCGGTGTGCGTCGTCCGGTGCAGGATCACCTCCCGGAAGCCCGGCGCGAAGCGCTCAATTTGCGCCTCTACCGCCGCCGTCAGGTCAGCATGGGAGCCGTGTGGGGCGTGGCAGTACGCCCACAGGGTATGTTTCCCCTCCGGCGCACGGCTGGAATCAAACAAGGTTGGTTGAATCAGGAGCACGTAAGGCCGCGCCGGGAGTCGGCCCTGCCATACGTCACGTTCCCCCGCCCGGATTTCGTCCATGCCCCCGCCGAGATGCACCGTCCCCGCGCCCGCCACCGCCGGATCGCGCCAAGGGACGGGCGCACTCAGGGCGTAATCCAGCTTGAAGACGCCCGGCCCGTAACGGTAGCGACCCACTTCGGCGCGGTAGGCCACTGGCAGGTAGTCCCCCACGATGCGGAGCAACGTGCGCGGGGAGGTATCGAACAGCACCGCCCGCGCTGAGGGAATCTCCCGCCAGTGGCGCACCTCGTGATCGGTGATAATCTCCCCGCCAAGTGACCGGAAATAGGCGGCCATGCCCTCCGCGATCCGCCCCGATCCGCCGACGGCGAGCGGCCACCCGACGGCGTGTGCCAAAATCCCCAGAATCAGGCCGAAGGCCGCCGTTGCGGGTTGTTCCAACGGGATCAGCGAATGGGCGGCCATGCCCGCGAAGGCCGCCCGCGTGCGGGGATCGGCGAAGTTGCGGGCGGCCATCCCCCGCGCCGATTGCAGGGCCAGCGCCGCGAAGTACAACACGCTCAGTGGGCGGCGCGGCACGCGCAGCGGGAACAACGGCCCCAAGAACTGGTCGATCAGGGCGGGGGCGGCGGCGGTTAGGGGGCCAAAAATACGGCGGTAGGCGGCGGAGTCGCGGCCAAATTGGGCGGCAGTTTCCGCGACTGAGCGCCGGATCAGGACGGCGGGGCCGTCGTCTAAGGGGTGCGCCACTTCTACGGGCGAAAAGGCCCATTGCACCCCGTAGCGGTCAAGGGGCAGGCTTTTGAAGAACGGCGAGGCTTGCGCTAACGGATGGGCCGCCGCGCACATATCGTGATGGTAGCCGGGCAGGGTCAGCGGGAGGGTGCGCAACCCGCCGCCGAGGCTACTTTTCGCCTCGAAGATCAGGGTTTTGGCCCCCGCCCGCGCCAGCGTGATCGCGGCGGCGAGTCCGTTCGGGCCGGAGCCGATCACAACGGCATCGTAGCTAGGCATTTCCGACGGCCTGTGCAATGGTATAACAGCCGGTATCGCCACGTTCAATGAGCATCTGTTGGAAGCGAAAGATGGCGTTGAACAGGTCGTCTTGGTGCTTGCGGAGGCCGTCCTCGCACAGGCTGAGCGCCAGCGGGAATTGCCGACTCCGGCGCAGTACGTCCACCATGAGCGCATCGGCGGCCCCCGCTTGCGTAGCGATGGGCTGGTTTTGCAGTTGGGCCTCTTTGAACAAGTCTGCGGCGCGTTTGCGGCAGCTTACCGCCCCTTCGATGTTGGGGGCGTCGTCGCACACCCACGCTGCACGGAGGCAATTCCAGCCGGCGCGGGCGTAATCGGCGAGGGCGGCTAAGATGATCGATAGGCACAAGAACGAATTGGCGAGGGCGGGCAGGGCGCGGTCTGCCAATTGGTCGCGGTAGGCTTCGCTGGCCATGATGTGCGGCGCGTTGGGCAATAACGCCGAGAGGTCGGCGTTGCAGTAGCCGCACTGGGGGCAGCGCTGTACCCAAAGATGAATGGTAGAACGCATCATTTCGGGTGGGCGGGTGTCCAGATCAGCGCTACCGAACGAGTTAGTGGAAGTGAGTAGGTATTGTTCGCTGGTCTGTCCGCACACAGCACACTGGACTTCAACCGGGCGCATGGTGGTCATGGCAATACGTTCTCTTGAGTCGGGGGTCTTGTAGGGGGATTCTATCACAAAGTGGGATAAGCAGGGGGGTGTTACGGCGCTTGAGGAGTCCTGAGTCTTAGGGTAACGGTGTGGGGGCGTAGCGTGCTTGCCCTCGTAGAAGGCCCCTACGAAAACACGCCCTTCTTTGGCCACACCCTATTGATTACAACAGGGTGTGGTAATTGTATGGACGGATTAGCCCTCACCCCCTTGCCCCCTTCTCCCTCATGGCAAAGGGGGGAAGCTGTTACTCCCCACATTTTCACCCCTCCCGTGCAACGCCCCATGCCGAGCCTTGCCCAGTATGGTATACTCCCGCCCATGACACACGATAAATACGCGCTACGCTTAATCTTTGGCTGTTGTCTCCTGTATGCGACGCTGTTCGCAGCGGCGGCAGGCTTGGGGCAAGTTGCCGCGCAAGGCAACCCGACCCCCATCCCATTAGAGACCCACATCCCCCCGACATTGCTCCCGCCGGCGCCCACCCCGACGCCCTTTGCCCCGATCACCCGATCCGCGGTGGCCCGCATTCGGGAGCGCAATCCCCAGACCCTGATCGTCGGGTTGCCGTTCAACAACAAGCCGTTTTCGTCGATCAACGCGATTGGGGCGCTAGAAGGCTTTGAGGCCGACCTCGCCCGCGCCATCGCCGAAGATTGGGGCGTGAAGATCGAATACCGCCACACTACCCGCCAAAACGCCCTGACTCTGCTCTTTTCCGGCCAGATCGACCTGCTCATGGGTCAGCAAATCCTCTCGCGGGATGCGCTCTCCGCCCTCGATTTCAGCGATCCGATCTTCGTTGGGAAGCAGGTGGCGTTGGCGATGGCTGATGCGCCGCAAAACAGCATCACCGAGCTTGGCGGGCAGGCCGTCGGGGTGGTAGCGGGCAGTCGGGGGGAGGTGGCCTTCGCGGCGTGGGCCGCCGCCAACGGCTTGGCCGTGAATATCCTGCGCTATCCCATGCTAGACGATGCAATGGCCGCACTCGGAGCGCGGCAAATCACGGCCCTGATCGGGGATCGGTGGGCGTTGGATCAGCGGGTGCGCGTGGGCGGCATCAGCGGGGTGAAGCTGCTCGAGGGCGTGGTCAGTACGGAGCCGTATGCAATCGCCATGCCGCGCTACGATGACAGCCTCCGCACGATGGTCAACCGCACCTTGCAACGCATGGCCCGCGATGATCGGTTGAACCCGATTTACGACGTGTCTTTTCCGGATGGCTTGCTCCCCAACGCGGAGCGCGTGTACCCCATCGTCTGGCGCGATCTGGACGCGGATACCCGCACCCTTCAGGACTTCCCTGCCGACATTGTGCGCCCGGCGCGGGGGGTGCTTGACCGCCTGCGGGCGGGCGAACCGCTGCGCGTGGTCGGGCTGGGGACGCCCGTCGGGGCCGATGGGCAACCAACGCCCCTTGAGCGGCTGAACGCCGCCATCATTTTTGAAATGGCCCGCCGCTGGAACGTCCAAGTGGGGCTGGTTCCGGGCGGCACATCGCCCGCTCTCTCTGAAGATATTCTCGCTTCCGGCGGGGCCGATCTCGCCGTCGGCTTGGAGCCGCATTGGGGCACGGTGGATCGGCTTGATTTCGTCGGGGTGTACGCCGAACGGGGCTACCGCATGTTCGCCCGCGTGGGGAGTGGCATCCAGAGCTTCGCCGACCTCCGCACGGGCATTCGCAGCATCGGCACGTACTCCGATGATCCGGCTTCGTTAGCGGCAGCGAAAAAGTTGGCCCTGAGCGTCGGCTTACCAGAACGCACCCTCCGCACCCCGATCTACAATCCCGGTAGCGAAGCTGACATCATCAATGCGGTGTTTGAAGTCCAGAGCGTGCGGGTGTTCTTCGGTGATGCCTTGCGGGTCGTGCCACTTGCACAGGCCAACGCCAACCGTGTCGAACTCACGCCGCGCCTGTACGATCCGCGCCCGATTGGGTTTGGCGTGCCCCGCAACGATGCCGACTTCCGCGACCTCATTGCAATTACCTTACAAGAAATGGCCCGCGATGGGACGTATGAACGCATCTTCCGCGAACAGTGGAACATCGGCGACCCCCAGCGGCCCATCGTGTGGCCGGGTACGGCGCAACCCTTCGGAATCCGAGTGAACTGACCATGCCAGACCGTTGTACCGTCGGGATTCAGGGCGAAAACGTGGCGGCGGCGGCCCTTCAACGGGCGGGCTATGCCCTGCTGGCCCGCCGGTGGCGGCCCCACACCGGCAACCTGCGCGGCGAGATCGACATCATTGCACGCCGTGAGGGGCGGATCACCTTCGTGGAGGTGCGTTCGCGCCTTCTGGACGACCTGACGCCCGCCCTTGAGAGCATCTCCGCCCGCAAACGCAGCCAACTGCGCGCCCTCGCCGAATCTTACCTCGCGGCAGAAGCGGTGGCCGATGTGGAAGTGTGCTTCCTCGTGATGGCGGTCAACCCGCGCACGGGGCATGTAGAGTGGGTTGAGGACGCCCTCGACAATGCTGACCGCTGGTGATTTCCCCCCCCGCCTGATCAGCATTGTGGGGCCGACGGGCATCGGCAAGACGGGGCTGGCGATTGCCCTCGCCCGCGCATTCGATGGGGAGATCGTCGGGGCGGATAGTCGGCAAATCTACCGCTACATGGATATTGGCACAGCCAAACCGACCCCCGCCGAACAAGCCGCCGCCCGTCACCATCTGATCGACGTGGTCGACCCCGACCAGACGCTTTCGATGGCCGTCTACCAAAGCATGGCCTACGCCGCCATTCAAGATATTCACCAGCGAGGGAAAGTCCCGTTGCTGGTGGGCGGGACGGGCCAGTACGTGACGGCAGTCTTAGAGGGGTGGTCAGCACCGGAGGTCGCCCCCGATCCGGCCCTCCGCGCCGAGTTGGAATCGCTGAGCGCGGCAGAACTCTACGCCCGGCTGGCCCCGCTTGACCCTGCAACGGCGGCACGGATTGACCGGAATAACGCCCGCCGGTTGGTACGCGCCCTTGAAGTGTGTATGCTCTCTGGGCGGCCCTTCAGCGAGCAGCGACGGAAACACCCGCCGCCCTTCGCGGTGCTGGAGATCGGCTTGAACATGGCGCGGGAGTCGCTTTACCCGCGCCTAGACGCCCGCATTGACCAAATGATGGCCGATGGGTTGCTGGGGGAGGTCGAACGGTTGGTGAACATGGGCTACGGATGGGGCCTGCCCGCCATGAGTGGGCTAGGTTACGCCCAATTGGGACTATACTTACGGGGGGAGGTCAGTTTGGCAGAGGCCGTCATGCTGATCAAGCAAGCGACCCGCGATTTTGTCCGGCGGCAAGACACATGGTTCCGGCGGCACGGTTCCCCAACATGGCTCATCGGAGAACCAGACACGTTCTATGACCGGGCGGCGGGGATCGTGGCAGCCTTTTTGAAAGGGGAAGCGGCGCGATGAGCTTTTACCGCGATTACTTCAACAATTTCTATGGCCGGATTCGGAATCCGGGCGCATCACGGGTCATCTTTTTCGGGGCGTTGGTGGCATTGGGCGTGTTCGCCGTCACCCGCTTTTGGCCGGGCGTGGCCAGCGGCGTCAGCTGTTCCGAGCTACCGCGCCCGATCATCACCGGCAACAATCAATCGATCTTGGCCTCACGGGTCGACCCGAGCGTGCTGGCCCTTGAGTTAGTGGTCGATACGCCCAGTTTCCGCGTGGGCGAAAAGCTGACGATGGAGGTACGGTTCATCAACAGTAGCATGGCCTCCCTCACCCTGCTCATCTCCCCGTCAGAGGTAGTCTTCCGGTACACCGGGCAAGAGCCGGGCCTGAACTTCGCCATCATCAACGCGCAGGGCCGCACGCTCGGTGAACCGTTCAATTTGCGGCCCCCCGTCCCGAACCGCACCACCTACGAACGCAACGACCTGCGCTTGCTCGGCCCCCGCTCGCGTTGCCACATGCGGGTCGAGATCGACGCCCAACGCCTCGCCAATTCGGGGATGGGCAACGTCGGCCAGTACCGGATCACGGCGGTGTACCGGAACACCTCACGCGGGGCGTTGCCGCCCGTGACGGCCCTCACCCCGACGCCTATCTTCCGGGATCAGGGCGTATGGGTGGGGGAAATCCGGTCTAACGACGTATTTCTCGCTATTGGGCAATGAAAACTGGGCCGGATCGGACAGGGATTCGGCCCAGTCTTTACCCGACCATCGAGAGGGCGGCCAACACCGCCGGGAGCAATTGCTTCTTGCGGGAAACGACCCCCGGCGCATCCAGAGTCCCGTCATCGAGGCGGGGGTAGGGCAGCGCCGCGCTGATGGCCGGGTTCCCCGCCGTGACCAGCACGCTATTGCTGCGCACCACGTCCGTCACCATGAGCAAGGCAAGGGCAAGCCCGCGCTTTTCGGCCAGTTCTTCCAACGCCCGCCGCAATTCCGGCAAACGCGGCGTCAGTTCGCGGAAATTCGTCACCTCCACCTGTGCGATTCCCGCCTGATGCCCGTTGGCCTCGTAGAACTTTAAATCGGTACTGATCACCTCCTCGCCGGAACGTGCGCCCAAGCCCGCCCCTGCCGAGAGCAACTCCGTGCCGAGTGCCTCGATGGCCGCCGTGCGGGAGCCATCCGGCCCCGTCGGCAGCCCGGCCATCTCGGCAAGCGCCACCGCCGCCCGCTGATCACGTGGCGTCGTAGTTGGCGAGCGAAACACGAGCGTATCGGAGATGATCCCGCACAGCAGCAGGCCCGCCAACGGCGCGGGGAAGGTCAGTTCATGCTCAAAGGCCTCCTCAGCGACGAGCGTCGAGCAACTCCCGACTGGCTCCACCCGAAACCGGATCGGGATAGCCGTCGCTGGATTGCCCAACCGGTGATGATCCAGCACTTCCAACAGGTCGGTTTCTTCTAAGCCGGGCACGGCCTGCCCCGCTTCATTGTGATCGACGATGACCAACTTCCGGCGTGGTGGGGCCAACAGCGCCGATTTGCTACACAGCCCGACGTATTCGCCACTTTCAGAGACGACCATGAACTCATCTTGGGCGGCGCGCAGGACGGGCTGCAACACGTCCCGAATCCGCTCACCTGCCTTCAGCACGAGGCCTACCCCTTCGTTGGCTGTCTCAACCTTCTGGTCAAGGGCACGGGCCAGTTCCAGCACAGAAGTTGAACTCAGCGGATGGGCCAGCGTCCCGAACAGCGTTTCGCCCGTCAGCAGCCCGACTGGCCGGTTGGCATCGTCTACCACAGGGGCCGGATGCCGGTGCTTCGCAATGAACTGGATCGCCGCCAACAGGTTATCCCCACGGTGCAGGGCTTCTGAACCCGTCGTGAGGTCTTGAACCCGCGTGTAGACATCAGCGACCAGCGGCGGCGCGTCTACGCCGAACCGTTGCAGGGCAAATAGCGTTTGGGTGTTGCATTCGCCGGGCCGCCCGGCGATGTGAGGTATCTTTTCGGCTTGCCCACGTACCCACGCATAGCCCATTGCCGAGGCAATCGCGTCCATATCCGGGTTGCGGTGGCCGATCACAAGGATCGCCTCTGCAGTGAGGGTAGCACGTTTAATATCAATCGGCATCGTCATAGCTTGCGGTTACTCCATCGGTTCGGCCCAATGCGTTCAGCCTTGCTTTTCGCCCATCCAGCCAACCCTTCCCTGATATTTTACCAGCCAACGTGGGATGTCGTGATTGTAAATGGGGCCATCCGAGGTCGGGAAGATGTTCCCCGCCCCCTAACATGAGGCCGGAAGGGGGCGGTTCCAACCCGATGGGCGGGGATACCGGTGAGGCCCTCGTGACATTGACGTGGGGCCGAAGCGGAGAGGCTTGTTCCCTCTACGGGTCGTGGTGGAGTGAGGCGTAGCGGTACACGTTAACTAAGCCCGGTTAAAGAGCCGCCCCAAAATGATCGAAATTGCCATCAAGATGATCCATACAACCGAAAAGATGCCCATAAAAGAGGGTTCACCTCGGATCGGGATTAGTGTCCCGCCGAGCGCCGCAGCGACAAAAATTGCAATCGGCAAACTGTTCAGAGCAGCATTGACCGTTCGATAGGTATCGATCTTTTGGCGGTACATCTTTTTCAGTAAAGCATAAATTTCAGCGGTATGGTCGGGACCCTGTGGGCGGGATAATGACTGAGTTTCTGGGAATGTTGGCACAGATGGTGTGGGCTGTGATTGTGCCATGAGGGTATCGAGTTGCCGCAGCCATTCTGTGGCCTTTGGATGGTTGGTAGTCAAAATAAATTCACGTGCTTCGGCATAGCGCTTTTGTGCAACAAGGGTTCGGACGGTCTGAACAATATCCTGCATGGCACATTATTTTCCTTGCTTACGCAAAAAGAGGTAAGTAGAGTTGTTTCCACTGCCTCCGACGTATCGTTACAAAGTGGGGCATAGCATTATGTCCTATGCCCCTTCTAACCAATCTCGGTTGGACAGCCGACCCAAAAATGATCGGAATCGCTATCCAGATGATCCATCATAGACTAACGAAGCCAATCCATCCGCGGCCTCTGGTCTGCTGGGTGGAGTGGGGGCTGTGGGTCTGAACCGTCTGTCTGACCAAACGTCCCCCAGTTTTGATGACTGCTCTCTAACAGGTTCAGTTATAGTGCATCATAGCGCAGCTGTAGCGGAAGGTCATGAGGATTAACCCCTAAATTTTTCGGTGTCTGTGTGCGGTTATAACGGAGGAAGGCCTTACTGAGCAGCAACATTGGAATATTTGCCGACCCAATTTTTTGTTTCGCATCTCACCAATCATATCTGCTACGTTCTTCGCGTTGCGGATTACCCGTATTTACGCCCCAAATGTGGTCATGTGCCCCTTGAGGGTTGTTAGAGAGTGGGATGATGAAAAAATCTGTAATATCACCATTTTTTACTTTCACCCGCACACGTGCATGGTAACCACCATTTTCAGGCATGCTGTGATTCCCTAAATCGTTATCACCTTCAGAAAGGGAACGTTTTCGGGCTAGAGTAAGCAGGTGTTGCATCAAATCAGGACTTACATTGACTGGCATTATTGTCCTCCCTATTTATCTTCAAAATTCAGCACAGGCAGTAGCCTGCGACCTCGCTGACTTCGCCGTTTGCGAGCCGCGGTCTCAGTACCCTCTACGGGTCGTGGTGGAGTGAGGCATCAAGCGGCAATGGCAAGTTTGTCCAATTCGTCATGTTTCAGTACCCTCTACGGGTCGTGGTGGAGTGAGGCGTGACAAATCTTCCCAACTTCATCTTCGCTTTAGTGTTTCAGTACCCTCTACGGGTCGTGGTGGAGTGAGGCATGTATCCGGTACCGGATGTTGACGCGCACTACACGTTTCAGTACCCTCTACGGGTCGTGGTGGAGTGAGGCGCTGAGTTGGGCGTTCAGGAGGCTGAACGCGCGTGTTTCAGTACCCTCTACGGGTCGTGGTGGAGTGAGGCCAAGACCGTCGTTGATTTTAACCTAGCAGATGACGAGTTTCAGTACCCTCTACGGGTCGTGGTGGAGTGAGGCATAATCGGTATCACTTGTCAAGGGGTATTCTGCAATTGTTTCAGTACCCTCTACGGGTCGTGGTGGAGTGAGGCTGGTCAGGGCGCTCGATGGGAAGACGCTCATAACTCAAGTTTCAGTACCCTCTACGGGTCGTGGTGGAGTGAGGCCACGGGAAAGTTTTCGTCGTGTCGGGCCTCGTCCTCAGCGTTTCAGTACCCTCTACGGGTCGTGGTGGAGTGAGGCCTTGAATGCCCCGCAAAAGGTGACGGTCTATCATCAGGTTTCAGTACCCTCTACGGGTCGTGGTGGAGTGAGGCTTGACTTTGCTGAGCCGGAAGCGTTTTTGCGTCACATGTTTCAGTACCCTCTACGGGTCGTGGTGGAGTGAGGCTTGCCTTACCACCCGACCCGACGGGTTTATCTGGGGTTTCAGTACCCTCTACGGGTCGTGGTGGAGTGAGGCCATGGGGCGGAACGTCGCGTACATGAACATCGATCGTTTCAGTACCCTCTACGGGTCGTGGTGGAGTGAGGCCTTATTGCAACGGGCGCACCCGCTCACCTCATTGGGTTTCAGTACCCTCTACGGGTCGTGGTGGAGTGAGGCACGCCGATAGCCCGGAATATCACCGACGGCCTCAGTTTCAGTACCCTC
>Ga0272446_1002867_pt1 | contig 22678 bp, 12 predicted proteins | sample YNPCB0061_FD_194587 | JGI IMG/M metagenome (GOLD analysis project Ga0272446, IMG submission 194587) | Hot spring microbial mat communities from Yellowstone National Park, WY, United States - YNP-CB-006-1 | ecosystem: Environmental > Aquatic > Thermal springs > Hot (42-90C) > Sediment | place... | reverse complement strand
CCTTTCTGCGACCCTTTGCTCCTCGGCAAAAGGAAACCGAGGGAGACTAAAAGGGAGACTTTTAGCCCGATTATAGGGGAGGAACCAGCCGGAAACAAGAGGGGTATAACCGCTTAGTGTTGAATATTTTGGGGTTTACAGACGAGGAAGCACGAGGAAGCGGTTTTTATTTCCTCCGGAGCAAAAGGCCGCAGGTTCGAATCCTGCCGGGCGTACCAGCTATCATCTCTTTTGAAGCCCGCCTTGCGGCGGGCTTTTTTCATGCAGGCCGGAGGCAGGCGCGGCGTTGTACTGTGGGATTGATGTTCACGGGGATTGTGGAAGAGGTCGGACGGATCGTCCGCGTGGAGCCGCGGGGTTCCGGCAGCAGGCTGCGGATCGAGGCGGGACGCGTCGCCGAGGGGCTGCGGGAAGGCGACAGTGTGGCGGTCCAGGGCGTGTGCTTGACGGCCGTGGAGACCGGCGGGGCCGCTTTTTCGGCCGATGTTTCCCGGGAGACGCTGGAGCGGTCGACGCTTGGGGAGGCGCGGGCAGGCACGGCGGTAAATCTGGAGCGGGCGCTGGCCGCTTCCGGCCGCTTGGGCGGTCACATTGTGCAGGGGCACGTCGACGGCACCGGGGTGATCCGCACGCTGGAGGAGCGCGGCGGCGGGGACTGGTGGCTGGAGGTGGAGGCGCCGCAGGAACTGGCGCGGTATCTGGTCTACAAGGGTTCGATTGCGGTGGACGGAATCAGTCTGACGGTGGCGCGTGTGGAGGGACCGGTGTTCGCCGTGGCGGTGATTCCGCATACGTGGGCCAATACGACGCTGCGGGAGGCGCGCCCGGGCGGGCGCGTGAACCTGGAGACTGACATCCTCGCGAAATACGTGGAGAGCCTCCTGGAGAAGCTGGAGTGGAAGCGGGAAAAGCTGACGGTGGAGCGGTTGCGGGAGATGGGCTACTGATTTAGGCGCTTGCACTATCCGGCCGAAGGCCAGGCTCCATTCGCCAAGAGAACCACTGGGGCTGTCGTCCGGCGCCGCATCATTCGTCGCGGGGCAGAGACTTGCGGATCGTCAATTCGTAGAGCCCGGCGCCGATGAGTCCGCCCATCAGGGGGGCGGCGATGGGGACCCACCACACGTGGGAGCCGTCGGTGAGACCGTTGACGCGGTAACCGGCAATGACGGTCCACAGGCGCGGGCCGAAATCGCGGGCCGGGTTGATGGCATAGCCATGGAGCTTGCCGAAGCTGACGCCGATGGCGAGCACGACGAGTCCGATCATGGCCGGCGCCAGGTAGGGGGGGATGGTGATGTTTTCCTCGTCGGTGAGGACGAAAACGAGAAACAGCAGCAGCGCCGTGCCGAGAACCTGATCGAAAAAGCCTGCAGCGGGCACATCCGGAAACGCGGGAAATGTGGTAAAAATGCCCGCGCTTTTTTCGAGCAACGGATCAAAGCGCAGAATCGCTTCCCGATAGTTGAACCAGACGACCATCGCGCCTGCCATCGCGCCCAGAGTCTGGCTTGCCGCGTACGGCGCCACTTTGGGCCAGGGGAACCCGCGGAAGACGGCCAGCGCCAGGGTCACTGCCGGGTTGAGGTGGGCGCCGCTGATCCGCGCCGCGGCGGCCACGCCGAACGTCACCCCGAGCGCCCATCCGATGGTGATGTTGGTATATCCGCCGTTGACCACCTCGCCCGGCGCGCCCGTGCCGAACAAGAGCACCATGGCGACGACTCCGGCGCCAAAGAGAAGGATGAGCATCGTGCCGATGAATTCCGCGGCGAGTTCGCCTGCCAAACGGGAACGCATGGATCAAAGCCTACTACGAGAGGGCCGCCGACAGCCAGCGCAACATCTCCAGTTGTTTGCCGAGTTCGCCGTGGGCTGCTTCCACGTTCACGTAGCGCAGGCCGCGCGCCGCGCACCAGCGTGAGAGCGAGCCGTCGTCCTCCCCGCCGGGCCGGTTCTGAAGAACTGCATTATAGGGGCCGGCCAGCGCTTTTTGGAAATCCTTTTCATCAGAAAACAGGAAAAACTCCCGCGGTGCATCCGGCTGCGGCCGGTGTACTTGCTGGGAAATAGGCGCTTCGGTTTCCATGGAATAGCCTGGCCCGTTGTTGTGGGCGGCGATCCACAATCCGCCGGGCGGAGGCGCGAGCCGTTCCATGAGCGCCGGCCGCTCGCGGTCCAAACGGTCGAGGACGGCGTCCACGGCATCTCTGGCCGCCCCGGGGTTCAGCACGAGCAGATTCTTTTCTGCTCCGGCCCGCGAAAACATCCGGTTCGGATCCAGGCGGAGACCGTGGAGCACGACATGTCTGGTTTGGGATTCGACGATCCAGGCCTCGCCCCGGCTCTCCCGGATGAGAATCTCGACAGCCTCCCGCGCCGTTTCCTCGTTGCCATGAATGCGCAGCAGGCGCAGCGGCGCGCTGCCATGGCGAATGTGGATCCACGGAATCCCGGCTGCTTCGAGCCGCCGCCGCTGCACTGCGGCGGGCTGAAGGCGCCGAGGCAGCAGCCCGAGTCCAGCGAGAAGGGATCGCCTTGATATTTCAGTATTCCAACGGCTTGCCGGCAACATTTTCTCCGAGCATAATGGGTGCGGAGGTATTTTTGCATGATCCTCGAAGCCACGAAGCCCGGCCAAGACCCGGCCCTGGAGAGTGAATTCAATCCATGGCTGGCCGCCGAGGCTCGCTTCAATGAGGCCGCCACGTTGCTCGGCCTGGATGAAGGACTCCAGAAAGTCCTGCGGACGCCCACGATGGAGGTGACGGTCTACATCCCCGTGCAGATGGACGACGGGCGCCTGGAGGTGTTCACCGGCTACCGGGTGCAGCACTCGCTGGCCCGCGGACCGGCCAAAGGCGGCATTCGCTTTGCGCCGGACGTGACGCTGGACGAAGTGCGCGCGCTGGCCTCCTGGATGACGTGGAAGTGCGCTGTGGTGAACATCCCGTTCGGAGGCGGCAAGGGCGGCGTGATTTGCGACCCGTCGGTGCTGAGCCAGGGAGAACTGGAACGGATCACGCGCCGCTACACGGCCGACATCATCGAGATTCTCGGCCCCGAGCGGGACGTGCCCGCGCCGGACATGAACACGAACGAACAGACCATGGCATGGATCATGGACACCTATTCCATGCACAAGCGGACGACGGTGACAGCCGTGGTCACCGGCAAGCCTCTGGATCTGGGCGGTTCGCGCGGGCGGGCGGCGGCCACGGGGCGCGGGTGCCTGTTCGTCACGCTGCAGGCGCTGCGCAAGTTCCACATGGAGCCCTCGCAGACGTCAGTGGTGGTGCAAGGGTTCGGCAACGTCGGCGGCAATGCGGCGAGGCTGATGCACAAGGCGGGCATGAAGATCGTCGCCGTGATCGAATACGACGGCGCTGTGTACAACGCCAACGGCATCGACCCTGCCGCGCTGGACGCGCACCGCAAGGCCACCGGTTCGATCACGGGCTTCCCGGACGCCGAAACCATCGACCGCGAAGAGGCGCTCTTCCTGCCCTGCGACGTGCTGGTGCCGGCGGCCAAGGAAAACGTGATTCACTCGCGCAACGCGCACAAGATCAACGCGCGCATCATCTGCGAAGGGGCCAACGGGCCCACGACCGCCGAAGCGGACCGCATCCTCCAACAGAAAGGCGTGTTCGTCATCCCCGATATTCTTGCCAACGCGGGCGGCGTCACGGTGAGCTACTTCGAGTGGGTGCAGGACCGCCAGGGTTTCTTCTGGAATGAACAGCTCGTCAACGGGCGCCTGGAAGAGATCATGGTGAACGCCTTCCGCGACGTGGTTTCCTACGCCGAACGGCACAACGTGCACAACCGCTGCGCCGCATACATGCTGGCGCTGGACCGCGTCGCTTTTGCCATCAAGCTCCGGGGCATCTACGCTTAAGGAGAGTGGCTGGAGAACCGACGACGCCGCTGATGCGGCAATATCACGCGGCGAAGCAGCAGGCGCCGGGATGCCTGCTGCTTTTCCGCCTGGGTGATTTCTACGAACTCTTCTACGAGGACGCCGTCACCGCGGCGCGCGAGCTGGAGATCACGCTCACCTCGCGCAACAAGGAGCGCGGGGAGCCCGTGCCGATGTGCGGCGTTCCGTATCATGCGGCCGAAGGCTACATCGCGCGCCTGATCCAGAAGGGCTACCGCGTGGCCATCTGCGAGCAGATGGAGGACCCGCGGCAGGCGAAAAAGCTCGTGCGGCGCGAGATTACGCGGATCGTGACCCCGGGAACGGTCACCGAATCTGCATTGCTCGACGCGGCGCAGAACAACTACCTGGCGGCGCTCTGCGTGCACCGCAATGAAGCCGGACTGGCGTGGGTGGACGTCTCCACCGGCGAGTTCCGCGCCACCGAGCTGCCCGCCGCCGAGGCGGCGGCGGCGCTGGAACAGTTGAGCGCCCGCGAGCTGCTCACCTCCGAGCCCGACGGCGCGCCGCGCGGGCGCTGGGCGGCAACGCTGGCCGAAGCGTGGACCTTTGACGCCGCCCACGCCGAGCAGTTGCTGCGCGAGCACTTCCGCCTGCTGGCGCTCGACGGCTGCGGACTCGCCGGAAAAAAGCTGGCGACCGGCGCGGCTGGGGCGATTCTCGCCTATCTGCGCGAGACGCAGAAGTCGGCGCTCGATCACCTCGACCGGCCCGTTTTCCACGACCGCAGGGGCGCCATGATGCTCGATGCGGTGACAGTGCGCAATCTCGAGCTGGTGGAGCCGCTGTTCACCGCCGATGCGGGCGGCGGGCGCGACGCCACGCTCATTTCTGTGATCGACCACACACGCACCGGCATGGGCGCGCGGCTCCTGCGGAAACGGCTGTTGCAGCCCTTGTTGGACCGGGCCGAAATCGAAGCGCGGCTCGACGCCGTCGAGTGGCTGGCCCGCGCCACCATCCCGCGCGCGCGGCTCCGCGAAGTGCTCGGGCGCATGCTCGACCTCGAGCGCCTGTTGGCGCGCATCACCGTCGGAACCGCGAGCCCGCGCGATCTGCTGGGCCTTGGGCGCACGCTTGCGTGCGTGCCCGAACTGCGCCCTCACCTGGCTGAAGCGTCCTCCGGCAAGCTGAGGGAAGCCGCCTCGGCGCTTGATGACGTCTCCGAACTGCGCGACAAGCTGCTGGCCGCCATCAGCGACAACCCGCCCGCCAGCGCCGCCGACGGCGGCGTGATCCGCACGGGCTACAGCGCCGAACTCGATGAATTGCGCCATCTGGCCACGCACTCCAGGCAGATCATCGCAGCGATTGAAGCGCGCGAGCGGCAGCGCACCGGCATCGCCTCCCTCAAGGTCCGCTTCAATAATGTGTTCGGCTTCTACATCGAGGTTTCGCGGCCGAACCTGCAACTCGTTCCGCCCGATTACGAGCGCAAGCAGACGCTGGTCAACGCCGAGCGGTTCACGACGCCGGAACTGAAAGAGCTGGAAGCAAAGGTGCTGGATGCCGAGGACCGCGCTCTGGAGCTGGAGCGCGGCATATTGGCCGAACTGCGCTCGGAGGCGGCAGCCCAGGCGCCGCGCCTGCGGGCGACGGGGGCGGCCATTGCCGAAATCGATTTTTACTGCTCGCTGGCCGAAACTGCAGTGGAACGGCGTTACACGCGCCCGCGCTTTTCCACCACAGGTGAAATGAAAATCGTGGCCGGCCGGCATCCCGTGATTGAAAAACTGGCAGAGGCCGAGGCCGGCCATTTCATTCCCAATGACCTGTATCTGGACGAAAACAACCACCGCATTGCCGTGATTACAGGTCCGAACATGGGAGGGAAATCGACGTATTTGCGGCAAGCGGCGCTCATTTCCGTGCTCGCGCAAATGGGATCTTTTGTCCCCGCTGCGGAGGCCGTGCTGCCGGTGATCGACCGCGTCTTTACCCGCATCGGCGCCAGCGACAACCTGGCGCGCGGCCGGTCGACGTTCATGGTGGAGATGACCGAAACGGCGGTGATCCTGAACACGGCCACCAAGGACAGCCTGGTCGTGCTGGACGAGATCGGCCGCGGCACGGCAACCTATGACGGCCTGGCGCTGGCCTGGGCGGTGCTGGAATACATCCACGACCGGACCGGCGCGCGCGCGCTGTTCGCCACGCATTATCACGAGTTGACCGAGCTCGCCGGCCGGCTCGATGGCGTCGTGAACCTGCATGTCTCCGTGAAAGAGTCCGGCGATCAGCTCATCTTCTTGCGCAAGGTGGAGCCCGGCAGCGCCGACCGCAGCTACGGCATTGAAGTGGCGCGGCTTGCCGGGCTGCCGCTGGAAGTGATCGAGCGTGCACGGGAGATTCTGGCCCTGCACGAGAAGAAGGAGGAAACCGTCAGCGAGGAACTGGAGGCGCCCAAGCGCAGGCAGGCCGCTCCCGCGATGCAAATCCGCCTCTTTGAACCCGTGGGCTGGCAGATCGCGGAGCGGATCCGGCAGCTCGACGTGGACAACTTGCGCCCCGTGGAAGCGTTGAAACTGCTGGCGGAGCTGAAAGAAGAGCTGGGACGCGGCTGACGCCGCAGGCTTGCAGGCTGTTGCACTGCGCCTGCTTTCGCGAGGTTGCCTCATCGGGCTGCGGTTGCATAAGCTGACTGTGGGGTCCCAATGAAAAGATCTGAAACTGCCTTGCTGCTGATGCTTCTGCTGCCCGCCGCAATGGTGGCGCAGAGCCAGTCACCCGCCTCGCTGCCGCAACTGGTGCGCACTCGCGTAGTGGTTACCGACGCGAAGGGCGCGCCCGTGCTGGATCTTCGGGCGCAGGATTTCCGCATCACGGATCAGAACAAGTCCCTGGCGCCCGCATTCCTGCACCCGCCCTTCGCGGCCCTTCCTGTGCCGCCAGCCGCGTCGGGATGGACGTCGAGCCGCGCTGCCAGTGCCTCGCCACACACGGTCGCCGTTCTGTTCGACCTGTTCAATCTGATGCAAAACAACCGCATCGACTCGTTCCAACGGGTGGAAGCCGCCTTGCCGAAGCTGGCGGCGAGCAGCAATGTCTACTTCTACCTTCTGAACCTTGACGGCACGCTGGAGCCGCTCATTCCGGCGCAGGATGAGAAAGGCAACATTCTTGCGCCGCCTGCCGACTGGCACAAGAACGCCTCGAAGCTGTTGCAGAAGTACTCGAAGAATCTCGGACGCACACGCCCGGCAGGGCTCTTGCAGGAAGACGTCGTGAAGAAGACCTATGTGGCGCTGGAGGCCGTGGGCAAGCATCTGGGCGCTTTTCCCGGCGTGCGGGATCTCGTGTGGATCACCGACGGGGTGCCAAACGTGTTCGACACGCGCCAGCAATGCTCCGGAGACTGGGTGGAGTGCGCGCTCTATGTGCCCCACCTCGTGGTGACGCTCGATAATGCGGGCGTAGCCGTACACCCGCTTTCCTACGGAATTCTCCGGCCGGATGTCACTCTCGCGATGGAGGACGTGGCCGGGCTCACCGGCGGCAGGACGTTCTACCGCGAGGATCTGGATTCCGTCCTCTCGCAACTGGGGCAAGCTGCCTCGGCTTCCTACCTGCTGCTGGCTGCGCCGCCGGCGGACAACTGGGACAACAAGTTTCACCGCCTGAGGGTGCAGTGCGAGCGCAAGGGCGTGAAGGTGACGGCGCGGCAGCGCTTCTATGCGTATCCGAGCCAGGGGCAGGTGCCCGCGCTTGAGCTCGCCGCCATGAGCGCGTTGCTCAGGATCCCGGCTGACGCTCCAGAAGTGGAACTGCGCGGCAGCATCGCACCAGGCTCGAAGCCGGGCACGGCAATGGTCCGCATCCGCATTCATCCAGCAAGCCTGTTCACCATCGACGACGCCGGTCACGCGGCCGGGCAGGTTTCGGTCATGTATGCCCAATACGACGGCAAGGCCTTGCTGGGTTCGACGCAGCCGATGACATTCAATATGCGGATGCCCAGGCAGCAATTTGCGGACGCAGCAAAAGAAGGATTGCCATTTGACCAGGAAATCGTGCTCGATCCTCGCGCCAAGACCGTGCGATTCCTGCTATACGACCGCGGCTCGCGTTTTCTGGGCTCGGTGACGCTGCTCGCGCCCGCAGCGAAGTGAGCACGCGGCAGGCTTGCTACAATGGCGATGGCTTCATGTGGCGCGTCTCGCTTGCGGTGGCAGCCGCTGTGCTGTTCGGCTCGGCGGCCGTGGTTTCCGAAATCCGGGTCGTCAATGTGACAGCGGATTCCGGGCTGTCTTTCTATTGCGACAGCTCGCCCACTCCGAACCGCAACCAGCCGGAGACCATGGTATCCGGCGTTGCTTTGATCGATTACGACCGCGACGGCTGGCTGGACGTCTATTTCGTCAACGGCGCCGCCCTCCCCTCCCTGAAGAAGGAATCGCCGCGCTTCTGGAACCGCCTGTTCCGCAACAACCGCGACGGCACCTTCACTGATGTCACACAGCAAGCGGGCGTGCAGGGCGCGGGCTATGGCATGGGGGCGGCGGTGGGCGACTACGACAACGACGGCTGGCCGGACCTGTTTGTCGCCAATGTCACCGACAACCAGCTTTACCGCAACAACCGTGATGGCACCTTCACCGACGTCACAAACAAGGCGGGGGTGGCGGGCGCCAAGCGGAACGGACGGAAGATGTGGAGCGTCGCGGCGGGGTGGTTCGACATGGACAACGACGGCGACCTGGACCTGTTCGTCTCCAATTACTGCGTCTGGGAGGTGAACAAGGATCCGTTTTGCGGCCCCAATCCGCAGACGCGCGCCTACTGCCACCCGGACAGCTACGAGCCGCTGCCGAACACGCTGTACCGCAACAACGGCGACGGCACGTTCACTGACGTGTCGAGAGCGATGGGCGTGTTGCCGCACCTCGGCAAGGGCATGGGCGTCGCGTTCGCCGACTTCGACCACGACGGCTGGATGGATGTGTTCGTCGCCAACGACAACGCACCCAATTTTCTTTTTCACAACAAGAAAGGCCGCTTTTTTGAAGAGGTGGCCATGAAAATGGGCGTGGCATTCCCGGAATCCGGCGCTTTCATTTCCGGGATGGGCGCCGATTTCCGCGACCTCGACAACGACGGGTGGGAGGACATCTGGCACACGGCCATCGAAGGCGAGACCTTCCCGCTGTACCGGAACCTGGGCGAGGGACGCGGCTTCGAGGAACTAACCCACCGCGCCGGCCTGGGCCACACCACGCGCAACATGTCGGCATGGTCCTGCGGCGCCTTTGACCTTGACAACGACGGCTGGCGCGACCTGGTCACGGCGCGCGGCAACGTGCAGCACAGCCTGGCGATGCTCTCGATGAGGCCGTCCGAGGAGCCGCTGGCGATTTTCCGCAACCTCGGCAACAACCGGTTCGCCGATGTGACGGAAGCCGCAGGGGCCGATGCGATGAAGCCGCTGTTGCGGCGCGGGCTGGCCTATGGCGACCTTGACAACGACGGGCGGATCGACTTCGTGACGACCACTCTCAACGGCCATTCCGAGCATTTCCGCAACGTCACCGGCAACGGCAACCACTGGATCCTGTTCGCGCTGGAAGGCACGCGCAGCAACCGCATGGCGATTGGCGCGCGAATCCGGATCACCATGCCCGACGGAATCACACAAGTGAACCACGCCACCGCCAGCACGGGCTACAGCGCATCGAGCGACCACCGCGTCCATTTCGGCCTCGGCAAGTCGGAGCTGATTCGAACCGTGGAAATCACGTGGCCGAGCGGCGCGCGGCAGACGCTCGAAAACGTAAAAGCCGACCAGATCCTGGCCGTGCGCGAGCCGGCGCCTCCGCCGCGGCCTCCGGCGGCGAAGCTGGCGAAGCGGTGAGGCGCTGCACCCTGGTGCCGATCTGGAACCCACAAGCCGTATGACCTGGCGGCCGAGCGCTCCGCGATTGCGCAGAGCATCTCCCAGGCAGGTTTGCTGCCGCCTGACGAAATGGCCGGCTACTGTCTCGGCGCGGGCTTCGCTGAGGAGGGTTTCCTGGCGGCTGCAGCGGGCGGCGAGGCCGGCTCCGGCGGGCCGGCGGCAGGCTGCGCTTGCCCTGCGAGGCGGGCGCGGCGGGCAGCCTCGCGGGCCCGGTCGCCATCGGCGGTGCGCTTCAAGCGGTAGTAGACCGTTGCCAGCGCGGCGTGGGCTTCGGCGAAATGCGGGTAAGCCTTGACGAGCGATTCGAGTTCCTGGCGCGCAAGTTCAAGCCGGCCTTGCGTGGAGTAGATCGACGCGCGCTGCAACAGCACGCCCGGATCCGTGGGACGCACCTGCAGTGCGCGGGCCAGATGCTTCAGCGCTTCCTCCAGTTCTCCCTCCTGCTTGCGCAGCATGGCCAGCTCAATGTTGGCCACTGGCTCAAACGCATTGTTCTCCAGTTCGAGCCGGAACTGTTCGGCGGCTTCTTCCAGGCGTCCGTTGCTGCGCAGGACCTGGCCGTAAAGCGAGTGAACGCCGGGCAGTTTCGGATTGAGCTCGACGGCGCGCGCCAGATGCTCGGCCGCTTTCAGGAGGTTTTGGCGGCGGTATTCAAGCTGGCCGAAGAGAAATTCGGATTCGGCGGAGGCGCCGTCGCGCAGGATGCGGTCGAGCATGAGCTGGGCGCGGTCGGCGTCGTTGGCGCGCAGATAGGCAATGCCGAGGGCATAGGCAATGGCGCGGTCCCGGGGATACTCTTCGGCCAGCGGCTCCAGCAGCTTTGCCGCCGCGCCGGGCTTGCCGGCCAGAATGAGACAATCGGCCATCAGCAGTGCGGGTTTGGGATCGAGAGGCTGTTGTTCGATCAACGGCGCCAGCTCGCGGGCGGCCTCTTCCGGACGGCCAGTCTTGTAATAGGCCAGCGCCAGATTCATGCGCACGCGCGAATTGTTCGGCAGGTGTTTCAGGGCGAGGCGGTATTCGTGGATCCCTTCTTCGATCTGGCCGTTGGCAACCAGCGCGGCGCCGAGGTTGGAGCGGATCTCCGCAGCTTCCGTGAATTCCTTCAGAAACGCCCGGTAATGCTGGATGGCCGCAGGCATGTCGCCCGCCTCGAACGCAGCGGCGGCCGCGCGCAACCACTCGGCCGGATCGGCAGGCGCCGGCTGGGCAGAAGCCGCGACAGCCATGAGCGCAGCGCAGAGGAAGCGCCTCATCCCGGAAATTCTCCTGTGTTTCCCGTGCAAAAAACCTTCACGGCGCCTGGGCCTTGATCTGCTGCCCCACATAGCGCACGCTGCCTGTGGCTTTTGCTTCCCCCTGGATGGCGGTGATCCGCAATTCGCAGAGGCCGGGCCGCATCGCCGCGGACACCATCATCGGGGCCGCGCCCGAGGGCTCGGGCGGAGGCAGATCGACCGTCTGCGCCGCGAGGCGTTGTCCATTGACAAAAAATTCCACCAGCAATTGCGTTTTTTCGGGCCTTTTTTTATCGGGATAAACGACGAAATAGACGTGCGGTTGACTCGTGACATCCAGAGCCGGCGAGACCAGAGGCACCACGCGCCGCCCCTGGTAGACCAGCGGATCGCCATTGCCCTGGGAAGTCTCTTCCACCCGCTGCACCAGCATGGGCGTGCTGATGGCCACCCCCGCAGGCAAAGGCGGCACTTCGATCTCGAGAGCCTTTGTGCTGGCACGGCCGCCGGTGCGGTCCAGCACCGCCAACTCAACCATGTAATGGCCCGGCGGCAGGCTGAGCGACTGAGCCTGCGTGATGCGGCTGGCCTGCATCGCCGGAAGGTTGTTCAGCGCAAACTCATAGGGGGAGTCGACGCTGAACCGCTCCACCACCTCGCCCGACGAGTCCTTGACCAGCCCGACCAGCGCCACGTGCGCGCGCGCGGCGCCCCGCGCTGCATCCTGCGCCGCCGTGATGTCCTTGCCCGCCATCTCCAGCGCCAGAGCCACCTGGCGGCGGCCCTGCTCCACGCCGAAGGTGAACAGTCCGGTTTGAAAATCAAAATCGGCAGGCCTGGCCTCCTTGCCGAGCAACGCCAGCCCCACCACTTCATGCGGCGCCAGCGCGTCGCCGCCCGGTTTGGCGGGCAGCGCAAAGTACCCCGTGCGGCTTTCCACGATGAGGTCCTTCCGCGCGGTCTTCACCTCGATGGTGCGGAGGCGGCCGTCCAGTTTCAGGTCGGCGGGGCGGTAGGCGACCTCGTAACGCGCCTCCATCTCCTCAATCACGCGCCGGAACGGTTTGAGAACTTCCGATGTGTTCGCCACCAGAAATCCGCCGGTGCCCTCCGCCAGTTCGCGCAATGCGGCGCGCAAATCGGAGGAGCGGACAGCCACCTCCAGCGCATCATTCTGGCGGCTCTGTTGGCGGCGCTCCGACAGCGATGCGTTGAGGTTCGTCTGCGAGCGGCTCACTTCGGCCACCTGGGACAGCGCGATTTTCGAAGCCTGTGTATCCGTCGTCTCGTCCAGTTCGGTGGGATCGAAGCTGTAAAAGGTCATGTTGGCGGCGTTCGCCTTCGCCACCAGCTTGCCGAAGGCGTCAGGATCGCCCGTTGTCAAAAGTCCGCCGGACACCAGAATGACGCTCTTGCGCCCTGGCAATTGCGAAAGCTGCGACACCATCGTCTCGATCTGGTCCAAAGCGCGGCTGCCGGTCACGTGGGCCATGTCGACCCGCTCCCGCGCACGGAACCCGCGCGTGGCATTCGCGGAAGCGCTCATGGAAACGTCAGCGCGCGGCACTACGAGCCTGCTGACCTCCCCGCCGGCGATGCGGTCCGTGACGGTCGCAGATTGCGTCGCCATGTTCACCAGAACGTCGATGGTGAACATCGTCGGATTGGCCGTCAGCACGGCCACGGAAGCATCAGTGAAGTCCAGCGCTCTGCCGGAGAACGCCTGCTGCACGGCCGTCAGCAGGTCCTGCTTCTGATCGGTGAAGGCGGAAACGGGCGTCAGATAGTCATCCAGCGTGAACACGGCGGCCAGAGTGTTCGGAGGAAGGTCTTCTTTGAGCAGGATCTCAGCCATGCGCAGCGCCCGCGTCCGATTCACCGGGTCGAGATTGTGGAAGACAAAACAGAGGAGATTGACGGCGCGCAACGGCATGGCGCGCGGCGCCTCGGAAGATGCCGGCATCGCGGCGCCAGCTTGCCCCGCGCGCTCGCTCCGGCGGCGCTCCACGCCCGCCAGGCGGAAGGCGCGGACCTCCTGCTTGACGCCGTTTTCGTAGATCTCCAGGTCCTCGGGCTTCAGGTTGCGGACGAGCCGGCCGCGCCGGTCGCGCACAACCACCTCGAGCAGAACCTCAGCCACTCCGGTGCGGATGACAGCCTGAGAGTCCTGCGGCGGGGGAGGCTGCATGGCGGCCGCAAGCGGCGCCAGCAATGCCGGCAACAGTCCGGCGGCGCACAGCCTTGAGATGCGTCCCATGCCTTCATTGTAGGCGCACTCAGTCTGGCGCATCGGCTTCAGCTAAACTGAAGACACATCTGCATGATGCATTGCCGCTTCTGGTTGGGGGGCCTCGCCGCCGTTGCGCTTGTGGCGCAGTCAGCCCTGCCGCCTGTTGCATTCCGCGACATCACGGATAAATCAGGCGTCCGGTTCGTCTGTGACAACGGCGCCACGCCGCGCAAGCACCAGCCCGAGGGATTGATCGCCGGCGTCGCCTTGTTCGATTACGACCGCGACGGCGACCTCGACATTTACTTCGTCAATGGCGCCCACATGCCGTCGCTGGTCAAGCAGGGTGAAAAACACAAGAACCGCCTTTTCCGGAACAACGGCGACCTGACGTTCACCGACGTCACCGACAAAGCGGGGGTCGCGGGCGAGGGCTACGGCATGGGCGTCGCCGCCGCCGACTACGACAATGACGGCTGGCCCGATCTTTACGTGCTCAACGTGAATGACAACCAGCTTTTCCGCAACAATGGCGATGGCACGTTTACGGACGTGACGAAAAAGGCGGGCGTGCCGGGCGGCAAATACAAGGGCAAAAAGATGTGGTCCGTCGCCGCCGCCTGGTTCGACTACGACAACGACGGCGACCTCGACCTGTTCGTCTCCAACTACTGCGAGTGGGACCCTGGCAACGAGCCCGACTGCCTGATCAACAACGTCCGCATCTATTGCGGTCCCCGCCATTACGGCGCCCTGCCCCACACGCTGTACCGCAACAACGGCGACGGCACGTTTACCGACGTCTCCGCTGAAGCAGGCCTCTCCAACGCTTTGGGGCGCGGCATGGCCATCGTGGTCGCCGATTATGACGACGACGGCTGGATGGACGTCTTCATCGGCAACGACGATGCCCCCATGCAGTTCTTCCACAATCTGGGCGGTAAGAAGTTCAGAGAAATCGGGCATGAGTTAGGCATCGCTTTTTCAGAAAACGGCAATGTCATTTCCGGCATGGGGGCTGATTTCCGGGACCTGTTCAACACCGGACGGCCCGACATCTGGGTGACTGCCTTGGAAAAGGAGACCTTCCCGCTGTTTGCCAACGCCGGCGGCGGCATGTTTGAAGACCGTACCGCAGCCAGCGGCCTGGCGCTGGAGACGCTGGAGATGTCCGGCTGGTCGAACGCCATCTACGACCTCGACAACGACGGCTGGAAGGATCTCATCGTCTGCCGCTCCAACGTCCAGGACATGATCCACACTTACGCGCCGCGCCGCCCCGAGGAGCCCGTCACCGTGCTCAGAAACCTCGCCAACGGGCGGTTCCAGAACCTCACGAGGCTGGCGGGCAGCGATACGCAAATCGCGGCCAATTACAAGGGCATGGCCATGGGCGATCTCGACAATGACGGCAAGGTCGATGCCGTCCTGTCCGTGCTCAATGGCCCCGCCCGCATCCTGCGCAACGTCTCGCCGAACAACCACGCCTGGCTCCTGATCGAGCTCACCGGCGTCAAAAGCAATCGCATGGGGATCGGGGCCAAGGTCAAGGTCACCGACGACAAGGGCCTTGTGCAGCACAACCACGCCACCGTCAGCACCGGCTACGCCGCGACCAGCGACCATCGTGTCCACTTCGGACTCGGAACGGCCAAACGGATCCGCGAGATTGAAATCCGCTGGCCCAGCGGCATCCGGCAAGTGCTCCAGGATGTCGCCCCCAATCAGATCCTGAAAGTCCGCGAACCGGCGGAGTAACGGCGCACACTGTTGGCGCGCCTCAGGTAGCTTGAGATAGAGCGTCATTTCATCGCGTGAGGTGTCAGCCACGATGCATATCGCCGCTTCGCTCTTTCTGCTCGGCTTCGCCGTCGCTCCCGCCGCCTTCTCTCAGGCTGCGCTGGAACACCTGACCGTGGAACACCGCCAGACGCCGCTGGGAATCGACGTGGCGCGGCCGCGGTTCGGGTGGCGCCACAGCCCGGCAGCGGCAGAACGCGGCTTTCTGCAGGCGTCGTGGCGGATCGTCGTCCGCGATCCGTCAAAAACAGCCGTTTGGGATTCCGGCGTCGTCCGCGGGCAGGAATCGCAGAACATCCTCTATCAAGGACGCCCGCTGCAGCCTGTGACCCGGTATGACTGGACGGTGACGGCGTGGGACCATCGAGGCAGGCTGCGCTCGGCTTCCTCTTGGTTCGAAACAGGGCTGATGGATCCCGCGCCGGACGGACCGGCATGGAGCGGCGCGCTGTGGATCGGCGGCGGCAACGAGGATCTCGTTCTTTACTCGCCGTACCTGTCCGTGTTCGAACTCGGCTTTACAGTGGCGATTGCGCCAGGCAGCACTCGGGCCAGTTTCATATTCGGTGCCAACGACCCGAGGCTGGTGGATAAATACAAGAACATTTATCAGCTCGCCAACGGCAAAAACGAGAGCTATTTCCGGCTGGAGCTGGACATTTCCGGGCTCGACGCCCCCTCGCCCGGCAAAGCAAGGCTCCATGTCTACCGGGCCGGCTATCATCCGTCCGATGATCCGGGCCGCCCGTTCCGCACCTTCGACATTCCTCCTGACGTGATCCACCCCGGTAACCGTCACGAAGAGCACCGCGTGGATGTGCAAAGCGTGTTTGGCGCCATTGCGATCCGCGTGAACGGAAGCGCGGCGCTCGCCGCCGGAGTGCAGGCCTCCGAGCCCAAGCAGCCCTCCAACCGCCGCCTTCCGCCCAATGGGGTCAACCTCAACCCCGCCGGGCTCGGCGGCGACTATCTCACCTATGGGATGCTTTGCGAGATCGGCTTTGCCGTGGGTCCCGGGCAGGAGGCTGCGTTCCGGGATGTCACCGTGCGCCACCTGAGAACGCCGCGCAACGTTCTTTTCCAGGAAGACCTGTCTGCCGAGCCTTACTCGGGCATCTTTGCCGGCGCTTCGGGCAAAGGCGGCTTTTCCGTCTCCGGCGGAAGATACCGCGTCAGCGGCGGCTCGACAGGCCTTTTTCTGGTGCGCGACCCGAGCCGCAATTCCATGCCGATGTTGAGGACGCAATTCCCGGTCCGGAACAAGCCGGTGCAGTCGGCCCGACTCTACGCTACGGCACGCGGCATCTACGAGATGTATCTCAACGGCAGCCGCGTCGGCACCGACTGGTACACGCCCGGATTCACACAGTACAACCGCACGCATCTCTATCAGACCTACGACATCACGGCGATGCTGCGCGCCGGAAACAACGCGCTCGGCGCCATGCTGGGCGAAGGCTGGTGGAGCGGACTGCTGAGCTTCGGCAACATCTGGAACCACTTCGGGGACCGGCAATCCCTGCGCGCCAAACTCGTCGTCCGTTATGCAGACGGCTCGTCCGAGGTTTTTGTGACCAACGAGAAAGACTGGAAATACTTCGGCGCAGGCCCGGTGGTTTACAGCAGCCAGTACATGGGTGAAGTTTACGATGCTGCGCGGGAAGATCTTGTCAAGGGCTGGAGCGAGCCCGGATTCGACGGCTCCTCCTGGAAACAGGCGCGCGAAGTTCCCTTGGAAGGATCGGCATACCTGGAGACGGAGGCGGGGGGAGGGGAGACGTTGTTGTCCTTTCCCGCGCGCGTTGCGCGGCTTGACTACGGCAGGCTTGAACTGACAGGACAGATCGACGAGCCTGCAGGCGTGTTCCTTGCGTTGAGAGCAAAGAGCGTCCGCGAGGTGCGTCCCGGCGTCTTCGTGTACGATCTCGGGCAGAACATCACCGGCGTCCCGCGCATCACGATCCGCGACGGTCTGCCGGGGAGAAAAATCACCTTGCGATTCTCGGAAATGCTGTATCCGAATTTGCCGGAATCCGGCGCCAATGTGGGCATGATCATGACCGAAAACTACCGCGCGGCGCTCAGCCAGGATGTCTACGTCACCCGCGCCGGCAGCCAGGTCATCCAGCCCCGCTTCACCTGGCACGGCTTCCAGTACATCGAGATCACGGGCATCGACGCCCCGCTGCCTCTGGAGGCTGTCGAAGGGCTCGCCATCAGCTCCGTCAGGAAGCTCTCGGCGGATTTCCGCTCTTCCAACGAAAAAGTCAACCGCCTGTGGCATAACATTGTCTGGTCCACAGTTGACAATTTTCTCTGGATTCCCACGGATTGCCCCCAGCGCAACGAACGGATGGGCTGGTCCGGAGACCTGAATGTATTCTCGCGCACGGCGTCCTACATCACGGATGCCGCCGCATTCTTCCGGCGGCACATGAGAGCGATGCGCGATACGCAGTCGCCGGAGGGACGCTTCCCCGACATTGCCCCCGTTGGCGGGGGCTTCGGCGGCGTTCTCTGGGGCTCGGCCGGCATCGTCGTGCCCTGGGAGTCCTGGCTGCAATATGGCGACCGCGCGGTTCTCGAAGAACATTACCCTGCGATGGCCGCCTACATGAGCCATCTCAGGAAATCGGTCCATCCCGAGTCCCGCCTGCTCGGCGACGTGAACCTGGGTGACTGGCTGGGTTTCCAGAACCGCATGCTCGGAGCCGAATTCCTGGCCGAAGCCTACTACGTCTGGTGCCTGGACATCATGGCGCGCACGGCAGAGCTGCTCGGTAAGACGGATGACGCAAAGCAATACCGCCAGGATTACGAGGAGAGGAAAACGTTTTTCAACACGACGTTCGTAAGCGCCGGAAAGAGGACGCTCGGCATTCCCTCGCGCGGCTTCGGCGCGGCCGGTGACCGCGCCAAGCCGGAATTCCGTCTTGCGGACACGCAGTCGTCCTACGCCGTCGGGCTGGCGCTCAACGCCTTCAGCGAGGACAACGTGCCGCACATGGCCAAGCGTCTCGCGGAAACCGTCGAGCGGGAAAACCGCGGCGATGACGGCGCCGTCCGCCCGCCATACTCCCTCATGACAGGCTTCATCGGCACCGCCTGGATCAGCAAGGCGCTCTCCCGGCACGGCTTTCCGGAGCATGCCTACCGCCTGTTGCAAGCCACCCACTTCCCCTCCTGGCTCTATCCGGTGGAGCAGGGCGCAACCACGATCTGGGAACGGCTCAACGGCTACACCATCGAGAACGGGTTTGGCGGCAACAACAGCATGAACTCGTTCAACCATTACTCGTTCGGCGCGGTAGGCCAATGGCTGATGGCGCACTGTCTGGGCATCGAACGCGCCGAACCCGGCTTCCGCCGATTCGTTCTGCAACCCGAACCAGACCCCTCCGGCCAGATGACGTGGGCAAGCGGCCACTATGAGTCCCCCTACGGAGTCATCCGCAGCTCCTGGAGAGTGGAGGACGGCTGGCTCTTTTATCGTGCGACAGTGCCGCCAAATACGACTGCAACGCTATATCTGCCCGCTTCCTCCGCGGAGTCAGTCACGGAAGGCGGACAGGACAGCCGCTCGTCGAAAGGCGTGACTCTGCTGCGCTACGAGAACGGCAAGGCCGTGTATCTTCTCGTCTCCGGAGACTATGAATTCCGCTCGCGCCTCTGACAGCGCCATATGCCATATGAGGTTCGTCAGAGGCAGACCCATGCCATAATGGCGGGCGATGAGAACTGACCGACGGCATTGGCTGCGATCGGCGGCGGCAGCCATGACCGCGCCAGCCGCCGCACCGGCTGGAAACCGCGGCGCGCTTGCGGCAAGACTGGCGGAGATCATGCAGTCCCCGGTGCTGCGCACCGATCTTTTCCGCGAGCCGCTGAAGATCGAGTCCATCGAACTGCTCCGCTCCGGGAGCTTCTTCCTCGTGCGCGCGCGCGCAGCAGGGATCGAGGGGTTCTCCGAAGTCCACAGCACGGTGATGCGCGCCGCCTGGCCCATCTTTCTTCAGAAAGTCGCTCCCCATTTCGTGGGCAAAGACGCCCGCGGCCTGGAGCGTGTTTTTCACGAAGCGTATCTTGCCAATTCGAATTACAAGTGGCAGGGGCTGCCTTTCTGGGTTTGCATGGCGGCCGCGGAGATCGCCGTGCTGGATCTTCTCGGGAAGGCATGCGGAAAGTCGTTGGGAGAGCTGTTCGGCGGCGTGCGCCGCAAACAGATCGCCGTCTACCGGGCCAGCGGGAACCGGGGCAACACACCGGCCGCGGAGATCGAGTATCTGCGGAAAATCAGCGAAGAGACGGGCGCAAAGGCCATCAAATTCCGGCTCGGCGCACGCATGCGTTATGACGATGCCTCCACGCGGCGCGACCTGGAGCTGATTCCGCTCATCCGCAAAACTTTCGGCAAGGAAATGACGCTGTATGCCGACGCCAACGGCTCCTACGATGTCCCCATGGCGCTGCGCATCGGGCGGCTGCTCGAGCAGCACCGCTACGCCTTTTTCGAAGAGCCGGTTCCTTTCGACTACTACGACGAAACGAAACAAATCGCCGATACTCTCGACATTCCCATTGCGCTCGGCGAGGAAGAAATGAGCCTGCGCAACTTCCGCCGCATCATTGAAACGGGCACAGCGCAAGTGATCCAGCCTGACCTGCTGTACGGCGGCGGCCTGATGCGCGCCGTCAAAGTGGCCCGCATGGCCAATGCCGCCGGCTTGCCCTGCACGCCGCACATGTCCGGCGGCGGCTTGGGCTACCTCTACGTCGCCCACTTCGCCTCCTGCGTGGAAGACCCCGGACCGCATCAGGAATACAAAGGCGAAGAGAGCGCGCTTCCCGTGGCGTGCGCGACCTCTTCTCTGAAGAGCGAAAATGGCGTTTTGACGGTCCCCTCCGGCCCCGGCCTCGGGGTGGAAGTGGATCCGTTCATTTTGCGACGCGCGGCGCCGGTCGCCGCCTGACGGAACCGGCTTGCCGGCGGGAGGCCTGGATGCGCTTTGCGTCGGAGCCACTGCGGATGGCCTTGGCGCTCGCCGCCATGGCAACCGCCACGCCCGCGCTCGACCCCGGCAAGCCGCCCTCGCAATACAGCCAGGCCCGCTGGCAGGTCGATGCGGGACTGCCGGACAACTACGTCCAGACTCTGCTGCCAACGCGAGACGGTTATCTCTGGCTCGGAACCACGGAAGGGCTCGTGCGTTTCGACGGCATGCGATTCGCGGTGTTCGACACCCGCAATACGGCGGCGCTGCGCCACAATTCTGTCGTAGCGCTCTGCCAGGACCGCACGGGAGCGTTGTGGGTCGGCACCAGCGGCGGGGGAATCGCCGTTTACCGGGACGGTCAGTTTGTCGCCAGCTACGACGTCTCGAAGGGGCTGCCGAACAACTATATCCGCTCGATCTACGAAGACCGGGACGGCGCCATCTGGATCACCGCGCACGCCGGGGGCCTGGTGCGGTTCCGCAATGGAAGATTCGAGGCCATCACCATGCGCGACGGGCTGCCGTCGGATTCTCTTCGCGTGGTTTTGCAGGACTCGGAAGGAACACTTTGGGTCGGCACCGATGAGGACGGCATCTGCCGGATGCGCGGAGGCTCTCTGGAATGCTTCGGCCGTGACAGCGGGCTTCGCAGCCGGCAGATCCGGGCGCTCTTCCAGGACAGCAAGGGACGAATCTGGGCAGGCACGCGCGCCGGCGGCCTTCACCGCTTTGACGGCCGGCGCTTCCGTCCGGTGCCTCTGGCGGCGGAGATCCCCGCAGCGGCAGTGCGTGCCATCCTTGAGGACCGGCAAGGCAATCTCTGGGTGGGCACGGAAGGCGCCGGCCTGCTGCGGCTGCGCGGCGAACAGGTCTCGAGGCTGACAACCCGGGAAGGCTTGCCTCACAATTTCGTGCGCGCTCTCGCGGAGGATCGCGAGGGCAATCTCTGGTTGGGAACCCGCGGCGGTCTGTTTCGCCTGAGGGACAAGAAGGTAGAGACCTGGACGACGAACGAAGGGCTCATCAATGACGATGCCCGGGCTTTGCTGGCCGATGCCGCAGGCCGCGTCTGGATCGGCACCCGTGCCGGCCTGAACCTGATTGAGAATGGCGCCGTCCATACGATCCGGCTTACGCACGAATGGACTCGGGATGTCGTTCGGTCCTTGGCCGCAACTCCTGGCGATTCCATCTGGATCGGCGCGGACACCGGGTTGTTCCGCTGGAAGAACGGGTCGGTGACGGCTGTCCCGCTGCCGGAGGCCGCGCCAGTGCGCGTCGTGCTGGCAAGACGAGGAGGGGAACTCTGGGTCGCATTGTGGAACCGTTTGCTGTTGATGGACGCCGGCGGATTCCGGGATGTCAGCTCGAGTCTCAGCGCGCCGCTCGAGGGGATCAACGCGATGGCCGAGGACCGCAAAGGCAGACTCTGGATCGGCACCGAGCAGGGGCTCTTGTCTTTCGACGGGCGATCCACGGTTCGTTACACCTCCCGAGATGGGCTGGCGCACGACCGGATCACTTCCCTGCATGTTGACAAGGACAATGTGTTATGGATCGCCACGCGGGGCGGCCTGACGCGTTTTGCATCGGGGGAATGGAGAGTCTTCCGGCGCCGCGACGGCCTGCTGAGCGACAACGTGTTGCACGTGTCGGAAGACCGCCAGGGACATCTCTGGCTGACCAGCCGGCGCGGCATCACAAGAATCGACAAACGGGAGCTTCAGGCTTTTGCCGAAGGCCGGATCAGCGAGCTCCACCCGGTATCTTTCGACACTTCGGATGGCATGAGATCCGCCGAATGCAACGGGGAGGCACAACCCGCCGGGGCCATGACGCCAGACGGACGGATGTGGTTTCCGACAGTGGCCGGTGTGGTTGTCTTCGATCCGCAGAACCTGCGCGCGGCGCCCGCTCCGCCGCGGGTCGTAATCGAAAGGATCATCGCGGGCCAGAAGGCCTGGCAGGTCTGGCCCCGCCCTCTGCGTGTCAGGCCGGGCAGCGGGAGTCTGTGGTTTGAATTCACCGCCATCAGCCTGAGCGCGCCCGAGCGGGTCAGGTTCCGCTACCGCCTGGAAGGCTACGACACCGACTGGACGGAGACAGAGAGAGATCGCACGGCATATTACGCCAACCTGCGCCCCGGCAACTACAGGTTTCGGGTGCTTGCCGATGCCAAAGACGGTTCTTGGCCGCGGGAGGAAGCGTCTGCGGAGATCGTCCTGGAGCCGCATTTTCATCAGACGGTTGCGTTCTACCTGCTTTGCGCCGCCGCCATGGCGGCGCTGGCAGCGGCGGCCTACCGTGCCAGAATGATCACGTTGCGCCGCCGCTATGAGGCGGTTCTGGAAGAACGGGCGCGGATTGCCCGGGAGATTCACGACACGTTGATGCAGGGGGTGACCGGAGTCTCGCTCCAGCTCGATTCGGCAGCGCGGCGGCTGCCGGCGGAGCCGCAGGAAGCCAAGCGGCGCATGGATCGCGCGCTGGCTCGCCTTGACGAGGTGGTGGCCGAAGCCCGGCGAACGATTCTCGAACTGCGCTCCAATGGCCAGCCCTCCAGCCTCGAGCAGCCATTGCTAG
>Ga0272446_1002866_pt1 | contig 22681 bp, 17 predicted proteins | sample YNPCB0061_FD_194587 | JGI IMG/M metagenome (GOLD analysis project Ga0272446, IMG submission 194587) | Hot spring microbial mat communities from Yellowstone National Park, WY, United States - YNP-CB-006-1 | ecosystem: Environmental > Aquatic > Thermal springs > Hot (42-90C) > Sediment | place... | reverse complement strand
TGGCACCAAGGTAAGCAGGTGCAGTTTGCCGACCTAAAGGTAGGACAACAGGTGCGCCTCGAGGCCGCCGAGCAAAACGACGGGAGCCTTAAGGCTTTCGAGGTTCGGATTGGGGAGAGCCGCGAAGGCCCCTCTTTGGTTCGCTCGCTTTTTGCCGACCCGCCGCCTTTTCGCGTGCAGATTACCTTTGGCGAGGATGCCCGGGCTTTTGGGGCCATCGCCCGCGTGGAGCAGATTCGTGGGGTAAACGATTATGTCTTCATGACCGGAGGCACCGCCCGCTACATCGAAGAAGAAGATCGCCTCGAGCTCGAGCTCAAGCCCGCGCCCAAGGCGGTGGAAGTACAGCAAGGCAAGAGCAAAGCCTGGGGCAGCCGCCTCGACTACGACAACGAAAGCGGCAATGCCTTGGTAGCCGGGCCAGTAGAGCTCGAGCGCGCGGGTGAAAAACCCCTTCAAGGCAGCGCCGAACGCATGGTTTATAACGTAGACGACGAGGCTCTTACCTTATTTGGCGCCATCCGACTGGTTCAGGATGGCCGCACCTCCACAGCCCAGGGTGCGCTTGTACGCGAAAAAGACCGCATCGCATTTCTGTACGGCAGCAAAGACAAGCCGGTGCGAAGCCAGAACAAAGATGGCTTCGTGGAGGGAACCAGGGTGCTGTACAACCTCGACACCGGCGATGTGGTGGTGCTCGAGGGGGTCAAGGGGGAGTTTCAAGACCCATAGAGCACTCTTCATAAATATTGAGCTCTGCACAACCCGATTACTTTGTCCTGCACAGCACAGTGGCCTCCCGGATGGGAGACTAGGTCTGTGAAGAGTGCAATATAAGTGGGGCTGTAGCCTTCCCTCTGAAGACCACTTTCAGTGTCTCCATAAGCGAAATGCAAGATGCCGTACCGAAAGTTCGCTTTAGGAATTGCGCCAGGTATGCATTGGCTCATTCCGCTGGTTTTGCCAATCTGCCCTGGCGCAACTTAGTCTGTGATTCCCGCCATCAAGAGCCCCAGCTTTTCCTCGGTGGCCTCACTGGCTTTCAGCTCGCCCATGATGCGGCCCTCGAACATCACCAGAATGCGGTCGGCGAGCGAACGCACCTCGTTAAGGTCGGCTGATACCAGCAAGACCGCCATGCCGGCATCCCGCGCTTTTACAATTTTTTCGTGAATGAACTCGATGGCCCCAATGTCCACCCCACGGGTGGGCTGGGCCGCTACCAGCACCCTTGGGTTGCGGCTCAACTCACGCCCCACAATGATTTTCTGGGCATTGCCACCCGAGTAACGACGGGCCACCAGTTCGGTGCTGCGGGGCCGCACGTCAAATTGCTCCACAATTTCACGAGCCGAAGCCTCGATATGGTCGGCATTTAGAAAGCCCAGGAAGCCCGCATTGGGGCTTTTGTAGTGGTCGCCCAGGATCAGGTTCTCGCGGGTGGTAAAGTCCAGTACCAGCCCGCGCGTATTGCGGTCTTCAGGGATGTGCGAAACACCCCACTCACGCACCGTCCGGGCACTGGGTTTGAGGCTTTGACCGTCGTACTCGATGAGACCTTGGTAAGGCCGCAAGCCAGTAATGGCCTCCACCAGCTCGGTTTGCCCGTTGCCCTCAACCCCCGCAATACCCACAATCTCACCCGCCCGCACCTCAAAGGATACGCTGTCCAGCCGGTGCTTTTTATCCTTCCCAGGAATTGAGAGGTTGGAAACTTTGAGCAGCGCCGGGCCTGGCTTGGCCTCGTCCTTATCCACCGAGAGAATTACCTCGCGCCCCACCATCATCCGGGCGAGCTCGGCCACGTTGGTCTCGGGGGTGTTGACCGTACCCACCACCTTGCCGTCACGGATCACCGTAACCCGATCCGAGAGCTTGATCACCTCGGCCAGCTTGTGGCTGATAAAAATGACCGCGTTGCCCTGATCCACAAACCGCCGCAAGAAGTCGAACAGCTCGTCGGCTTCCTGGGGCGTGAGGACGGCAGTTGGTTCGTCCAGAATTAGGATTTTGGCCTTGCGGTAGAGGGCCTTGAGGATTTCCACCCGCTGCTGCAAGCCTACCGGAAGCTCCTCTACCGGGGTATCGAGGGGCAGGTCGAACTCGAGGTCTTTCATCAGGGCCTCTACATCGCTGCGGGCCTGAGCCAGGTTGAGCTGGGCCCCCTGGGTGGGTTCTGAGCCCAAAATTACGTTCTCCAGCACAGTAAATGGGTCTACCAGCATGAAGTGCTGGTGCACCATCCCGATGCCCCGTGCAATGGCATCGCCCGGTTCGCTGATGTTTACTTTCTGGCCGCCAACCCATATCTCGCCCTGGTCTGGCTTAACCAGGCCGTAGACAATCTTCATTAGGGTGGACTTGCCCGCCCCGTTCTCCCCTACTACCGCCAGCACCTCGCCCCAGCGAACATCCAGAGAAATGCGGTCGTTGGCCAGCACCAATGGATAGCGCTTGGTAATGTTCTTTAGCTCGAGGGCCACCGTACCCTTGACGTGCGTTTTGGAGGCGGAAAGCGAATCGCTCATGCCCACAATCATACAAGCAAGAAGGCCGCCCAACGCCAGGCGATACCATCTCCGAGCAAAAAAACGCCCAGGGCCAAAACCCTGAGCGCTCGAGGTAAAAATCTACTAACGCTTGCTGGGCACCTTAATGGCGCCAGAGATGATCTGGCTGCGCAAAACCGCCAGACGGTTGACCACAGCCTGAGGAATCAGGGCCTTGTTGTACTCATCAAGGGCATAGCCTACGCCATTGTTGTTCAGGCCAAACTCCTTGACGCCGCCTTTAAAGGTACCTTCCTTAACCGACTTAATCACGTCGTAGGTGGCCACGTCCACCCGCTTGAGCATGGAGGTGAGCACGTGGTTCAGGGTGTTGGGGTTGTTGTCGGTGTCGCCCAGGTAGTTCTGGTTGGCGTCAACCCCAATCATGAACATGGGGCGGGTGGTGGCAGCCGGGCAGGACTGGTTGTAAGCGGCGTAGCGCGGCACGTTGGCGCCGTTGTTGGAGATGAAACGCACGCCAGAGGGCAGCTCGTTTTGCTTCAAGCAGCGCTGCTGTTTCACATAGTCCAGCACACCCAGGCCCGAAGCCCCCGCAGCGGCGTAGATGATATCGGCGCCCTGCTTGGCCTGAGCGGTGGCAATTTCCTTGGCTTTGCCGGGGTCGTTCCAGGCCGCGGGGGTGTTGCCTACGTAGTTGATGAGCACGCGGGGGTTGGCGATGTTGCGCTCGCGCATACCGGCAATGGCCCCAGCCCGGTAGCCTTGCTCAAACTTGTGGATCAGCGGGATGTCCATGCCGCCCACAAAGCCCACCACACCGGTGTTGGTCATGCGGCCCGCGATGTAGCCGACCAAGTAGCTGCCCTCGTGTTCGCGGAAAACCAGGCCCACGGCGTTGTCGCACTTGCCTTCGCAAGGAACCGAGTCAATAACCGCGAACTTGACGTTTTTGAACTCCTGGGCGTTTTTGGTAATCGAGGGTTCGTTGGCAAAGCCTACCCCCACGATCAGATCGAAGCCCTCCTCCGCAAAGCGGCGGATGCCCTGACCTACCTGACCGGGGTCGCCGGGCTCAAAGTCGAAGACCTTGACCCCGAGTTCCTTAGCCGCCCGCTGGGCCCCTTCAAAGGTGGACTGGTTGAAGCTGCGGTCGTTTTTACCACCTGCATCGAAAGCCATGCCCACGCGAATTTCCTGAGCGAGGCTCAAGCCTAGCGCGGTCGCTACGGCAACACCGAGCACTACGAGTTTCTTCATGCGATTCGCCTCCATTTAGCTTGTGGGTATCACAAGCGCTGAACTGGCTGTTAGCCTCAGGCATTATAGAACACAACGCGGGAAGCTTGAAAGGGGCTTGACAAAAGGAAGTAGCCTCTATAACGCCCTCTTTGCATGTACGGCACTACACCTGCCGCCTTCTACAAAAGCTTGCGGTGACAACCTGCGAGCAAGCCATGTAGTCGGTTTCCTCATCTGCAAAAAACCCGCCCCAGCACAGCAAAGGTGCCCGCTTCAACCGTCTATGAAGTGTGCGGTAAGCTGATAGCATCACGGTATGTCTACACCCAAGCAACGAATCCTGGAATTGCGTGAACAGATTCGCTATCACAACTACCGCTATTACGTGCTGGACAAACCCGAGATCTCCGATGCCGAGTTCGACCGCCTGATGCGTGAGCTGAGGGAGCTCGAGCAGGCCCACCCCGAGCTCATCACCCCCGATTCGCCCACGCAAACGGTGGGTAGCGCCATCCTCGAGACCCCCTTCACCCCGGTACCCCACCCCACCCGCATGTACTCGCTGGGCAATGCCTTTTCGCCTGCCGACATCGCCGACTTCGAAGCCAGCATCAACCGCCTGCTGGGCCGCGAGGAGGTACGGGTGTACGTGCTCGAGTACAAAATTGATGGACTTTCGGTCAACCTCATCTACGAAGCGGGGGTGTTCCGCCAGGGTCTGACCCGGGGCGACGGCCAGGTAGGCGAGGACGTCACCCCCAACCTGCTGGCCATCCCCGACATCCCAAGGCGGCTGGCAGAACCCCTCGACCTCGAGGTACGGGGTGAGATTTACCTGCCCATCCAAACCTTCCTGGAGCTCAACGCACGGCTCGAGGAAGAAGGCGAACCCCCTTTCAAGAACCCCCGCAACGCCGCGGCAGGTAGTTTGCGGCAAAAAGACCCCCGAATAAGCGCCCGCCGTGGCTTACGCGGCCTGTTCTATGGGGTGGGCCAGCCCACCAGCCTGGGGGTAGCCACCCAGCAGGAACTTTTGAAGAAACTTAGTCAGCTCGGTTTTTCGGTAGAACCCCACTATCGGCTGGTTGAGGGGGTGGCCGGGGTCGAGCAGGGCTACCAGGCCATGCTGGCCGAACGCAGAAAACTGCCCTTTGAGGCCGATGGCGTAACCGTCAAGCTAAACAACCTGGCCCTCTGGGACGAGCTGGGGTATACCGCCAAGACCCCCCGCTTCGCCATCGCCTACAAATTCCCCGCCGAAGAAAAGACTACCCGCGTGCTGCGGGTGGTCTTTCAGGTGGGGCGCACCGGGCGGGTTACACCAGTGGCCGAGCTCGAGCCCGTTTTTCTGGATGGCTCGACCGTGAGCCGGGTTACCCTGCACAACGAAAGCTACGTACAGGAGCTGGGCTTACGGATAGGCGATACGGTGCTGGTACACAAGTCCGGCGGGGTTATCCCCGAGGTTTTGCGGGTGGTAACCGAAGCCCCCAGGGGCCATGAGCCGGTGGAGTGGCCCAGCCACTGCCCGGAGTGTGGGGTAGAGCTCCTACTCTCGGGCAAGATTCACCTCTGCCCCAACCCTTTGTGCCCGGCCAAGGCCTTTGAGTCCATACGGCACTTTGCCAGCCGCAGGGCTATGGACATCCAGGGGCTGGGCGAGAAGCTCATCGAGCAGCTTTTAGAGGCCGGTCTGGTGCGGGATGCCGCCGACTTATATCGGCTCAAGAAAGAAGATATTGCCGCGCTCGAGCGCAAAGCTGAAAAAAGCGCCCAGAACCTCATCGAGCAGATAGAGGCCAGCAAAAGCAGGGGCCTCGAGCGGCTGCTGTTTGCCCTGGGGATTCCCCAGGTGGGCGAAAGCACCGCCCGCGCCCTGGCCAAGCGCTTTGGACACCTGGATAACATCCTCAAGGCCACAGTTGAGGAGCTCGATGCCGTACCGGACATTGCCGAGACCACCGCTCAGTCCATCCACCAGGCCCTGTCCCGCCCCCAGATGCGCCATTTTATTGAGCGCTTGCGGGCCGCTGGGGTGGTGTTCGAGGCCAGGGAGAAGCAGCAAAGCCATGCCCTCGAGGGCCTTACCTTCGTGCTGACGGGTGAGCTTTCCCTACCCAGGGAGGAAGTGGCCCGGCGGCTCGAGGCCCACGGAGCCAAAATTTCCGGCTCTGTAAGCAAAAAAACCAGCTATGTGGTGGCTGGGCCGGGTGCGGGCTCCAAGCTGGCCAGGGCCAGGGAGCTGGGAATCCCCATTCTGGACGAGGCCGGGTTAGCCGAGTTGCTCGAACAAAAGCTGGGGCCGGGAGTGCTCCAGGCTGCACCAGGGCAACTATAAAGTGGTCTTCAGAATGGCCCGGCCCCAAGCAGCAGAACAGTCCTCCAAGACCGGACGCCCCTGCCGCTACCAAGACAGGAGGGTTTTGCTGTTTATCGCGCCGTCCAGCCCAGATCAATCACCTGGGCCGAGCCAGTAATAGCCCCGGCCCTGTCGGAGGCCAAGAATAGTGCGTACTCCGCGACTTCCTCCGGCTCGATCAAGCGCTTGATGGCCGCCGGGGCCAGCATCACCTTTTCGATCACCTCGGCTTCGGGGATGCCCAGGGTGCGGGCCTGGTCGGCAATTTGCGACTCCACCAGGGGGGTGCGTACGTAGGCCGGGCAGATGGCGTTGCAGGTGATGCCATATTCACCGACCTCGAGCGCCACGGTCTTGGTCAGGCCCAGCAGGCCATGCTTGGCCGAGATATAGGCCGATTTGTAGGGGCTCGCCACCAATCCGTGCAGCGAAGCGACGTTGATGATGCGGCCCCAGCGCCTTTGCTTCATGTCGGGCAGGGTGTACTTGATAAGCTGGAATGGGGCTGTAAGCAGCACCTGCAGCATCATGTTCCAGGTGTCTTCGGGGTATTCGTCCACCGGGTTGATGCGCTGTAGACCAGCGTTGTTGACCAGGATGTCTACCGGGCCAAGATCGAGCGCCCTTTGAGCCAGCGCCCTAACCGAGCTCTGGTCGGAAAGGTCGGCCTGAATAAAAACCCCACCCAGGGCCTGAGCGAGCTCAGCGGCATTGGGCGCGAGGTCATTGAGGATGAGGCGGGCCCCTTCACGGGCGAACACCTCGGCAATGGCTTTTCCGATGCCGCTACCGGCGCCGGTGATGAGGGCAGTTTTGTCTTTCAGTTGCATACCCTATATTACGTGGATCTAAGCCATATTTAGAGCGCCAAATAGGCCTTCTGTACGTCTTCGTTCTGGGCCAGGGTTGCCGCGCTGCCCTGCAGAACCACCTTCCCGTGTTCCACCACATAGCCCCGGTCGGCCACCTCGAGCGATAACGCCACGTTCTGTTCCACCAGCAGCACCCCCACCCCTTCGGCTTTAACCCGAGCCAGGGTAGCCAGCACTTCCTCGGCCAGCTTTGGCGAAAGACCAAGGCTTGGCTCGTCCACCATCAGAATTCTGGGCCGGCCCATCATGGCCCGCCCAATGGCCAGCATCTGCTGCTCACCCCCCGAAAGGGTTCCGGCCAGCTGGCCGCGCCGCTCGGCCAGGCGAGGAAAAAGGGCGTAGGTGCGCTCCAGTCCTTCCTGCCGGTGCGACCAGGCCAGAAAAGCCGCCCCCAGCAGCAGGTTCTCCTCCACGCTCATCAGGGGGAAGAGCTGGCGCCCTTCCGGCACATGTCCCAGTCCCCGTCGGGCCCGCTGGGCTGCCGAAAGGCCCAGAAGGCTGGCCCCGCCAAGCTGCACCTCGCCCCCCCAGGGTCGAATCAGCCCAGAGATAGTGCGCAGCGCGGTGGTCTTACCGGCCCCGTTGGCGCCCAGCAGGGCCACCAGCTCGCCCTGGGCTACCTCGAGCGTAAGCCCAAACAGCACCTGGGCCTTGGCGTACCCGGCCATAAGGTTCGTCACGCTGAGCCTCACGAAGCCCTCCCTAAATAGGCCTCGCGCACCCTGGGGTTAGCGGCCACCTCGTCGTAGCGGCCCTGGGCAATTACCTGGCCGTAGTCCATCACCACCACCCGGTCGGCCAGGGCCCGCACCACCGGCATCAGGTGCTCGATGAAGAGTACCGTCACACCGCTCTCCCTAATGCGTCGCACCAGCTCCACCGCCTCCAGGGCCTCTGAAGGGCGTAGACCGGCCATCACCTCGTCTAAAAGTAAGAGCCTGGGCCTTGTGCATAGGGCGCGGGCGAGCTCGAGGCGCTTGTCTTCTAGAAGCGTGAGTTCCCCAGCAAGGGTCTGGGCCTTGGGCGCCAGGCCCGTGCGTTCGATGATCTCTTTTACCACACCCTCGGCCACTTTAAGTGAGGTGTTTGGCTTGCCGTAGAGGGCCCCCACCAAAAGGTTTTCCCATACGGTCATCTCGGGAAACGGCTGCACAATCTGAAAGGCCCGCCCCAGCCCTTTCCAGGTTCGCACCTCGGGCGGGGCCTGGGTAATCTCCTCGCCCAGGAACTCAATGCGGCCTTGATCGGGGCGTAGAAGGCCCGAAAGCAGGTTTAGGAGGGTGCTTTTGCCTGCCCCATTGGGGCCGATGACCGCCAGGATTTCTCCAGGCTGAACCTGCAGGTCTACCCCGCTGGCTGCGACCACCCCACCAAAGCGTTTGGAAAGGCCCTCGACCCTAAGCATGCCCCACCCCCTTGCGGCGGAAGAGGCTGACCAGACCCCTGGGCAAAAACAATATGGTCAGCACAAGTATCACCCCGTACACCACCAGATAACCCTCGCCAATTCGCAGGCGTAGCCAGGTCTCGAGGCTTACTATGATGAGCCCACCCAACAAGGGCCCGGTGGTGGTGTAAAGCCCACCAAAGATGGGAATCACCAAGGCCTCCACCGCCCGCCCCAGGCCAAAAGCGTCGTAGGGGGAGAGAAAAAGGGTCTTCATGGCATACACCCCACCCGCCAGACCGGCCAGAAAAGCCGATATGGCGAAAGCCAGGAGCTTGACCCGTACCACCGGCACCCCCAGCACCCGCGCTACCGCCTCGCCCTGCCGGGTTGCCGTCATGGCGTAGTGCAGGCGGCTTCTACCGAGGAACAGGCTAATCCCGCTGGCTAGGGCCAGCACGGCCACCGCCAGGTAGTAGCTGCCCAGGGGAAAAGCGCCCCCAAAAGCAGGCTGCACCGGCAGGCCGATGGCCCCTCCAGTAAAGGCCGATTTGAGCACCAGGGTGCGCATGACCTCGCTGAAAGCCAGGGTGGCAATTGCGAAGTACATCCCGTGCAGCCGCAGGGTGGCCAAGCCCAGCAGCAGACTGAACAAAGCGGTTACCACACCCCCCAGGAGCAATGCCGGGAGGGTGCCCACAGCAGGGGCCGCCAGTGCGGCGGCATAGGCGCCTAGACCAAAAAAGGCCCCGTGGGCCAGCGAGAGCTGCCCGGTGCGGGCCAGCAGATCCCAGGCCAGTGCCAGGGCGCTAATCAGAAAGGCAAACTGGGCGCTGTCCAGCAAAAAAGCCCGCCACTCGCCCAGGGGCAACCCCGGAAGCATCAGAGCCAGGAGCAAAAGCAACCCAACCAGCATCATGCCGCCCTCCAGCTACGCCAGGTGAGGGCCACAAAGATGACCAGAAAGAAGACCGCTTCCACCCAGCCGCCCCCACCCGGCACGTAGGTGCTTACCAGGGCTTCGGCCAGGGCCAGGATAATTGCCGCCGGCACTACCCCCCGTAGGTTGCCCAAACCTGCCATCACGATAATGGCAAAGGCTTTAAGGGTGTAGGCAAAGCCCACCGTGGGAGAGGCGTAGAGCATTACCGAAAGCATCACACCGGCCACCCCGGCCAGAGCTGCCGATAGGCCAAAGGCCAGCAGGTATACCTGCTGGGTCTCGATGCCCAAAAGCCCTGGCGCCAGCCGGTTTTGCGCTACTGCCCGCACCGCCAGGCCCAGCCGGGTGCGGTCGAGAAAGCCGTACAGAGCAGCCAAAATGCCCACCGAAAGCCCAAAGGTCAGCAACGGCGGTACTCCAAACGAGAGTCCCCCCAGGCTAAGGGTAGCCCCCTGGTAGCTGGTAGAGACCACCCGGGTATCGGCGCCAAAAAGCAGCAGGGCAATGTTTTGCAAAGCTACCGAGAGGCCGAAGGTGAGGAGCATCTGGTTTAGCTCGGGCGCAGCCAGGATGGGCCGGATCAGGCCCAGGTAGCTAATGGCCCCCACCAGAAAAAGCACCAGGGCCGCCAGTCCCAACGAGAGAAAAGGATCGAGGCCAGCTCCCACAAACAGCAGGTAAGCAATAAAGGCCCCAATCATGGTGAACTCGCCGTGGGCAAAGTTGACGATGCCCACCACGCCCACCGCCAGGGCCAGCCCGCTGGCCACCAGCGCATAAATGCCGGCGGCCAGGATGCCGTTGATGAGGGTTTGCAAAAGAAGTTCCATAGTTTGGGCTGAGGGTGCGGAGTGGAGGGCAGCGCGCCAGAAGCCTCGCGGCTACTCTACGCACCTGGCCCTCTGCCCTCTCTTACCTCTCTTAGTAGTTGCCGGGGAAGCGCAACGGACGTGCCGCACGATTGGCCGGGAAGACCGGACGGCGTGAGCCTTCCAGGTACTGGAACTGTAGCCAGATGCTCTGGTTGAAACCCTGGAAGCGGGTACGCCCGGTGTCGGAGGGCTTGAACGATAGGGGGCCGAATGGGGTATCCATTTGCACCTTGGCCAGTTCGGCGGCGATGCGGTCTTTATCGGCGGAACCAGCGGCCTCTACTGCTTTGCCTAGACTAAGCGCAATTACGTAGCCCATAGGGGCCATGTACTCGTCGGTAACATCACCAAACTTGCGGCGGTAGAGGTTTACAAAGCGGCGGCTTTCGTTATTGGACACCGAGGGCAGCCAGGCGGTCATGCCGGCAATGTCGTTGGAGAGAGCGTTCTTCTCGAAGCCAACCGGCCAGGCGGGGGGCGCACCGTAGATGAGCTTGGGCTCGAGCCCCACCTGCCGGGCCTGAGCCGCGATGGGCAGGGCGTCCACGTCGTAGCCGATCCAGTACAGAATGTCGGGCCGGAAGCCTTTAAGGCGGGTCAGGATGGAGGTAAAGCTGCCCGAACCCGACTTGAAGGGTTCAGCCTGCACGGTGTAGCCCTGCCGCTCGAGCTGCTGACGGTAGGTCTGGATGCCCGCTGAACCAAAAGGCCCGTCTTCGTAGAGGATGGCCACCCGCCGGGCTCCGAGGTCGTAGAGGTGCTTGAAGAACTCGAGCGCTGCCGCTACGTTGTGGTAGTCCCAGGGGTGGTAGTGGAAGAAGCGGCCATAATCACTAAAAGCCTGCTCCACCACGCTGCTGGCTGCCCCGATGCAGAGGAATAGCGGCTGGTATTGCTTTACCGGCCCCGAAAGGGCAAACGTTACCCCAGAGGCCAGCCCACCAATCACAATGTCTACCCGGTCGACTGTCATCAGCTTGGTGAGGGCCGGAACCGCAGCCGCAGGGGCGTTGCCATCGTCTACCACCACCAGCTCGATCTTTACCTTTCCGCCAGCATTGACCTGGTCAACCCCAAGCTGCACCCCATTCAGTGCGGCTTTGCCCGCTACGGTCGAGGTGGGCAGCAGCACGCCTACCCGCACGGTGGTCTGGGCCATGGCCAGCCCAGCCAAACCCAAGACAGCCAAAAGAACCAACCAGACTCTTTTCATACTTGCCTCCTATATGGCTTCACAGAACTTCCTCGTACAGCACCGTGGCCTCACCCTCGATGACCCGCTCGCCTTTTTGGTTGGTGCAGACGGTCTCGAGACTCAGGATGGGTTTATCCGGGCGGATGGCCCGCACGGTCACGGTGGCGGTGATGGTATCGCCCAGGTAGGTGGGCTTCAGAAAGCGCAGGCTCTGGCCCAGGTAAATGGCGCCCGGCCCCGGCAGCCTGGTGCCGATGGCGGTGGATATAAGACCAGCCACCAGGACACCCTGGGCAATACGGGCCCCAAAACGGCTTTTCCTGGCATATTCGGCATCCACATGTAGTGGGTTGGTGTCGCCCACCGCTCCAATGAACAAAGCCACGTGGGCATCGCTCAGTGTTTGGGTATAGGAAGCCGTGTCTCCCACTTTGAATTTCATTGTTTGACCTCCAAAAAATTGCGGATTTGCTGGGCCAGCCCAGGTGCATTTTCCAGGGGAGCCACATGCCCCACCTGGGGGAGTACCCGGTGTGTAGCGCCGGGGATGGCCATAGCAATTTCCTGGCCGTAAAAAGGCGGGAAGAGCAGGTCGTCCTCGCCAGAGAGAACCAGGGTGGGGGCTTCTATACGGCCCAGTCGAGGGCGCAGGTCTTCCATCGCCAAAAAACCATCCAGCAGGTGTCGCTGCGCTTCTGGGGTGGGGGCCGCCTGTTCCATCTGCGAAAGCCAGGCCTCAGTTGCTACCTCCGGGTGGGCCTGTAGGAAGGCCCGACCCCAAATCCAGGGCAAAGCCACCAGCATGCGCCCACGGGTACCACCCCACTCCAGGCCCAGCCGCCAGCTTTCAACCTTGGCCCGCAAAAGGGGGTCGAGGCGGGGGGTAGTACACAGCAGCACCAACTTTTCCAGGCCGGTAGGCCTGCGGGCAGCGTGTACCTGCGCCACCACCCCACCATTGGAGAGGCCCAGCAGGTAGTAGCGCCTTATCCCCAGCGCAGCCAGGAGGGCTGCCAGGTCGTCGGCGTGGAGCTCTGGGGGATAAGGCCCCGCGGGCACGGCGCTTTGACCCTGGCCCCGCATGTCGTAGCGCAGCAGCCGGAAGCCCTCGAGGTAAGGCAACAGGGGCTCCCAGGCTTCGGTGCGCTGAAAGATACCGTTAAGCAGCACCAGCCACGGTGCCGCTGGGGGGCCCTCCGTGCGGTAGAAGAGTGTGGTGTCGTTTATGGCCAGCTCAGGCATGGGACTCCTCGGTAAACCTGCGGTATAGCTCGCTCTTCAAAATCTTGCCGGGGCCGCTTTTGGGAAGCTCGGAGATGAAAAGAAAGTGTTTGGGCACTTTATAGCCCGCCAGCCGGGCCCTGAGAAAATCCTTTAGTTCCTCCTCGCTGATGGGCGTTTTTAGCACCACCGCGGCCAGACCCACCTCGCCCCAGCGGGCATCGGGTACGCCCAGTACGGCGCACTCGAGCACCGCCGGGTGGTCGTAAAGAACGCGCTCAATCTCGATGGGGTAGACGTTTTCGCCACCCGAGATGAACATCTCCTTGGCCCGCCCCACGATGTAGTAACGTCCCGCGGCATCTCGCTGGGCCAGGTCGCCGGTACGCAGCCAGGTGCGGCCCTGGTGGACAACCAGGGCTTTAGCGGTCTCGGCGGGACGCTCGAAGTAGCCCGACATCACCACCGGCCCGGAAAGCCAGAGCTCACCCTCGAGCGCCTCCAGGCCGTCATCCCCCACCAGCCGGGCCCAGAGGTGGGGCATTGGTCGGCCCACCGACTCGGGGTAGGCATCGGCTTCCTCGAGGTCTTGCGTGAAGCAGTTTACCCCACACTCGGTAAGACCATAGCCTTGCTTGAAGCGCACCCCTTTGGCCCGGAAGGCTGCCCGCACAGGGTGGGGGCAGGGGGCGCCGCCAGAGATGGCCCAGCGCACCGTTTGCAGGTCGGCCTGGGCGAAGTGGGGGTGCTGGGCCAACATCTGGTACATGGTGGGCACCAGGAACAAAAGACTCACCCGGTGCGTGCTGACCCAGGCCAGGTACTCCGCAGGGTCGAACTTCTCCTGCAGCAGCACCTGCCCCCCCAGGTAGAGCAGTGGGGTGGCCAGGGCGTTCAGGGCGGCATGGAACATGGGCGTGGCCACGATGTAGCGATCTTCGGGCGAAAGCCCCCAGCTCATGCAGGTCTGGATGGCGTTGACCAGAAGCTGGCGGTAGGGAATCAGGGCCCCTTTGGGTAGCCCGGTGGTGCCGCCGGTGAACAGCAGCAGGGCGGGGTCTTCCAGGCTGGGGGCATAATCGGGCAGGCTGCCCTCGGGTAGGGTTTGCAGGGCTTCCAGGGGGTAAGCCTGCGGGTGCAGCCGCTGTGCGATTGCGGCGAATTCATCGGTGTAGAAGAGCACCCTGGGCCGGGTGTACTCGAGCAACCCCTTCAGCTCAGCCTCGCTCAGGCGGTGGTTCAATAGGGTGGGTATAAAGCCCAGCAGCGGTGCAGCAAAGTAGAGCTCGAGGTAGCCCAGGTGATTGGGCCCCAGCACCGCCGCGCGTTCCCCCCTGGTTACCCCAAGCCCGGCCAGCGAGGCCGCAGCCCGCTGGGCCCGCCGGTACAGCGCAGCGTAACGCAGCCAGCTCCCACGCCAGTACACCGCTGGGCGCTCGGGGTGGTAGGCGGCCAGGCGCGAGAGCCAGTTGGCGTTCAGTTCCATCTGGCCCCCCCTTCAAAGCGCAGCACCGCCGCCCCCCAGTGGTAGCCCACCCCAGCAGTAGCTAGGGCTACCAGGCTCCCCGGGAGCAGCCTGCCTGCCTCGCTGGCCAGCTTCAGGGAAAGAATGGGGTCGAGCTGGCCCAGGTGTCCATAATCGGACAGGTAAATGGAATGCTCTTCCGATAGCCCCAACCCGGCCAGCACGGCCTGGTGGGCCGAGGGCTTCATGTGCAAAAGGGCCAGGTAGTCGAGGTCGGCAGCCGTATAACCAGCCTGCCCAAGTGCGCCCTGGATGACCTCCAGAAAACCGGGCAGCGAGACCTGCTCGAGCCGCTCTTTCATCACTTCAGGCTCAGCCACCCGCAACCTGTACTGGCCTACATTGGCCGGAGTTAGGGGCTCGACCGTGCCCCCCACCGGCACCCGCACACTGGTTGCTAGGGTGGGGTCGGTTTTGAGCTGGCTGGCCAACAGCTTGAGCCCGGGTCCCTGCCGGGCCACCACCACAGCCCCACCGCCCGCCGCCAGGTCGTACATAAAACGCACCGCGGGGTCGGTGTAGTCAATCAGGTCACCGTTGCGGTAACCACCTGCAATCAGGATGTGGGCCAGGTCGGGGCGGCTGGCCAGAAGCCCCTCGGCTACCGCCAGCGCGGTGATAAAGCTGGCGCATTTCTGGTTCAAGTCAAAACACCAGGCCCGGCTGGCCCCCACCATCTGGGCAATGAGGGGTGCGCTGGTCCAGACCGGATAATCTTTGTGCTCGTCAGTGATGCTAATCACCACGTCCAGTTGTGCGCCCTCCAGATCCGCCTGTTGTAGCGCGGCCTGGGCAGCCCAGCCCCCCATCCGGGCCGGGTGGTCGCCTGGGCCAGGGATGGGTTTTTGGTGGATGCCGAGCTTCTCCCGCACCACCCATTCCGGCAGCCCGCTGGCCGCAGCAATCTCGCTGCTGTGCATGCGTGGTGTAGGTAGATAGACCCCAAGGCCCCGAAGGTACGCCATCTCGAACCTCAAAACCAGATTGAGGTGAGTTTATGCGGGGCCTGTTACAACCTTGTTACACACAACCCGGCCCTGGAGGGTGGGTTGAGGGTGTTGTTTGGCGCTCTCTCCTGCAGTGCAAACAGCGAGCAAGGTGCCGGTGGCTCGATTTGAGTTGTTGGACTTCAGCAAAGTGGCAAAAAAACTCCGCGGATGTGCTAGCCAAGCAGCATTCCGGTCGGGTCGGGCCGCCAGGAACGCAGCACCTTCATATAGTTGCCCCGCTCGAAGGCCTCGGGGTTGGCTACATGAAGCTGGCTCATGCTGCCCTGCATCTGGCGGATGGACTCGTACTCGTGAGTTAGCATCCAGGTTCGCAGTTCCTGCAGGATTTCTTTGATGCGCTTGGGGCCGTTTTTCAGAAGCTCGGAGGCCATCATGGCGACTTTGGCTCCCGCCATCATGCTCTTGAGTACCTCGAGGTGGCTGTGTACCCCACTGGTAATGGCCAGATCGGCCTGGATACGCCCGTACAGGATGGCCACCCAGGTCAGGGGCAGCCGCAGGTCTTCGGGCCGACTGAGCATCAGGTTGGGCGTGACCTCGAGCTGCTCGAGGTCGAAGTCGGGCTGATAGAAGCGATTGAACAGAACCAGTCCATCGGCACCCACCTGCACAAACCGGGCAGCCATGTGGGCCAGGTTGCTAAAGTAAGGCCCCACCTTGACCGCAACAGGTATCTGGATGTGCTGGCGCACCTCACGCACGATTTCCAGGTACATTTCTTCCACCTCGGCTCCAGTCAGGGTAGGGTCGGTGGGCAGGTAGTACAGGTTAAGCTCGAGGGCGTCGGCCCCGGCCTGCTCAATCAATCGGGCGTACTCCGTCCAGCCCCCCGGCGAAGCCCCGTTGAGGCTACCGATAATGGGAATAGGAACGCGCTCTTTAGCTGTACAGATCAGTTCCAGATACTCCTGCGGCCCCAGGTTAAACTCGTGGGCCTTGGGAAAGTAATCCAGGGCTTCGGCATAGCTGTGTGTGCCGTACTCAAGGTAGTGGTGCAGGGCATGACTCTCCAGCTCAATCTGCTCTTCAAAAAGTGAGTACATGACCACCGCAGCTGCGCCGGCCTCGGCCAGCTGCTCGATGCCCTCGAGGGTGTACGAAAGCGGCGAGGCCGAGGCCACGACCGGGTGCTCGAGCCTCAAACCCAGGTAGGTGGTCGTCAAATCCAGCTTGCTCATAGCTCCTCCCGTAGTTCCGCAGGGGATGCGGCCTGGCCGGCGCCCCCTTGCGTCGTAGCCGTGTGGGCTTCTGCCATCTGCGCGTACTCCTTCCAGCGAGACCAGATGCTTTCCTGGGCCAGCTTAAATAGATGGTCGGCCTCTTTGGGGTTAATCTGCTTCAACATGCGGTAGCGGTTTTCGTGCAGGGCGTACTCCTGGAAGGAGATGCGAGGGGGCTTAGAGTCGAGTTGGAACGGGTTTTTACCCTCGGCCCGCAGCCTGGGATCGTAGCGGTAAAGCGGCCAGTAGCCCGACTCGGCGGCCAGTTTTTGTTGCTCCATGCCCTTAGCCATATCGATGCCATGGGCAATGCATTGGCTGTAGGCAATAATCAGGGCCGGGCCATCGTAGCTCTCGGCCTCGAGGAAGGCCTTTACCGTCTGGGCGTCGTTGGCCCCCATAGCGACCTGGGCCACATACACATACCCGTAGCTCATGGCGATACGCCCTAGGTCTTTCTTGGGGGTGGTCTTGCCCCCGGAAGCAAACTTAGCCACTGCTCCCAGTGCGGTGGCCTTGGACGACTGCCCCCCGGTATTCGAATACACCTCGGTATCGAGCACCAGGAGTTTTACATTGCGCCCACTGGCCAGCACATGGTCCAGACCCCCAAACCCGATGTCGTAGGCCCAGCCATCGCCCCCCACAATCCAGACCGACTTACGCACCAGCACGTCGGCCAGGCTCAACAAATCGCGGGCTTTAAGGTCGGTGTGGTCTTTCAGACGCGCTTTCAGTTCGGCCACCCAGCTCCGCTGGGCCGCAATGCCAGCTTCGTTGCTCTGGTCGGCGGTGAGCAGAGCATCCACCAGATCCTGCCCAATCTCGCTAGCCAGTTGCAAAAGAAGCCCCTGGGCATACTGTTTTTGTTTATCCAGGGTTAGCCTCATGCCCAGACCAAACTCGGCATTGTCCTCAAACAGCGAGTTGCTCCAGGCGGGGCCCCGTCCCTCGCGGTTTTTGCTCCAGGGGGTGGTGGGCAGGTTGCCGCCATAAATCGAAGAGCAGCCGGTGGCGTTGGCAATGAGGGCCCGATCACCAAAGAGCTGGCTCAGTAGCTTGAGGTAGGGGGTTTCACCACAGCCAGCACAAGCCCCCGAAAACTCGAACAGGGGTTCTAGGAGCTGCACATTTTTGACGTTGTTAAAGCTGAGGCCGTCAAAGCGTGGAAACTCTGGCAGGTGCTGGAAAAAGGCCCAGTGCTTGCGGCCTTGCTCACGCAGGGGTAGCTGGGGCTGCATGTTGATGGCTTTGCGCCCAACCTGGCTTTTGTTTTTGGCCGGACAGACCTCCACGCAAAGCGAGCAGCCGGTGCAATCTTCTACCGCAACCTGAAGGGTATAGCGCTGGTCTTCCAGGCCTTTCCACATGGCCCGCGCCGACAGGAAACCGTCGGGGGCCTGCTCAAATGCTTCAGGTGGGGCTACCTTGGCCCGGATGACCGCATGGGGGCAGACCAACACACACTTGCCGCACTGAATACAGACCGCCGGATCCCAGACCGGCACTTCCTGAGCGATATTGCGCTTTTCCCACTGGGTGGTTCCACTGGGGTAGGTACCGTCGTCGGGCAGGGCGCTTACCGGAAGTGTGTCGCCCTTACCCGCCAGCATCAAGGCCGTAACTTTTTGCACGAACTCGGGCGCTTCGGGCGGGACGATGGACGGCAGGTGCTTCAAGCTGGTGGGGGCAGGGGGTACCTCGAGGGGATACAGGTGGGCCAGGGCTGCATCCACGGCAGCGAAGTTCTTGCGAACAACCGCCTCACCCCGCTTGCCGTAGGTCTTGCGTATGGCTTCCTTGATTTTTCCAATGGCTTCCGCGCGCGGCAGCACCCCCGAGAGCGCGAAGAAGCACACCTGCATCACGGTGTTCATCAGATTGCCAAGCCCAGCCTCGCGCGCGACCTGGTAGGCGTTGATGGCGTAAACCTTCAGCTTTTTCTCGATAATCTGGGCCTGAACCTCGTAGGGCAGATTCTCCCAGGTTTCAGCGGAACCATATGGGCTGTTGATGAGTAAGATGGCCCCTTCTTGCGCGACTTCCAACACGTTGTAGCGCTCAAAAAAGCCAAGCTGGTGTACCGCTACAAAATCGGCCTTTTGGATCAGGTAAGTGCTGCGGATGGGCCTGGGGCCAAAGCGTAGGTGGCTGATGGTGCGGGCTCCGGCTTTCTTGGAGTCGTAGACGAAATAACCCTGGGCATAGAAGTCGGTTTCCTCGCCAATAATTTTGATAGAGTTCTTGTTGGCCCCCACCGTTCCGTCGGAGCCCAGGCCCCAAAACACCGAGCGCTTCACCTCGGGGGATTCGATGCTCAGGTTGGGGTCGTAGGGCAGGCTGGTGTGCGAAACATCGTCGATAATGCCCAGAGTGAAATGATTTTTGGGCGAAGGTTTTTGCATCTCCTCGAAGAGGGCCATCAGCATAGACGGAGTGAACTCCTTGGAGGACAGCCCATAGCGTCCACCGATTACCTTTACCCGGTCTACTAGGCCAGCCTCGCTAATGGCGGTTACCACATCCTGATACAGCGGTTCACCTGCGCTACCCGGCTCTTTGGTGCGGTCGAGCGCGGCTAGTACCCGCACACTTTGCGGCAGCGCCTGCACAAAGGCGTTGACATCAAAAGGCCGGTACAGCCGCACCTTGAGCACCCCCACCTTTTCACCCTGTCCCAGCAGGTAGGCGACGGTCTCGTGGGCGGTTTCGCTGCCAGAGCCCATCAGCACCACCACCCGCTCTGCATCGGGTGCGCCCACATAGTCGAAAAGCCGGTACTGACGACCAGTGCACTCGGCAAAGCGATTCATGTAGTCCTGTACAATTTGCGGAACGCTTTGGTAGTAGGGATTTACCGTTTCGCGGGCCTGGAAATACACGTCGGGGTTTTGCGCGGTTCCGCGAATGAAGGGGCGGTCTGGAGAGAGGGCTCTGTTGCGGTGGGCCCAGATCAGCTCAGGGTCTATCAGGGCCCGTAAATCGTCGTCGGAAAGGGCCTCGATTTTCATGACCTCGTGGGAGGTGCGGAAGCCATCCATGACGTGAAGAAACGGCACTCGGCTTTTTAAGGTACTGGCCTGGGCAATCAGGGCAAAGTCCTGGGCCTCCTGCACAGAAGCCGCAAACAGCATGGCCCACCCGGTAGCCCTGGTCGCCATAACGTCGGAGTGATCGCCAAAAATGGAAAGCCCCTGAGCGGCAATGGAGCGGGCCGCAATGTGAAAGACCGTGCTGGTGAGTTCCCCGGCAATCTTGTACATGTTGGGAATCATCAGCAGCAGGCCCTGGCTGGCGGTGAAGGTGGTGGTAAGGGCGCCGGTCTGCAAAGCACCATGCACCGCACCGGCAGCCCCACCTTCGGACTGCATTTCCTGTACCAGCGGTACTGTGCCCCACAGATTTGTTTGGCCCGAGGCGCTCCATTGGTCAGCGAATTCGCCCATGGGCGAGGACGGGGTAATGGGGTAAATGGCGATTACCTCGTTAAGTTTATGGGCAACGCGTGCTACCGCCTCGTTCCCGTCTACGGTAATAATCTGCGGCATATGGGCCTCCTGGTCTGAACCTAGCTCTAATCTAGCCATTTGCCCAGGGACACATTGCCCAAGCCGGGCAAAACGCCATACACTCACATGAAATTCTTCAAACACACCCACTTTAGTTCTTGGCAAAAATAGATGGCTTTACCTGCCATCGCTCAGGCGCTTTACATCAAGGGAACCATCCAGCGAGATTTCCATCAGGCTGGTTGATCTTGTCGAAGTCAGCGCCCCAACGGTCAATACTGGCATCCATCACGTGGTATTACCTTCGATAGGCTCAGGAAACACCTGTTGTTGCCTGCGGGCGGGATGGTTGAATTGTCGTAGCGCCTATCTGGTATTACGCTGGCCTGGTTCCAAACAATTCTCAAGGTAGAAAGTTATTTATCAGCGCTTGTAGACCCGCCGCTCGGCCTCGATGGCCTGCAAGACCTCCTGGATTTCTTTGGTCAGGGCGCGAATCTCGTCCAGGTCGGTAACGCTTTTGAGCTGGGTTTTGAGTTTTTCCAGCCGCATCTCGAAATAGACCTCCCGTACCCGGGCCAGCGCCACATTCAGGTGGACCTCGAGGTTCTGGCGCTCAAAGCTGGGGCTCTTCATCAGTACGTCGATCAGACGGGCGCCTTCCCCCCGTTGCTCAAAATGCTTCAGGATTCGGTTCTTGCCCTGTTCAGAACGGGCCGCCTGCATAAATTCGGCCAGAAGGCTTCCTTCGGGCGGCCAGGTGTGGTCTTCGACGTACTGGGTCCACTGCAAAAACTCCTCCTCGGGCACCGAATACAAAAGTGCGATAACATCCAGCTCGCGCAAGAGACGTTTTTCCGTGAGGTCTGGGCGGCCCAGGCCAATGCCCTGGGTTCGGTCGGGTCGGGCGGCGGAACCAGCCCGCCCTGAGGAAGTGCGGGCCCGGGCCAGGTAGTCTTCCAGCGCGCGGGGGCTGAGTTCCAGCGCACCAATTACCTTGGCTTTTAGTTTCTCGACCACCTGGTCGAAGGGTTCACTCGAGATCAGGCGGGGCTTGAGGGCCTCGAGCACTTTCTGTTTGTGCTCGGGGCGCTTCAAATCCAACCCCGCCGAAGCCTGCTCGAAGCGGTACTCCACCTCGGACAGCGCCGCCTCCAGCGCGGCTTCAAAGCGGTCTTTACCATCGGCAACCAGCAACAGATCCCCCGGGTCTTTACCCCCCTCGAGCAGCACCGCGTACACTACAAAGCTTCGAGCGATCTCCAGGTTCAGGCTTTGCAAGGTAGCTTTACGCCCGGCCTCATCGGCATCGAAAGCCAGGTAAAGCTCGGTGGCATCGGCCCGCTTCAGCAGGTGGGCCTGCTCGTTGGAGAGCGAGGAACCCAGTACCGCCACGGTTTCGGCAAAACCCAGCTGGTGCAGGGCGATCACATCGAACAGCCCTTCTACCACTACCGCCCGCCCGCGCTCACGGATGGCCGCACGGGCCTCTGGATAGCCATAAAGTAGCTGGCTCTTCTTGAACAGGGCGGTTTCGGGAGAGTTGAGGTATTTAGGGTTGTCGTCTTTTTCCAGGGCTCGAGCCGTAAAAGCCACGATGCGGCCCAGAGGATCCAGAATGGGAAAGGTTACCCGGTTGCGGAAGCGGTCAAAATAACGCCCCTCGCGCTCCATGAGCACCCCAGCCTCCAGGCCTTCCTCCGGGCTTATGCCGTGGTCCTGCAGGTACTTGATCAGGCCATCCCTGCTTTTGGGCGCATAGCCCAGACCAAACCGTTCGATAGATGCAGGGGTCAGACCGCGTTCCTGCAGGTACTGCAGGGCCTCACCAGCCAGGTGGGAGCGGAAGTAAGCCTGGGCCAGCTCGAGGATTTGCAAAGCCTCCTTACGCCCGGAGGAACGCCCTTTGTACTGTGGCAGCTCAACCCCGGTCTCCTGAGCAAGGCGCTCGAGGGCCTCACGAAACTCAATGCCCTCAATCTTTTGCAAAAAAGCAAAAATGTCACCCCCACTTTTGCAGCCAAAGCAGTAACACAGCCCTTTGGCCTCGTTGACCTGAAACGAGGGGGTTTTTTCCTGATGAAAGGGGCAGAGGCCCTTCCAGGTACCCTTGCCGCTTGGCTTGAGCGCCACATACCTGCCCACCAGCTCCCGAATAGGCATCCGGGAGCGGATAAGTTCGATGGCTTGGGCACTTTGGGCATCCATAGGAGGTAGGCTTGTCAGGGCATTTGCCCAGCAAATTTAGAACTACATTCTAGCTCGCCCTTGCAAGAGGTAGGCCATAGTTAAAGATTTGGAATCCGGTCATATAGAGCACTCTTCACAAATATTGAGCTGCTCCCAGGCACATGACAAAAGCCCCATACAAGCGTACAGTTCGGTTTTCCTGGCTTCTGGGGCAAAGAGAAGCTGGCGTAGATAATCAAGCCCATAGCGAAAGGTGGAGTAGAGCTTAAGCGCATGGGTTTTGATGGGGATAGGCTTGGTTCGTGAGAGCCATTCCCCCACCTGATGCGCCCAGACCAGGGCAATGCTCATCAAAGCAATCAGCGACTCCATCCGTTCAGCCCGGGTCAGGTGGGTGGATTCGAAGTCGAAGCCCTGGGATTTGAAGGCTTTGAAGAGGGTTTCGATCTCCCAGCGCCCGGCGTATCGAGCAGGGGCCTGCTGGGGATCGGCCTCGCGGACGCGGATCAAGGCCAGCACAAATGCGGTCAGAAAGTTCAGTCGGGCTCGATGCCACTGCAGGTGGGGTCGAAAAACTTCGCTGAGTTCGATGATTCATGGGACTACCTCTTGGCGGGGCAGTCCCTATT
>Ga0272446_1002865_pt1 | contig 22690 bp, 20 predicted proteins | sample YNPCB0061_FD_194587 | JGI IMG/M metagenome (GOLD analysis project Ga0272446, IMG submission 194587) | Hot spring microbial mat communities from Yellowstone National Park, WY, United States - YNP-CB-006-1 | ecosystem: Environmental > Aquatic > Thermal springs > Hot (42-90C) > Sediment | place... | reverse complement strand
TATTTCAACCTTTTGAACGCCGATTTCTTCGGCTTAGATGGGTCTGCGCCTCTTGCTGATTATTAATTTAGCACAATATAATTTATTGTCAAGAGTTTTGTTTTGTGATATTTTATATTTATATGAAAAATAAAATTTTAAAAATTTTAGAAAAAAATATTAAAGAATTATATCCTCAAAATGATTTATCCGATATTTTAAAAAATTTTGAAATTAATATTCCGGATAAAAAAGAATTCGGGCATTATTCAACAAATATTTCTTTTAAATTAGCTCCTTTAATTAAAAAAAGCCCGATTCAGATTGCCGAAGATTTAAAACAAAATATTTTAAAATCAAATTCTTTTATTTTTGAAAAAATTGAAGTTGCAAATCCTGGATTTTTAAATTTTTGGATAAATTCTAAAATTTTTTTAAAAGAATTTAATAAAATTTTAAAAAAAGGATTTCCAAAAATAAAAACTTCCAAAAAACCTCTTATTTTTGAATATTCTGATCCTAATATTGCAAAAAAAATGCATGTTGGACATTTGCGCGGAACAATTATTGGAGATGCTTTAGCAAATATTTATAAATTTTTAGGATATAAAGTAATTCGCTGGAATTATTTAGGAGATTGGGGAACGCAATTCGGACATTTAATTGCTGCTTATAAGCTTTGGGGCAAAAAATTAGAAATAGAAAAAGATCCAATAAATACAATGCTTAAATTATATATTCGTTTTCACGAAGAAATGAAACTTAAACCTGAGCTTAAAAAAATGGGGCAGGAAGAATTTAAAAAACTTGAATCAGGAGATAAAGAAAATCGCGCTCTTTGGCTTTGGTTTAAAAAAGAATCATTAATTGAATTTAAAAAAATATATAAAATTCTTGACACCAAATTTGATATTTGGATTGGAGAAAGTTTTTATGAAAAAGATATTCCTTTAATTATTAAAAAATTAATAAATTCAGGAATAACAAAAAAAAGCGAAGGAGCTTTAATTGTGCCTTTGGAAAAGTTTAATCTTCCTCCTGCTTTAATTTTAAAATCAGATGAAGCAAGTTTATATTTAACGCGCGACATAGCAAATCTTTTTTATAGAATAAAAAAATTTAATCCAGAAAAAATTATTTATATTGTTGGAAATGAACAGTCTTTGCATTTTAATCAATTATTTGCAATTGCAAACTTATTAGGATTAGATTCAAAAAAATTTATTCATCTTAAATACGGATTGGTTTTAGGAGAAAACAACAAAAAATTTAAAACACGCGAAGGAAAATTTGTTACTTTAGAAGATGTTTTAAATAAAATTTTAAATTTAGCTTTTAAAATTGTAGATAAAAATAAAAATCTTTCACAAAAAGAAAAACAAAAAATCGCTCAAATTGTTGGCATTGGTGCTTTAAAATATAATGACTTAAAAGAACACCGCCATAATGATATTGTTTTTAATTGGGAAAGAATGTTGGATTTAAAAGGCCAAAGCGCGCCTTATATTCAGTATACTTATACAAGACTAAGAAGTATTTTAAAAAAATCTAAAAACAAAAATTTAAAAAACGTTAAAATAAGCAATTTAAAAAATGATTTTGAAATTGATTTAATAAGAAAAATTTTAGAGTTTCAAAATATTATAATTTTAAGCGCCGAAAATTATTTAACAAGTTATTTAGCTAATTATTTATATGAATTAGCGTTTTTAGCAAATAAATTTTATGAAAATGTGCCCGTTTTAAAAGAACAAAACGAAGAAATCAAAAAATCAAGAATTATTTTAATAGATTGTACAAGCAAAATTCTAAAACAAGGATTAAATCTTTTAGGGATAAAAACAAGCGAGAGGATGTGATTAATAATTCAGAAGTCAAACTCAAAAGGCAAAAGTCTCCGCCAGAGGCGCCTGCCTGCCGGCAGGCAGGGATCCTCCTTTGGAGGAAAAATTACAAGTCTCTGCCGAAGGCGCCTGCCTACCCTGCCTACTGGCAGGCAGGCGGTAGGCAGGCGGTAGGCGGGCTCGCCCTCCTCTGGAGAGGATCTTACTTCAGAGGGAAAAGTCAAAACTTTAATTATTATTAGTCATTGCGAGTGCCGATGCTTCGGCACGAAGCAATCCCTTTAAATGAATTATGAATCATGAATTAGAAATTATGGAATTTTGAATTTTAAAACGTTTCTAATTTTAGTCATTCAAAATTGATTCAAAATTCAAAATTTAAAATTCAAAATTTTTTAAGTTTTCAAGTTGCACTTTTGAGCTTTTCCTCCAGAGGAGCCTGCCTGCCGGTAGGCAGGGATCCTCCTTCGGAGGAGAACTTTGAATTTTAAGTTTTTAATCTCTATGATTTATAATTCCTCAACTTAATTCATTCAATTAAAATAAAATTATGTTATAATAATTTTATGATTTATTTTATTAATGGGAAAATTTATTTAAAAGAAAAAGATTTTTTTGTTATTAATGCTAACTGTATTGGTTTTAAAATTTTTACTCATAAAAAAATTTTAGACTCTTTAAAAATTGGAAATGAATATTTAATTTTTACTTATTTTCATTTAAAAGAAAATACTGTTGAACTTTATGGCTTTTTAGAAGAAAAAGAATTAAGCTTTTTTGAAATTTTAAATTCTGTTTCCGGAGTTGGTCCAAAATCAGCTCTTTCTATTTTAGAAAAAAATGATATTAAAACTTTGTCTTTAGCAATTAAAAATAATAAAATTGAATTTTTAACAAGAGCTTCTGGTATTGGACAAAAAACAGCTGAAAGAATTATTTTAGAATTAAAAAATAAAATTAATATTGAAGAAGGGAGTAGCGCTGCTCATCTTGATTCTGATGCTGATATTATTGAAGCTTTGACAAATTTAGGTTATAGTAAACAACAAGCAAAAGAAGCTGTTTTGAAAGTAGATTCTAAAATTCAAAGTTTTGAAGAAAGATTTAAACAAGCTTTAAAAAATTTAAATAAAAAATGAGTGAAATTTTAGATTTAATAATAGAAAAAATAAAAAAAATAAAAATTTTAAAAAAAATTTCAGAAATTCCTTTCATTAATAAAACATATCATTTTGTTTTGTCTTTTTTAGGCGCTTTAGTTTATGGCTTTCCTTCCAATAAATTAATAGTCATTGGAGTTACTGGAACAAAAGGAAAAAGCACGGTTTCTTATCTTATTTTTAAAATTTTAAATTTATCCGGACAAAAATGCGGACTAATTTCAACTCCTCTTTTAGGAATAGGAGATAAAACCTGGCAAAACAAAACAAAACAAACAATGCTTGGGAGATTTTCTATTCAAGAATTAATTAAAAAAATGGTAAATGAAGGATGCAAATATGTTGTTGTAGAAACATCTTCTGAAGGAATTTTACAATACAGACACCAATTTATAAATTATAAAATAGCAGTTTTTACAAATATTTCTCCAGAACACATTGAACGCCATGGAAGTTTTTCTAATTATAGAAGAGCAAAAATTAAATTATTTGAAAAAATAGCAAAAAGAGAAGATAGTATTGGAATTTATAATTTAGATGATGAAAATGTAAATTATTTTTTAGAACCAAATGTTGCTTTTAAATATGGTTATACTCTTAATAAAGAAGTTGAGTCTGAATATTTAGTTTCAAAATTAATTCGCGCTTCAAATATACATCTTTATCCTAATAAAACAACTTTTGAAATTCATAATAAAAAATTTGAAACGCAGCTTTTAGGATTATTTAATGTTTATAATGTTTGCGCTGCTATTACAACAGTTTTATCTTCCGGCATTGACGCTTCTTTAATTCAAAAAATTTTGCCAAATATTGAACCGCCTCCGGGAAGATTTGAAATTATACAAACAAAAGATTTTAAGATTATTATTGATTATGCTCATGAGCCAAAAAGTCTTGAGTCAATTTATCAATCTTTGTCTATTTTTAAGCCTAAAAATATTATTTGTATTTTAGGAGGTCAAGGAGGAGGAAGGGATAAATGGAAAAGAGAAGCTATGGGAAAGGTTGCGGCTGAATATTGCGATTATATATTTTTAACAAATGAAGATCCTTATGATGAAGATCCCGAAAATATTTTAAATGATATTGAAAAAGGAATTGTAAGTATAGATCCTAAAAAAAGAAAGTTTAAGAAATATTTTAAAATCATTGATCGCAAAAAAGCTATTTCAGAATCAATTCTTTTAGCTAAAAAAAATGACATTGTTGTTTTAACTGGAAAAGGAGGAGAAGTTTGGATGTGTGTTGAAAATGATAAAAAAATTCCATGGAATGAATCAGAAATTGTAAAAAGCATTTTAAAAGAATTAAATATAAACTTTGACAAAAATAATTAATTATCTTAATATAATTAAGTAATTTATCTTAAAAAAATTTTGAAACCAAGAATAAACAATCAAATATTAGCTGAAGAAATAAGAGTTATTGGCCCAAATGGCGAAAATTTTGGCATTTTAAAAAGAGAGCAAGCTTTGGCTTTGGTAGATCCTGAAAAAGGGTTGGATTTAATTGAAATTGCTCCAAATGCAAAACCGCCAGTGGCTAAATTAATGAATTATGACAAATGGAGATATGAAGAAGAAAAAAAGCAAAAAAGAGAATTATTTCTTCAAAAAACAAAGTCAACTTCAATAAAACATATTCAAATAAGCCCAAGAGCAGGACAAAACGATTTAGAAACAAAATTAAAACAACTTGAAAATTTTTTAAATAAAGGTTATATTATTGAAATCCAGATGAAGCTGCGCGGGAGAGAAAAATCAAACAAAGAATGGGTAGAACAAAAAATGAATGACTTTTTAAATATGATAACAATAAAATATAAAGTTATTTCCCAGCCAAAATATGGAGGAAGGGGAATGAGTATGCAAATAGAAAAAATAAAATAAAAATATGAAAAACAGCGTTGTTTCAAGAATAAAAATAACAAAAAAAGAAAAAATTTTAAGAAGGAAAATGAGCCTTGATCATTTTCGCACAAGAAAAACAAAAAAGAATTTAATTCAAAAAAGAAAAAAACATCCTATTAATATAACCAAAAAACAAGTATTAAGGTCTGCTTTAAAAGACAGAATAATAAAATGAGTAGAGTAAAAAGAGGTACAATTAAAAATAAAAAAAGAAGAAAACTTTTAAAACAAACAAAGGGTTTTCGCTGGGGAAGAAAATCAAAAAAAAGATTAGCAAAAGAAGCAATTCTTCATAAATATTCACACGCTTTTCGCGGAAGAAAAGAAGAAAAAAGAACAGCAAGAAGATTATGGAATGTTAAAATTAATGCTATTTTAAGACAAAATAATCTTAAATACAGCTCTTTTATTGGAACATTATCCAAAAAACAAATTAAAATTAATAGAAAAATGTTAGCTGATTTAGCTGAAAACAATCCTAAAATTTTTCAAAAATTAATAGAATTTGCAAATAAATAATTTTAAATTTCTTCCTTTAATCTATAACTAAAAGCTTCAGCTAAATGATCTCCTGTTACAAATTCTGATTTTTCTAAATCAGCAATAGTGCGTCCAACTTTTAAAAGTCTATAATAACTTCTTGGAGAAAGATGCTGAGGCTCTAATGTTTTAATAAACTTTAAAGCATCTTCTTTTAAATTTAAAAGTTCATTAATTTGGCGCATATTCATTTGAGAATTAGTTAAAATTTTTAAATTTTTATTTTTAAATCTATTTTTTTGAATTTCACGCGCTTCTTCAATTTGCAATTTTATTTTTTGGCTAACAGGAGTATAAGAATTATTATTTAATTCTTTAATAGGCACTCTTGTGATTTTAACTTGCAAATCAATTCTATCCATTAAAGGACCTGATATCTTTTTTTCATAACGCAAAACTTCATAAGCAGAACATTTACATTCTTTTTCAGGATCTCCAAAAAAACCGCAAGGGCAAGGATTCATTGCAGCTACTAAAGAAAATTTTGCGGGAAAAGATAAGGTATTTTTTGACCGCGCAATATGAACAACTCCTGATTCCATTGGCTGACGCAAAGCTTCTAAAATATTTCTTGGAAATTCAGGCAACTCATCTAAAAACAAAATGCCATTATGAGCTAAACTTATTTCTCCTGGTTTTGGATTTGTACCCCCTCCAATAATTGAAACCAAAGAAGAAGTATGGTGTGGAGATCTAAATGGACGCTTTTGTATTAATCCTTTTAAATGAAGACCCGCAGCACTCCATATTTTTGTAATTTCAATTGATTCTTCAAAATCTAAATCCGGAAGTATTCCAATTAAAGCTTGAGCAAGTAAACTTTTCCCAACGCCAGGAGGTCCAACCATTAAAAAATTATGCCCTCCGGCAGCTGCAATCATTAAAGCGCGTTTTGCTCTTTCTTGTCCTTTAATTTCTCCAAAATCAGGAACATATTCTTCTTCTAATTTTATTTTTTGAAATTGCGCAGATTCTATTGTTTTTCTATTTTCTAAAAATAAAACAACTTCTTCTAAATTTTTAATAGGAATAATTTTTAAATCTTTAATTGCTGATGCTTCGTTTGCATTTTCATAAGGCAAAAATAAATATTTAAAACCAAATTTTTTAGCTGACTCTGCAATATTTAAAGCTCCAAAAACAGGTCTTAATCTTCCATCTAAAGACAATTCTCCAATAAAAATTTTATCACTTGGATCAAAATGATTTATTTGTTTTGTTGCTAACAAATATCCTAAAGCAATTGCTAAATCATAATGAGAACCGGTTTTTTTAATATCAGCAGGAGCTAAATTAATAGTTATTTTTCTATTTTCACGATTTGGAGGTTTTACTCCTAAATTTTTTAAAGCAGAATTAACTCTTTCTTTAGCTTCATTTAAAGCTTTGTCTGCTAAGCCAACAATATTAAAAGAATGAAGTCCAACATTTAAATCAGTTTCAACTTCAATGATTTTTGCATTAATACCTTCAAGTTCCGCAGAGTAAACTCTTGAAGTATTTTTTTGCATTTTTATTTTTTGTTTTTATTTTTTTTATTTTTACACGCAGAACATAAAATAAGTTCTGGATCTTTTAATAACTCTTCTTTAGGAATTTCTTTTTTGCATTTATCACAAAAGCCGTAAGTTCCAGAATTAATTTTATTTATTAAATAATCTATTTCATTAATTCTTTCTCTAACTGTTTGGCTTTCTGCTATTTTTGTAGAAAATTCTTCTGCCTCATCAGCTTCTTCATCCATATCTCCAGCATCTCCTCCAAACTCTTCTGGTGTTTGCAATTCTTCTAGTTCTTTTATTAATCTTTTTCTTTCTTGTTCTAATTTCTTTTTAAATTGTTCTAATTTTTTTTCATCAATCATGTTTTTATTTTTTAAATTTAAATTTTTGTTTCTTATATATTATAAATATAAATCAATAAAAAAAATTTGTCCATATTTATTTTAAAAATATTTTTAATTTACAACAAACAACATTTATAATATATCTGATAAAATCTATTAAATATTGACAAAATTTTAATAAAATTATTTAATATAAAAATTATTTATTAATAATAACTATTGACTATAATATAATTTTATTATCTAATAATAAAATTATTAATACTAAAACTACTATATCTAATATATGCGCTTATTCGCAATAAAAATGTTTAGCGCGAAACATTCTGTCAAATTTTAGGCTAAAAATAGTAAAAAAATGCCAATTTTTGAGTAAATTGTTTCGCGCGAAACATTTTTTAAAAGATTCGGCAATGGATATAGATTCGGCAATGGATTCGGCAATAGGTTCGGCAATTTGTTCGGCAATAGATTCGGCAAAGCATAAGATTCGGCAACGGGTTCGGCAATGAAATAAAGATTCGGCAATGGATTCGGCAACGATTTTTGGCATTGCAAAATGTTTAGCGCGAAACATTTTGTTAAATTTTAGGCTAAAAATAGCAGAAATGTTTCGCGCGAAACATTTTTACTAAGTTTAACTCCATACAAAATGTTTCGCGCGAAACATTTTGTTAAAAAAATGCCAATTTTTGAGTAAATTGTTTCGCGCGAAACATTTTTTAAAAGATTCGGCAATGAATATAGATTCGGCAATGGATTTAATAATTCGGCAACGAATTCTGTAAAAAATAAGATCCGACAATGAATATAAAAATTGATTTAATAAAAACTTCATATTTCATAATAAAATTTATTATTTGTCAATTATTTTAGAATAAATTCATAAACATATTATCAATCTTGACTATTTTATCAAAATATTGATTTATATTGAAAATTGTGGATAATATAAAAAAATTATTTTAAAATTAAATTATGACTAAAAATATTGAATTAGGAATTTTAGGAGAAAAAATTGCGTCTGATTATCTTGTTTCAAAAAATTATAAAATCATAACTAAAAATTTTAGAAAAACATTTGGAGAAATAGATATTGTTGCAAAATCAAAAAATAATACCTTAACTTTTTTTGAGGTAAAAACAATAGAAGAAAATGATTTAGGTTTTTTACCAGAAGATCAAATGACTTTTTCAAAAATAAAAAAACTTAAAAAAATATGTGAGTATTTTGCTTTAAAAAATAAAAATTTAATAAATGAAAAACAGGGATGGCAAATAGATTTAATTACTATTATTTTAAAAAAGTCAGGAGAAAAAGAAATAAAACATTATGAAAACATTTCATAATTTTTTATTTCTTTTTTAAATAAAACAAAATTGCCAAATTAAAATTAATAACTTATATTAAATTAATGCATTTAGATTCTTTAAATCCAAAACAAAAAATTGCAGTGCTTTCTGATAAAAAACCTTTACTTATTGTTGCTGGCGCAGGAACAGGAAAAACAAAAACATTAACCGCAAGATTAATCCATTTGCTTACAAAAGGAATAAAACCAGAAAATATTTGCGCTATAACTTTTACAAACAAAGCAGCAAAAGAAATGCATGATAGAACTTTTGATAGTTTAAAAAAATATAATTTAATTCATTTAAATTTAAATAATTTGTTTATAGGAACTTTTCATTCTTTAGGAGCAAAAATTTTAAGACAAGAATCTCCTGTTTTTGAAAGAAATAAAAATTTTATTATTTTTGACGATAATGATTCTTTTTCTTTAATTAAATTAATTGTAAAAAATAAAAATAAAATAAAAGAATCTCCTTCTTTTTTTAGAAATAAAATTTCTGAAATAAAAAATAATATTTTAAGTTTATCTGAAATTAATGAAGAAGAGGAAGAAAAAGCAAAAACAATAATAAATATTTATGAAGAATATGAAAAAAAATTAAAAGAGCAAAATGCTTTTGATTTTGACGATTTAATTCAAAAACCGGTTTTACTTTTTAAAAAAAATAAAAATATTTTAGAAAAATATCAAAATCAATTTCAATATATTTTAGCAGATGAATATCAAGACATAAACAATATTCAATATGAATTAATTTATCTTTTGGCTCAAAAATTTAAAAACATTAATGTTGTTGGAGATGATGCGCAAACAATTTATAGTTGGAGAGGTTCAAATATTGATTTATTTTTAAATTTTGAAAAAGATTGGCCTGGAGCAGAAGTTGTTTTTCTTGAAGAAAATTATCGTTCAACTTCAAATATATTAGAAGCTGCTTCTGCTATTATTGCAAAAAATGTTTATCAAAAACCAAAAACACTTTGGACAAAAAATGAAAAAGGAGAATTAATAAAAATCATTGAAACAAAAAATGAAGATGAAGAAGCTTTATGGGTATCAGAAAAAATTGAAAAATTAATTAAAGAAAAAAAATTAATTGGGATTTTGTATAGAACAAATGCGCAATCAAGAGCAATTGAACAAGCTTTAAATTTTAAATCAATACCTTATAAAATTTTTGGAGGAGTAAAATTTTATGAAAGAAAAGAAATAAAAGATATTTTAGCAATGTTGCGTTTATTTGAAAATCCTTATGATGAAATTAGTCGTGAAAGAATTAAAAAAAATTTCACAAAATCACTTCAAAATAATATTTTTAATACAATAAACGAAGCACCTAAAAATATTTCTCCAATAGAATTAATAAATTTATTTTTAAAAAATACAGGTTATTTAAATTATATTGAACGCAATTTTTTAAATTTTAAAGAAAGATTTGAAAACATTGAAGAATTAATTTATTTTGCTTCTTCTTTTAAAACCTTAAGCGAATTTTTAGAAAGAGTCGCGTTGCTTGAACCTCATGATCAAAAAGAAAACAAAAATTCTTCTGTGGAATTAATGACTATTCATTTAGCAAAAGGTTTGGAATTTGATTATGTTTTTATTATTGGAGCTTGTGAAGGAATTTTACCTCATAAACTTTCTTATTATAATCAAAGAGAAATGGAAGAAGAAAGAAGATTAATGTATGTTGCAATGACAAGAGCGCGAAAAGATTTATTTATTAGTTTTTATAAAGAACCTTCAAGATTTCTTTTTGATATTCCTCAAAATTTAATTGAGTTTATAAGTTTAACATCAGAAGACACTGAATTGATTGATGATGAAATGCGTTATATTCATTTAGATTAAAATGTCTTATCTTGGACAAAATTTTTTAAAAAACAAAAACAAAATTAAAGAAATTATTTCACATCTTGAAATTAATGATAATGATTTTATTTTAGAAATTGGTCCTGGACATGGAGAATTAACAAAAGAAATATTAAAAGAATTAAAAAATAAAAAATTTTTTGTATTAGCAATCGAAAAAGATAAGCGCCTTGCTTTAAATCTTTTAAAAGAAATTAAAAATAAAAACTTTCAAGTTTTTTGCGGCGATGTTTTAAAGATTTTGCCAAAAATAAAAAATTTTTTGCCTGAAAATTCAAATTTTAAAATAGTTGGCAATATTCCTTATTATTTAACGGGAAAACTTTTAAGAATTTTGTCTGAGTTAAAAACAAAACCAATTTTTTCTATTTTTACAATACAAAAAGAAGTTGGAGAACGTATTGTTTCTGGTCCTCCAAATAATAATAAGCTTGCAGCTATTTTAAATTTTTGGGCAGAACCAAAAATAATTACTCATATTTCAAAAAATGATTTTTATCCAAAACCAAAAGTAGATTCTGTTGTTTTAAAATTAATAACAAAAAACAAAAAATCACAAATAAACGAAGAATTATATTATAAAACAGTAAATGTTTTATTTAAGCAACCGAGAAAAACAATATTAAACAATATTTTATTAGAATTTAAAATAAAAAATCAAAAAGAAAAAGAAGAATTATTTAAAAAAATAGAAAATTTAGGAATAAATCCGCTTTTAAGACCGCAAAACATTAACGAGGACATAATTATCCAAATTACTCATTTATTGAATAAATTATAATTCAAATTTTTCATTTAATTTTTTTTATATCTTTTATAAAATATCGTGCTTGGATTAATGATATTTTTAATATAATAAGCTGTTGATTAAAATTTAAAATTAATTATAATTAAAATATGGATAAAAAAATTTTGGTTTTTTGTTTAATTATTATTTTTATTTTTATATTTAATTTTAATTTTGCTTTTGCAATTATCCCTTTTGGGGGCACAATTTTGAAAACTGTACCATGCTTAAATGGACTATTATTAATTGTTGGTCCCCCAAGAGGAGGACCGTATTTATTTACTCTCGGAAGCATTTTGTATCTTAATTATTCTTTAAAAGAAGGCTCTTGGGTATTAGGGGTGGCTGTGCCTGGTGGAATTTGTATACTACCTTTTGGTGCTATTCCTGCTTTTAATATTATAAGGGTTGGCGCAAGTTAAATTATTGTATTAATTTTATTATTTTATTATAATTTAAATAAATGTCAGAGTCGGAAATTCAAAAATTAATTTCTATATTTTTAGGCTTAGCTATAATTGTAAGCTCCGCTGTTTTTGTATTCTCTGATAATTTAGTAAATTCTTATAAATCAAATTATGAAGTTTCTTTAAATAATTCTTCTCAAAATAATTCCGGAAGTTCTGATGTAAAAAATACTTTTGTTGAGTCTGTAAAAGATTTACCACCTTCTTATTCTACTATCTCATTAAATGATGAATTTGAGCCGAGCGGCAATTTAACCGATGATTTTGCTTCTTATGCAGCGCGGGAAATTGTAAAAGCTAATCCTAATGGACCACAAACAGATGAGAGCGGTAATCAAAACATTACTATCCCTAATGTTGAAAGTTTAACAACTAATTTTGCAACAAGCACCTTGTCTAAAATTAATTTGCCTAATTGGGACGAGGAAGTAAATTCAGAAATCAATAGTATTAAAATTAAAACCACAGACAACGCCGCAGATATGATAAATTCTTATTTTAATACTTTTAATGAAATTGTTAATAAAAATTTATTATCAAAAAATATTGATGATTTAAATTTAGATAAAAATAATACAGAAATTATAGGCGAAGCCTTGAAAACGCAAGTTGACGAAACAATTAATGGATTGAAAAATGTTAATGTGCCAATTAATCTTATTAATTTTCACAAACAATTTTTAACTGTTTTGATTTATCAGAAAAAATTATTAGAATCTACCCAAAAATTAAAAACTGACCCACTTTATGCGTATTATATCACAAATTTTAATGAAAATGGGTTGCTTAAAAATCTTTCTTTACTAGATAAAGAATCTGAAAAATTAAATCTTTTAAAACCGACGTCAAAAATAAATAATAGTATTATATTTTTTTGGAATTTAAAACCGAAAGTTGCTATGGCACAAGTAGAAGTACCAGTGGCTGATTGGGTCCTAAGAACTAAAAACGCCGCTATGGTCGCTACTCAAATTAAATCATTAACACAACAAATGTTAGAATGGCTTAGAAAAATAGCCACCGAAATTTTAAAAGATCAGCTTATTCATAGACTTGTTCAACAAATAATTATGTGGGTGCAAGGTGGGGGCAAGCCTCAATTTGTTACTAATTGGCAACAATTTTTATCTGATGCAGCTTCGGCTGGAGCAGGACAGGCTCTTTCTGAAATTTATCCAAGAATATGCCAACCTTTTCAAGTGCCTATTCAAATTGCTTTTCAAAACCAATCAGTAAATGCAAATATTTATGACAATCAAGTAGCTTGCACCCTTGGAAATGTCGTTAATAATCTAAAAGAATTTTATAATAACTTTAAATATGGAAGTTGGATTGCTTATGGTCGGGTTTTAAATCCTCAAAATAATTTATGGGGTAGTTTAATTATTGCTAATGACATCATTGCACAAAAAGCGGCTCAGAAAAAAGAAGCTGAAAAAAACGACGCTCAAGCAAGCAAGGGATTTTTATCAATGAAAAGATGTGTAAAGGGACAAAGTATTCCTTGTGAATTTAATGATGCTGACGAGAGGGATTTGTGTGATGAACAATATCTACCCCTAGCCTATGTAAAGCCATTCTATAAAACGTATGAAGATGGATCGGGAACTGCTTGGTATAGTATTTGCGATAAGGACGGATGGGAAAACACAACCCCCGGAGCATTATTAGGCGACATCACCAGTTATGCTGTTGGTAATTCTCCTATAGCAAGAATTGTAAATGCTCAAGATATTGCTGCTTTAGTTTCGGCATTGGTTAATTCCGGATTAAACAAATTAATTTTGGCTGGACAAAAAGGATTAATGAGTTTGTTTACTGGCGGAAGCAGTAGTGGCGGTAACGGGGCATCTCCAAACCAAAACACAGTAACAGACCCAAATGATCCTTGTTTTGGAGAAATTATAGGATCTGAATCATATAACGATTGTCGTAGCACAACTGAAGGCGGTGGATTATATAAAACAGACACAGGTCAGCAACAAATAACATTACTTCAACAAGCAAGAAGTGTGCTTAAACAATTACAAGATAATGTTTCAAGTGATAATGAATGGTTATCTACAGCATCAAGTACTCAAATTGGATTACAAAAAATTGGTGGGTGTTCTAATCAAGAAACCCAAACAAGTACAACAACCACTCAAACAATTGCTCTTTGCCCAAATTTAGCAACAGAAGCTTGTAATTTAAATAATAAAATTGAAGAGCTAAAAATTAAAACAACAGCTGAATTATCAACTTTACAACAAAGCATTCAAAATATAGAAGCAATTATTACAGAATTAAGTGATTCTAAAGAATTGACCATTCAAAGACTTAATGAAATTAATCAAGAATTATCAAGATATAATGATCCATCTATAAATGCGCCCGCTGAAAGATTATCTAATTTGCAACAATTACAATCCGCTGTTAATCAAAATATTTCTGAGTCGCCGCAATGTCAAACACCATTACCACAATTATAAAAATTATGATTAATAAAATAAAAACAGTATTTAATTCGATTTTTAAAATAAGAGGGTTGTTGTATTTTATGATTTTTATTTTTGGTTTCATTATTTTTTTAATCATAAATCTAAAAGTAACCGCGGCCCAAACTAATAACAATAAAAATGAAAATAAATGTGTACCGGTTGAATACAAAGACAAAGGATGTGATTATGCTTGTAAAAACCCGGATGGAAGTATATATTGTGGCTATGGTTCGCCCGTGGATTTAATCGGTGGTGGCGCTACCGCCTCAACTCATAGTGAAACATATGTTGGAGCGACTTGTACAGAAGAAGGTGGGAAAATAATTTGTAGTGGTGGAGAAAAATCTTCAAGCGAAACACAAATAGTTACTGCTTTGGGTCAAGAAATAAAAATAAAAGATGGTAAGATTGTTGAATCATCGTTTTTTCTCACTAGAATAGCTGCTGCCGTTATTGGCTTTGTTGCTTTTGTTATTAACTATATTATTAGTATTATTTTGGGTGTTGTTATTAATCTTGAAGCTTGGCTTGTTGAGATTGTTTTAGCAATGAATGATCAGATTCTTAAAAGTGATTTTGTACAATCTGGATATCAAATTTCTTTAGCTGTAACTAATTTAATTTTTGTTGCTGGAATAATTTTTGCAGCTATTGCCACAATTTTAAGATGGGAAAGTTATTCTATGAAAAAAATTCTTTGGCATCTAATTTTAATGGCTATTTTGGTTAATTTCGGATTAAGTATTGCCGGAGCTATAATTCGGGTTTCTACTAATTTTAGCTGGTATTTTTTAAATGCTGTTAATCCAGGCGGTGGAACCGGCGCAGCTCATTATGGGGCTTTTGCAACAGCTATCGCAGGAGCTTTTACTCCTCAAAGGTTTTTTATAACAGATATTTCTGAAAAGGGAGTAACAACTACGCCAGAAGGAAGCAAAAATGTTACTGGGCAAATAACCCAAGAAGATCAAAACACGCTTGCTGGTATGTTTGGTGCCTCTTTAGCTCAAATTCTTACCCCTATTGTTTCTATATTTTTTACAATAGCTTTTTTAGTTGTAATTATTATAACTTTAGGAGCTTTGGTTGTAATGCTTATAAACAGATATATAAGAATTAGTTTTCTTTTAATGCTTTTGCCTTTTGCTTGGGCTTTTTGGGTTTTCCCAAATACAAAAAAATATTGGACTGAGTGGTGGAGCTCATTTATTAGATGGACCTTCTTTGCTCCGGCTGTTTTGTTTTTTCTATATCTTTGTTTACTAACCCTAAGAGCAACTCCAGGTGGAGGAAACGCTGGAGTACATATCCAAGGAGTAAATTTTACTTTTGATAAAAGAGGCTCACTTGGAGGACTTGAGTCTTTTGGCGGCAGTTTTCTTATGAATCTTATAGTCCCTATTTTAAATGCAATAGTAATGACTGGGTGCGCTATTGGAAGTTTAACAGTTGCAAATAAACTTGGTATAGAAGGAGCTAAAAAAGCCGAAGGCATTGCGCGCGGAGCAGTGAAAAGCGTCGGGATGTTTGCTGCTAATAGAGCCGCGGGGTTAGGAGCTGCTGGATTAACAAAAATTTTACCAAAAACACCACCAAAAACAACCACTGGCATAAAAGGTAGATTAGGCAAGGCTTGGTTTGGTGTTTCGCAGCAAGCTGAAAAATTTGGCATAACTCAAAAATTAGAAGAAACTTCTAAAAAATATGGACCATCTACTTGGCCATATTTACCAAAAAATTTTAAACAAAGAAGAGAGGAGGTGAGTAAGATAAAAGCTGAAATTGATAAAATTAACGAAGAATTAAAAGATATACCATCCGCAATAAATCGACGTCAAGCAGAAATTCAAAGCCTAGAACAACAATTAAATACGATTAAATTAAAATACAATCCGGATCTTCAAAAATTACAAAAAGCCATTTCAAAGATTCAATCACAAATTAAAACAGAAACAGACCATATAAAATTAGCACAACTTTCTCAACAAAAACAAGCATTAGAAGCAGAGCAAAATAAAATAATACAACAAATGAATGAAGAAACAAAGCCTGTAAGCGACCAAATTAGCAAGATAAAAGGAGAATTAAAAGATTTAAGTGGCACGCTTATGGCTAGAAGAAGAGAAAAATACCAGGAAATAAGAGATCTTAAACCTGAAGGAATTTTTGGTACTGTAATAAAAGCCAGTATGGAAGCTTATTCAAAAAAAGAAAAGCCGCAACTTAAACCAGAAAAACAAAAGTTAGAGGGCTTTCTAAAGGAATACGGCGTTCCTAAAGAAAAGATAGAAGAAGTCTTGGGGGCAGAAATAAAACCCGAAGAAAAAAACGAAGAACCAAAACAAAATCAACAACAAAATCAGCAAAGTCAAACTAAAAAAGTATAAAACAAAAAAATGGTTTTAAATCAAATTACAATTGAAGATATTTTAGAAAGATATAGCGTCTTGCCGGACGAATTGCTTACTGTTTTAGAGGATCCTAATACTGAAAAAATAGTTGAAGTTGTTTGTCAAAAAAATAATATTTCAAGACGAGAATGGATTGATATAATAAAACAATTAGTTGGCTATGTTTTAATGGGATTTATTCATTATTATGATTTAGGGGCAGAAATTAATACCGAACTTAATTTTCCTAATTCAAAATTAGGAAATGATGTTGTTTCTGAAATTGATGCCAAAATTTTTAGTCCAATTAAAAATTTATTAGAAAAAAATTATTCGCCTGTACAAATAAAACAAGATGTTTTAGAACAAAGCTTTGAAGAAATAATTCAAAAAACAGAAAATAAAAAAGAAAAGATAAAAGAAGAAATAGAAGAGCCTCAAACTATTATAAAAGAAAAAGAACAAACAATAGAAAGCAAAGTTCAACCTCCTGCTCCTGTTATATTAGAGAAAACAACAATAACTACTTCTTCTCCTTCTCAAAAAGACATAAAAAAACAACCATTAACATTTGTTCCTTTTGTGCCAATACCTGAAAAAATAATACCAAGCCCTCAAATAAAAAATGAATTAAATCAAAAGAAAATCCCTCAAATTTCAAATGCCCCCTTAAATATTTCTCCAAGCGCGCCGAAAACAGAAAGTACAAAACTCGAGTCTAAAAATATACCAAATCCATCAATTTTAGAACCAATTTCTATTCCTAAACCAAAAACAATTTCTGAAATTTATCCAAAACAAAATAATCAAAATCAAACACAAACAAGCCAAATACCAACACCTCCTCCTGTTTTTATACACAAAGAAGAAACAATATCTTCAATTAAAAAAGGCGTTGAAATAAAGCCGCCAGAAATAAAAATTTCAAACGTAAAATCAATGCCTACACCACCAAAACCAGTTCAAATAGAAATAGGATCTCAAAATAAAACAGAAAACAAAGATTTAGGTATTAAAGTTATAAATTATTCTGAAAGCACAATTAATCAGCCTGAAACTCCTAATATTAGTAAAAGAGAAGAGCCTCAAAACAATTTAAAAATTCCACCATTATCATCTCAATCATCTCAAACACAAAAACCTCTACCGCCAACACCTCCGCCAAATTCATTTTCTCAAATACCTCCAAAACCAATACCTCCGAAACCACAAGTAGCATCTAATATTCCTCCTTTACCCCCAAAATCAAATATTCCTCCGCCACCTCCTAAACCATAAATTTAAATCTTGATTATCTAAAATAAATATAATAATATTTTTGTATGGCAGGACATAGTCATTGGGCAGGAATAAAACATAAAAAAGAAGCAGAAGATAAAAAAAGAGGCCAAGTATTTTCTAAAATTTTGGCAGCTATTACTGCTGCAGCGAAAACAGAACCTAATCCAGAATTTAATCCAAAATTAAGATCACTAATTGAAAAAGCAAAAGCAGAAAAAGTTCCGCAAGAAAACATCAAAAAAGCAATTGAAAGAGCTTCTTCATCTTCAGAATCACAAGAAGAATTATTATTAGAAGCTTATGGTCCATCTGGTATTGCTTTTTTAATTGAAGCAGCAACAGACAATAGAAACCGCACAATTTCTGAAATTAAAAATTTATTAAATGATTTAGGCGCAAAATGGGCAGAACCAGGAAGCGTTAGATGGGCTTTTGAAGAAAACCAAGAAGGCTGGTCTCCTAAATTTAAAAATGATGTAAGCAATGAAGATAAAACAAAAATAAAAGATATTATTTTAAAATTAGAAGATCATCCTGATATTTTAAAAGTTCATACTAATGCTAATTTATAATTTATGATTATTTTAGGAATCGATCCTGGAACACAAAGAATTGGTTGTGCTATTTTAGAAATTAAAAACAATAAACAAGAATTAAAATATGCTGATATTTTAAAAATAAAACAAAAAAATAATATTTTTGTCTTAAAAGAAGTTAAAAATCAAATAGATAAAATTATAAAAAAATGGAAGCCGGATATATTATCAATTGAAAAATTATATTTTTCGCGCAATCAAAAAACAGCTATGGCTGTTTCAGAAGTAAGGGGAATTATTCTTCTTGCAGCTTTAGAAAAAAATATTAAAATAATAGAGTATGCGCCAAATGAAATTAAATCAATTATTACAGGATATGGATTTGCGGACAAAAAAGCAGTGGCAAAAATGGTAAATTTAATTCTAAATTTGCCTAAAAATAAAATGATTGATGATGTTACAGACGCAATTGCTTTATGTTTAGGCGCTTATAAAGATTTTAAATATATTGACAAATAAAAAAACTTATTTATACTTTTCATAAAAAGGTCGTTTTAATTTTTAAATTAATGTTTGATTTAGAATTAAAAAAAGAAATTTTGATGCAAAACGACGATTTTAAAGCCGAGCCTGAAGAAGAAATGCCTGATGAAGAATTAGAAGAAAATGATGAAGACTTAGATTTTGATGACGAAGAAGATTTTGATGACGAAGAAGAATATGAAGGAGAAAACGAAGAGAACTTTGAATAAAGTAATAATAAAATAAAAAAATTATTTAATTAAAAAAACAATGCTGTTAATTACACAGCATTGTTTTTTTGTTTTTATAAATATATTATAAGAATATGCCCAAAATAAAAATTTATAATACAAAAAACAAAAAACGCGGTTTTAAAGTATTTTTAATATTATTTTTTGCTACAGCTATTTTTATAACAATATATATTTTAAATATTATTTACGACGTAAACCAAACATTGCCTTTAATTGAAAATTTAGATGTTAAAAAAATAACACAATCTACTAAAATTTATGATAGAGAAGGAAAGGTTTTACTTTATGAACCAAATGCCGGAGAAAAAAGAACAATTATTCCTGAAGAAGAAATCCCAGATTATCTTAAAAAAGCAACTATTGCTGTTGAAGATGAAAAGTTTTATGAAACGCCTGGAATTGATTGGCGCGCAATTATTCGCGCAGCCTTAATAAATTTAATTAAAGGTAGAGTTGTTCAGGGAGGATCAACAATAACGCAACAATTAGCTAAAAACGTGTTTTTGTCTCCAGAAAAAACATTTAGCCGTAAACTAAAAGAGTTTTTTATAGCTTTAGAAATAAACAGAAAGTTTAGTAAAGATAAAATATTATGGCTTTATCTTAATGAAATACCGTATGGACCTAATATTTATGGAGTTGAAGCAGCAAGCAAAGCTTATTTCGGAAAATCAGCTAAAGATTTAAATTTAGCAGAATCTGCGCTTCTTGCATCTCTTCCAAGAGCTCCAAGCTATTATTCTCCTTGGGGAAGTCATTTAAATGAACTTCTTGATAGACAAAAATTTGTTTTAAAAAAAATGAAGTCTTTAGGAATGATTGATGATCAACAACTTGAATCTGCTTTGTCTTATAAATTAACATTTGAGCCGCAAAAAGATAATATGATAGCCCCTCATTTTGTAATGGCTGTTTATGATTATTTAATAAATAAATATGGCGAAGATGTTGTTAGGACAGGAGGATTAATTGTTAAAACAACATTAGATTATAAACTTCAATCTATTGCTGAACGAGTTGTTAAAGAAGGAGCAGAAAGAAATACTAATTTATACCAAGGTAAAAATGCTGCTTTAGTTGCAGAAAATCCCAAAACAGGACAAATTTTAGCAATGGTTGGATCAAAAGATTTTTTTAATAAAGAATTTGGAAATTTTAATGTAGCAACACAAGGATTAAGACAACCCGGATCTTCAATAAAACCATTTGTATATTTAACAGCTTTTGAAAAAGGATATACACCAAATACAATTGTTTTTGATGCGCCAACAGAGTTTGTTCCAAATAATCCAAACTGCCCAAATCCTCCAAATTACAACGTAGACAATCCCGAGTGTTTTCATCCTGAAAACTTTGATCATAATTTTAGAGGTCCTGTTGATTTAAAAACAGCATTAGCTCAATCTATGAACATTCCTGCTGTTAAAGTTTTATATTTAGTTGGCTTAAAAGACGCGCTTAAAACCTTAAATAGTTTTGGAATTAAAACACTTACAGATCCAAATAGATATGGATTATCTTTAGTTTTAGGCGGCGGAGAAGTCAAATTAATAGATTTAATTTCTGCTTATTCTGTTTTAGCTAATGATGGCATAAAACACAAACAGTCTTTAATTTTAGAAGTAAAAGATTCTAATGGTAATGTTTTAGAATCTTTTAATGACGAATCTGAATCTATTTTTGATTCTAATTATGTAAGAATGATTAATGATATTTTATCTAATCCTGAATTAAGAAGAGGATTGTTTGGAGCTAGTTGGAATTTAACTGTTTTTGATGGTTATAGTGTTGCTTTAAAAACAGGAACAACTAATGATTATCGCGATGCTTGGGCTTTTGGATATACTCCTAATTTAGTTATTGGAGTTTGGGCTGGAAATAATGATAATAAACCAATGCAAAAAAGCGGTTCAAGTATTTTAGCAGCTGTGCCTATTTGGCATAATTTTTTAGCTGAAGCATTACAATATTTCTCTTCTGAAGAGTTTCCAAAACCTGAAATTCCTATTAGAGAAAAACCAATTTTAAATGGGCAATTTATTATAAACAATGAAATTCATTCTATTTTATATTATATAGACAAAAATAATCCTTTAGGACCTGCGCCGATTGATCCGAGAATAGATCCTCAATTTATTAATTGGGAAACTTCTGTACAATATTGGGTAAATACACACCAAAATGAAGTTAAAAATTTTTATTCAAAAGAAGATACGCCGCAAATTAAAATAATTTCTCCTATTGATGGATTCTTTGTTTTAAATGAAATAAATTTAAAAGCTAATATTTACTCTAATTCTCAAATAAAAACAATTAATATTTATTTAAATAATAATATAATTAAATCTTTTAACGGACAATTACCTTCTAATTATTATTTAGATTTAAATTTAAATAATTTAAATCTTTCTGAGCAAAATTTATTAGAAATTGAAGTTATAAATGAAAATAATAATAATTCAAAAGAAGGAGTTATTATTTATAAACAATAATAAATATTAATTAAATACTTAATACTGGCATTAAAATATAAAAATAATAAGATTCTGTTGTTGATTTTATTAAAGCTGGTTTATTTTCTTCGTTTAATCCAATAAAAACTTCTTTTGTTTTAATATTTTTTAAACCGTCTAATAAATATTTCCAATTAAAAACTATATTTTGTTCTTCGCCTTTAATTTTAGCTTGAAGATTATATTTGTTTTCTCCTATATTTTGGCTTCCAGATGAAATTTCAAGTATTTTTTTATTTATATTTGTTTTTAAGTTAATTGTAAGCGTTTTACCGCTAAAAACACTGCTCAATTTAATTGCTGATATTAATTCTTCTTTATCTAAAATAATTTCTGATTTAAAATTTTTAGGAATAATATTTTCATATTCAGGAAAAGATCCAGAAATAAGCCTTGAAATAAGTTCAAATCTTTGGGTTTTAAAAAGAATTTGATTCTCATCTATAAAAATTTTTAAATCGTCGTTATTTAATAAAATTTTATTAATTTCATTTGCTGTTTTTAAAGGAATTAAAATATTGAAATTTTCTGCAAAATTTGACTGAAACTGTGTGTTTGGAATTGTTTTTTCTGATAATCTAATGCCGTCTGTTGTTGTTAATTTAATATTATCTATATTAAAAGATAATAAAACACTATTTAGTTCAGGCCTTATTTCGTTTGTTTGAGCGCTTGATAAAACTTGATTTAATCCTTCTTTTAATATTTCTCCTTTTATTTCTATAAAATTATTTTTATTTTTTATTTCAGGAATAATTGGAAAATCTTCTATTGGTTCTGTATTTAAAGTTGCTGTATAATTATCTGTTATAATTTCAAGTTTAGAATCTACTAAATTTATATTTAATCTTTCAAGTTGAAGATTATTAACTATATCAGATAAAATACTAAATAAAAAAGTTGTTTTTCCTTTTTCTATAATTTTACCGCTTAAAATACTTGTAATAG
>Ga0272446_1002864_pt1 | contig 22718 bp, 19 predicted proteins | sample YNPCB0061_FD_194587 | JGI IMG/M metagenome (GOLD analysis project Ga0272446, IMG submission 194587) | Hot spring microbial mat communities from Yellowstone National Park, WY, United States - YNP-CB-006-1 | ecosystem: Environmental > Aquatic > Thermal springs > Hot (42-90C) > Sediment | place... | reverse complement strand
GTGTCTGACGCCGCAGTGTCTGACGCCGCAGTGTCTGACGCCGCAGTGTCTGACGCCGCAGTGTCTGACGCCGCAGTGTCTGACGCCGCAGTGTCTGACGCCGCAGTGTCTGACGCCGCAGTGTCTGACGCCGCAGTGTCTGGCGCGGCGGTGATCGGGGCATCATCGATGGGGCCAGTCGCTTCCACCAATTCGCCAAAGACCCACGCCTGGGTCCCGGCGGCTTCGACCTGCCACCACGTGGTCGTGGCATCGCGCCCGACGATCGGCAAGCGGTTGCCCTCGACAACATAGCCGAGCAAATCGAAGGTCACGCCCGGCCCGGCGCGCAGATTGAGCACCGGGGTGCGCACGATGGCGGTGGGGGCGTCCGTTGCGATTTCTGTGACGGGTGCACTCTCTACTGCCACACTGGTTGGCGCCGCAGCGCCCTTGAACTGGCTGCTCCAGGTTGCCGTCAGGTCAAGATATTGGCGACCAAAGGCGACGCTTGGTTCGATATAGCTGCCTTCGGGCCACTCGTTGAAGCTGTTGATGATCACCCAATCGGCGCCGCTATCGATCGCCGCCTGCCAACTGCGTGCGTAGTAGGCGCCGCCCTCGCGATCCTGGGCGAAGCCGCTGCCTGGGCGAATCTTGACATCGTTGTAGCCGGGCATCACGGTCGCCACCCACACGGCGCCCGCAGCATCGGCGCGCGCGGCAAATTTGCGGTTCGTCGCCAGCAAGTCGGATGGCGGGTTCCAGGTGTTGCTGTACAGGTGGTGGCCGTCGAAGACCGCCAGCAGTGACGTATCCACGCCCTCGCTGACCCAGAAGGCGCTGTGGGTTGGATCGACCTGGCTGCGAATCGCCGCCCACGTGTCCACGCTGTAGAGTCCTGGTCGCCAGAAAAAGACAACGGGGCGCCCATCCACGCGCAGATACGCCGGGTGGTTGGCGTGGACATTCAGTAGATGTTGCAACGCACCTGTTGCGGCCTCGACGCTGCCGAGAAAGGGTGAATCGGTCTCGAAGAGCACCGCAATTTTGAAGCCACGCGCCGCAGCTTCATCGAGCAGGGCGGCCAGATTGGGCTCGGTCTGGTTGCTGGCGCCGTCTGGCCCGTACCAGGCGACGACCAGCGCGTCGATGCCGGCGCTCCTGGCCTGGTCGATGTGTCGCCCCATGACGCTGCGCTCACGGCTGACGTAGCTCTCGGCGGGCAGGTCGCTCAGTTTGTCGTAGCTCCAGGTGGCCTCATCGAACCAGGTGTAGTAGAAAGCCAGCACCAGCCGGTCGGCGATGCTCTGCGCGGGCGGGCGACTGGCAGGTGCAGCGCTGGCGGCGCGCGGATATTGCAGCAATGCGCCAAGCACCATCACCAGGAGCAGCAGGAGCAACGTGATCAGAATACGCCAGCCCAGATGCAGCCCGCGTTCCGGGTGCTCTTCGACGGCGGATAAGGTCGAATCAAATTGCAATGTTTCGCGCATAAGTTCTCCACTCACAAGCGGTGATGGTATCACGCCGCCCGTGTGCGGCAAAAATCACCCAGGCGCGTGGGCAGGGTTGTGCGGCGCACCCGGCGCCACCTGCATAGCGGGCAGCGCCAGCAATTCGCTCAGCATCATGGCCGTGGCGCCCCAAACGGCGTACTCGCCCAGGGCAAAGTACGGCACTTCGATCTCGCGACCGCGCACTGTCCAGGGTTCGACGCGCCGGGTCGTCGGGTCCAGGAGAGTAGTCAGTGGCGCTTCGATGAGCGCTGCCACCTCATACGGGTCGGGTTTAAAGGTGGGGCGATAGTCGATCCAGCCGACGATGGGCTGCACCAGATAGTTGCTGGCCGCGACATAGAGCGGGGTGAGCTGCCCCATCACCGTGAACTGGCTGGGGTGAACGCCGATCTCTTCGTAGGTTTCGCGTAGGGCAGTCGCGGTCAAATCGCCGTCCACCGCTTCATAGCCGCCGCCCGGAAAGCCGATCTGCCCGCTGTGCACGCCAGGATAGGTCGGTCGCAAGATGAGCGGCAGAAAGATCTGCCCTTCGTGTGGATAGAGCAGCGCCAGCACGCCGCCGCGCCGGGCATCGGGACGCGGGGCGTCGTTGAACTCGCCGCCGGGACGCGGGCGCGGCGCCATGCGGTGCTGAGCTGCACGCCCTGGCAGCGGCGCGCTCAGGTCGCGGCGGAGTTGTCGCAAAAATGGTTCGTAGGTTTCCGGCATGTCAGATTATGTCGTTATGTTATGTCGTCACGCGGACGATCAACCCCTTGAGATACTCCCCTTCCGGGAAGGTGATGGCGACCGGGTGATCGGCGCTCTGGCGCAGGCTTTCGAGCACCTGCACGGGGCGGCCGGCGTCGATGGCGGCGCCAAAGAGCACCTTCTGAAAGAGATCAGCGCTGACCAGCCCGCTGCAACTGAAGGTCGCCAGGATGCCGCCTGGCCGCAGACGCCGCAGCGCCAGCCGATTAATCTCTTTGTAGCCGCGCAGCGCCCGCTCCACTGCGGCCTGATTCTGCGCAAACTTGGGCGGGTCAAGAATCACGACATCGTAAACGCGGTCGGGCGCTGTCTCCCAATCGCGTAGCACTGTGAAGACATCGCCGGCGATGTTCTCGGTGCGGGCGTCGGGGTCGAAGCCATTGCGCCGCAGATTCGTCTCCGCCAGCGTCAGCGCCTCGACGCTCGTATCCAGGTTGGTGACGTGGGCGGCGCCGGCATGGAGTGCGTGCACGGCAAAAGCGCCCGTGTAGCTGAAGGCGTTGAGCACGCGCTGCGCGCCGCAGTAAGCCGCCACGCGCCGGCGATTGACGCGCTGGTCGGTGTAGAAGCCGGTCTTCTGGCCGTGCAGCAGGTCGACGGCAAAGCTCAACCCATCTTCGACGACCTCAACCATGCCCTCCGCGGCGTCTCCTGTCAGCAGACCACTCACTGGCGCCAGTCCCTCCAGGCGGCGCACGGCCATGTCGCTGCGTTCGATGACGCCTCGCGCTGCGGTTTCCTTCAGCAACAGGTCAGCCAGTTCGTGCTTGCGCCGATCGATGGCAAGTGTGCCAGCCTGCAACACCAGGAAATCGCCATAGCGATCCACGGTGAGGCCGGGTAGAAAGTCGCTCTCGGCGTTGATCAGGCGCAGCGCGGTGCAGCCCTGCACCTCTGGCAGCGTGGCGCGCATCGCCAACGCCGCGGCCACGCGCCGTTGCCAGAAGCCAGCGTCGATGCGCTCGGCGGCGTCCCAGGTGAGCAGCCGCACCTGAATCTGGCTGCGTCGGTTGAGATAGCCGCGCGCCAGAAATGCGCCCTGCGCATCGTGCACGTCGACGATCTCGCCGTCACTGGCGGCAGGTGCAATCGCCTCGATGGCGCCGCTGAAAATCCAGGGATGGCGTTGGCGCACCGGCTTTTCGCGCCCCGGCTTGAGAACGACCGCCGGATACTCACTGACGGGTCTGATTTTCGTCACGAATGTGCTCCACTTCCCAACCAAAGTCGTTGATGCGGACGGATTCGCCCGGCAGATGGACAGTCTTTGTCGCCGGGGCGTAGGTGAAGGCAAGTTCGACGCCGTCGGCTGCTGTCAGAACACCTGCGACGGCTGACGCGTCCCGTTGTGTGAAGCGCACGCGGTAACCTTTGTAGATGATCCAATGTGTCAGCGCCTTGACATCGACGCGCATAGAGTTCTCCCAGTGCCTAATGTCATTGCTTGCCAGGTTGACAATTTATGCTGTTGCGTGCTGCGTGGTGCGTGTTGCGTCTCGCTGCACGGCACGCACCACGCACCACGCACCACGCAGCACGCAACACGAGCGCCATTCGTCTGTGTAAAGCCTGTCACGAATCCATTGCCTGTGCGCGGCGCCACGTCAGCACCAGGACGCGGCGCGTCTGTGCGGTGATGCGCGCCGTGTGGGCAAGCGCCAACCCGCACACCCAGAGCAGCGCGCCGCTGCCGCCGTCCACGATCACCGGCCAGCCAGGCCGCAGCGCTGGCGCAATCCTGGCGTCGGTGAACAGATCGCCAAGCCCTTTATGTCGGCCCGCCAACCCCAACGGCGCAATCCGGTCGCCGGGTTGCGGCGTCGTCAGCACCGGTGCGTGCACCGCCGCGGCGTCGCAGAATGCCGTCCACCGATCGGGATTGCGCCGCCAGTTGACGGGGAGCGCACGCCGCTCGACCACCTGGCTTGTCAGCCGCCACGCGCCGATCGCGTATTCGCCGGCGAGCGGCAACGGCGCACGCCCAACCTCTTGTCGCCAACCGGCGTCAAGCCAGGGTCCATCTGGCGCGATGGGCAGCTCACCCTGGCGGTGCAACGCCAGACACGTGCGGTGATCAACGGTCACGATGCTCCAGGCCAGCCCCGCCGCCAGTGGATGCGCGTCCGTGCCAGCGGACGCGGCCATGACCTGCGTCGCCAGCGCTATCACCTGGGCGGCGCCGATGGCGCGCAGGTCGGCGTCTAGCGAGCGCAGCGCCATCCGCAGAACGCCGTGCAAGTCACCTTCTGACAAACGTTGCAGGCCAGCCAGATCGAGCAGCACGCGCGCCCCGTTTTGCGCCCCGTTTTGCGCCACGGACAGCGCTTGCAGCGCCTGTCGATCGTGGGCGTCGAGCCGGTCAGCCGCCTCCGCCAGCAACGTGGATGTGCGCGCCAGCGTCGCCACCACCTGCGGGTTGAGCTGCGCCAGCAGCGGCAGCACGTCGTGGCGAATCAGGTTGCGGCTGCGCGTTGTGTCAGCGTTGCTCTCGTCCTCGCGCCAGGTCAAATTGTGACGACGGGCGTAGTCAGCCAGCCCGGTGCGCGCCACTGCCAGCAGCGGGCGCACGACGCGCACCGGGCGCGGCGTCAGCGCAGCGGCGTCGAGCAGCGTGACCGGGCGCATCGCTGCGAGGCCGGTCAGCCCGCTGCCCTGCACCAGCCGCAGCAGCAACGTTTCCGCCTGATCTTGCGCGTGGTGCGCAACCACCAGCGTAGGAACCAGCGCCGCCGGTGTGACGTTACAGGCGATTGTGCAGAGCGCACGATAGCGGGCCTGACGCGCCGCGGCTTCGAGACCAGCCGGGTCAGCGCGGAGGCTTGCGCCAGCGAGTTGCACCAGATGAAAAGGCGCCGACGCCTGCGCAGCCAGTTGGCGCACGAAGGCGGCATCCGCCGCTGAAGTTGGGCGCAGGCCGTGATCGACGTGCGCGACGTGCAGATCGAGTTTCCATTCTGATGCGAATTGCATCAGAATATGAAGGAGCGCCACACTATCCAGGCCGCCGCTGACGGCAACGACGACTGGCTGTGGCATCGAGGCAGGCGGGAAGAACGTGTAGCGGCGCTGCGCCTGCACAAGGTGCGCCAGGACAGGATCGGGCGCGTGGGTGGCTGTCGTCATGGTGAGAGTCGATCGTTCAGGCAACACCTCTGCATTATAATGCAGCCGATGCGGAGGAGGCAGATTGGTGTTATGTTGCAAAGTCTTTTTTGGCGGCGCTCTGCCTGTGGTATACTCAAGTGTAATTTTTCTGTGGTTTCGTCACAGAAACCGAGCAAGCAAACACGCACAGATGTTAGTACATCTGGTGCAATGAGGAGATAAGGTACGTGTGAATAACCCGGTCGATTGGCTCTTAGGGCTGTTTTCACTCGATATCGGGATCGATCTAGGCACGGCGAACACACTTGTCCATGTCAAGAATCGAGGGATCGTCATCAACGAGCCGTCGGTGGTTGCCATCGACATTTCGTCGCGGCGGCGCAACCGCGTCAAGGCGGTCGGCAGCGAAGCCAAAGAGATGGTAGGGCGCACGCCGTCGCACATTGTGGCGATTCGCCCCTTGCAAGATGGCGTGATTTCCGACTTCGATGTGACCGAGCAGATGATTCATCACTTCATCGGCAAGGTGCACGGTGGACGCTTTGGCGCCGCCCGCCCGCGTGTGGTGATCGGCATCCCGTCGGGTGTGACCGAAGTGGAAAAACGTGCGGTGCGCGACGCCGCGATCAGCGCCGGTGCGCGTGAAGCAGGCCTGGTCGAAGAGCCGATGGCCGCTGCGATCGGCGCCGGGCTGCCGGTGACGGAGTCGATCGGGTCGATGATCGTGGACATTGGCGGCGGCACGACTGAAGTGGCGGTGATTTCGCTGGGTGGCATCGTGGTCTCGCGTTCGATCCGCGTGGCGGGCGATGAGATGAACGAGGACATCATCAACTACGCCCGGCAGAAGTACAACCTGCTGATCGGCGAGCGCATGGCGGAACGCGCCAAGATCGAGATCGGCTCGGCCTATCCTTTAGAGCGCGAACGCACGATGATTTTGCGTGGGCGCAATCTGATCACCGGGTTGCCGGAAGCTGTCGAAGTCAGCTCGGTGGAAATCCGCGAGGCGCTGTCCGGCTCCGTGCAGGTGATCGTCGATGCGGTCAAGGCAACGCTGGACGAGACGCCGCCCGAACTGGTGGCCGACTTGATGGAATATGGCATCGTGTTGGCGGGCGGCGGGGCGCTGTTGCAGGGATTGGCGCAGCGCCTACAGGACGAAACCCGGATGCATGTGTATGTAGCGGACAACCCGCTGACGGCGGTGGCGATGGGCACCGGCATGATTTTGGAGAAGCCCGAATTCTATCGCGAGACGTTGACCAGCATGCAACGAAAGGCGACGATTCGATAGCATTGTTCACGGATTCAACCGCTTTCCATGCGTAGCACCGAACGACGACCTCGGAGTTTCAGCGATATTGGCGTGCGCGTCGGCCTGCTTGCATTGGCCGCCGTATTGTTGATGGCGTTGCAAATCTCCGGCAACCTGCGCCCCGTGCAGAGTTTCATCACCCAGTTGACCGCACCCGCGCAATTGAGCGCCACCGGCGTCACCACCAGCGTGCAGGGCTTCCTGGCGTCGCTGGTGCGGCTGCGCACGTTGGAACAGGAGTATGCCGCACTGCAGACGCGCGCCGAGCAACTGGAAGCTGAAAACAACACCTTGCGCCAGGTCGAGCAAGAAAACGAGCAGTTGCGTTCGTTGCTCAAGTTTGCAGAGGCGCGCCCTCGTCTCGAGTTGCGCGGCGCCCAGATCGTTGCCCGCGTGATCGGTGAGGAAAGCACTAACTTTAGCGAGACCATTCTGATCGACCTGGGACAGGTGCACGGGATTCGCACCGGTATGCCAGTCGTCACCGATCAAGGATTGGTCGGGCGCATCAGCGAAGTGACCGAGAACATCTCGAAGGTGCTGCTGCTCAACGACGTAAGCAGTTCGGCCAGCGCCTTGTTAGCCGACAGCCGGCTTAATGGCATCGTGCACGGCAGCACGAGCGGCGAACTGATCATGGACTTCATCCCGCAGGGGCCGACCTTTGCCGTGGGCGAGGCGGTGCTCAGCTCTGGTCTGGGAGGCAAATTCCCGCGCGGTCTGGCCATCGGCGTGATCGAGTCCATCGATTCGCAGCCCAACGCGGTCTTCCAGACGGCACGCGTGCGCCCGGCGGTGGACTTTGGCAGCCTGGAACTGGTGATGGTGATCACCAACTTTGAGCCGAATGAGTCGTTGCCCGATCTGTTGTTGCAGCAGAGTGCGGTCACGCCGACGCCTGCCGCTGCGCCAACCGAGGGAGCCACGCCATGAACCGCGGCGCACTCTATTACCTGATGATTCCGCTATTGTTGCTGTTGTCGTTGTTGCAATCGACGACGGTGGCGCGTTTCAAGCTGGCGGGCGTCAAGCCGGACCTGGTGCTGCTGCTGGTCGTTGCCGGCGCGCTGGTGTATGGGGCGCGTCCTGCGGTGCTGTGGGCCTTCATCGCCGGCATCGGGCTGGACATCTTCAGCGGCGGGCCGCTGGGGGCGTCGAGCCTGGCGTTGATGGCGAGCGCGCTGGTTGCCGGATTGGGGCATCGTCCCTTCTCGCGCTTCAACATCCTGGTGCCGCTGACCGCCGTTGCGTTGGGCACGCTGCTCTACGCCGCCGTCTATCTGACGATTCTGGCGATTCTGGATGTGGCGGGCGCATCGACGCTGCGGCTGCCCTTGCTGGGCGCAGTGCGCGATATCGTGCTGCCCATGACCGTGTATAATACGGCGCTCATGCTGTTGTTGCTGCCAGTGTTGAATCGTCTGCCGGAGAGCCAGGATTTGTGAGCAGGCTCGTGGCTGTGGTGGTTGCGTGCAGTTCCAACCGTGGCCGTGGCGGTGGGGCGCACGTGCGATTGATTGCTTATGTTTGAAGAACGTACAGGTCGTGACACTGCCAATTTTGCGATGCTGGCTTTTCGCCTAGGGATCGTGATCACCTTTGTGGTCATGGTTGCCAGGATGTTCCAGTTGCAGGTCTTGCAGAACGAGCGGTATGAGACGCTGGCTAATCGCAATCGGCTGTTGCGCATCGAGACGCCGGCCCCGCGCGGCGTCATCTACGACCGCAATGGCACGATTCTGGTGCGCAATCGCCCCAGTTTCGAGGTGGCGCTGGTGCCTGAAGATTTGCCCTTCGACGACCCCGACACTGAGGCTGTCGACGAGGAGGCTATCGAGATCGAGAAAGTGCTGCGCATCTTGCGCGCCGACGTAGACCGTGATGTGGCGTTGCGCATGGCGGAGATCCTGTTCATCAAGCTCGGCTACGAAGATTTCGTGCGCACTGTGCAGCAGGCTGGCGTACCGATCACCTTTCTAGACGAACCGGCGTTCGTGACGCCAGTGACCGACGATGGTCGCCTGACCATGGCCGAACCGCGCAAAGTCTACTTTCCCGACCTGGAGCAGCCGCTGCCGCTGGAAGGGTTGGTCGCGCTGGTCAAACGCGCCGTCGCCATCCAGAGCCTGGGCAGCGCCTCCGACCCTGTGCCAATTCTGGATGGCATCGACCGCATCCGCGCCTTCGAGGTGTCGGAAGACAGCTTCCGAATTCCGGCGGTGCGCGTCAACCAGGTGCCCGTGCGCGAATACATTTACGGCGACCTGCTGAGTCACGTGCTGGGCTTCATGGGGCCGATTCCGGCCTTTGCTGCTGCGGAGTACAAGGCGGCTGGCTACAATAACCCCAACGAAAAGGTGGGGCTGAATGGGCTGGAGTACACCTATCAGGAAGAGTTGCGCGGCAAGCCGGGCGTGCGCAACTCCGAGCGCGACATCCTCGGTGTGGACGTGCGCACGGTGGGGCCTGTGGTCGAGCCGGTGCCGGGGTTGAATTTGCACCTGAACATCGACCGCCGGCTGCAGGCCGTGATGCGCGAGGCGCTCCAGGAAAAAATGACCGAACTCGACGCGCCGTGGGGGGTGACGGTGGCGATCAACCCACAGAATGGCGCCGTGCTGGGCATGGTGAGCCTGCCTTCCTACGACAACAACATCTTTGCCGAACGCATCGACGAGAGATACCTGGCGCTGGAGGCTGACGAGCGCCGCCCGTTGATTAATCACGCCATCGGCGGGTTGTACCCGCCCGGCTCGACTTTCAAGATGGTGACGGCGACAGCCGGCCTTGCCGAAGATGTGATCACGCCGGAGACGGTGATCGTGGACGCCGGCCCGATCTATCTGCCGAACCAGTATTTCCCCAACGACATGTCGCAGGCGCAGAAATTTGTGAGTTGGAATCACAAGAATGGCGTCGTGCATGGTCGTCTTACGGTGGAAAGTGCGCTGGCGCTCTCGAATGACATTTATTTTTACTACCTTGGCGGCGGCTATCTGGAAGACTTCAAAGGGCTGGGGCAGCGACTGCTGAGCAAGTGGACTGAGTTGTTTGGCTTTGGCGAGACGACCGGCATCGATTTGCCTGGCGAGGTGACATCGCTGGTGCCGACCGATCAGTGGAAGCGCCAGTTATTCGCCGAGCCGTGGACAACGGGCGACAGCTACAACATGGCGATTGGGCAGGGCTATGTCCTGGCGACGCCGATGCAGGTGCTGGTCGAGACGATGGCGGTGGCGAACGGCGGCACGATCTACGTGCCTAAAGTCGTGCACCACATGACCGACGCCAACGGTGGCGTGCAGAGAGACTTCGAGCCGGAGATCAAGCGCAAACTCCCCATCGATCCTGATGAACTGGAGGTTGTGCGCAAAGGGATGTGGGATGTTGTGAACGCCGATTATGGCACCGGGCGCGGCGCACAGGTTCCTGGCGTGGTGCTCGCCGGCAAGACGGGCACAGCTGAGTTTTGCGAGTATATCCCCGAAAAGCAGGACTGCCGACGCGACGAGAAGGACAATCTCCCAACGCACGCCTGGTTCACAGCGTTTGGCCCGTACGACAACCCGGAGATTGCCATTGTGACCTTCATCTACGATGGTGGTGAAGGTTCGGCGGCGGCCGTGCCAGTGACACAGAAAATTTTGCAGGCCTATTTCACCGAGATTTCACCGCAGGCCACTAACCCGGAAGCAGCGCAGGAGCCATGAGGAAGCAAGCATGAGTGAATCGCCCCTTTCTCAAGAGACCGTCCATGCGGCGCCCACCAACGGCCTGCCTGCGTTTCATACCCGTATCGCCGATCTGCTGGACGATGTGACGGCGCCGGCTATGCTCGCCGCCGATGCCGCTACCGCCACCGCCGCTGGGGTCGCTGCCAACGCTGCCAGCGGCGCGCCTGCGCCCGACGCACCGCCGTCATCATCGCCGTCGACGGCGGTCAGTGTGGCGAATCTCTTTCCGCCGCTGCCAGCGCGCCCGCTCGACGCCGAGAGCCCGCCGCCCGCCGTCGATGCCGGCGCACCGTTGCCAGGGGAGCGCCTGGTGGGCGCGCCGCGCCGCCCGGCCACACCGCTGTCAGCGGCAAACCTGCCGCCGTTCCTGGCGCCGTCATCACCGCCGCCTCCGTCGGATGCAGGGGAATCTTCGCCGCCTGCTGCGTCACCGCGCGGCGAGGCGCCGCCCACGGACGCTGTCGGCGAAAGCAGCGACGCGCTGGCGGCGGCCAATCAGCTTGTCAACATCAAAGGGCGCAGCGACGGCATCGTGGTCGAGGTCGGGCGCGGCAGTTGGAGCGAAATCCTGGGCGTGTTGACAAAGCGCCTGGAGCAGTCGGCCGGGTTCTTCCGTAACGGCAGCGTGGCATTGGATGTTGGCGCGCGCCCGCTGGTTGAAGACGAGCTGCGCCAGTTTGCCGCCGTTCTGACCCAATTCGAGATGAAGCTAGGCGTTGTGCGCACCAGCTCGGAGCGCACTTTCCAGGCGGCGTTGGCGATTGGGATGACCACCACGCTGGAATCGCCCGAAGGCGCGCCGGTCGCTGCCGCAACACCCGCCGCCACCAATGCCGGGGCAGCCAGCTACTTCGTCTATCGCGGCTATTTGCGCTCCGGGCATCGGCTGCGGCGCACCGAAAACATCCTGGTGATCGGCGACATCAATCCAGGCGCCGAGGTCATCAGCGAAGGCGACATTTTGGTGTGGGGCAGGCTGCGCGGGGTGGTGCATGCTGGTGCGAGCGGCAATCGCCGCGCCATCGTCGCTGCGCTTGACTTGGAGCCGACCCAAATGCGCATCGCCGACGTGACGACGATCGGCCCTGATCCCAAACCGGGACAGCCAGGACGCTTCTTCTGGAAAAGATCGCAGCATAAACGTCCCGAGATCGCACGGCTGGTGCAGAACGAGATCGTGCTCGAAGAGTGGGATGCGGCGCGCCCGGGCGGGTTGGTGTCGTTGCGGCGTGGGGCAGGGTGAACGCAGCATGACAGGCACGGTGATCACCGTCACCTCCGGCAAGGGCGGGGTGGGCAAGACGACGACGACGGCGAATCTCTGCGCTGCACTCACGCAGTTGGGGCAGCGCGTCGTGGCGGTCGACGCCGATATCGGGCTGCGCAATCTCGATCTGGTGATGGGGCTGGAAAATCGGATCGTCTACGATTCGATCGACGTTGCGGAAGGTCGCTGCACGCTGCAGCAGGCATTGGTGCGCGATCCACGCGCCGAATTTCTCTACCTGTTGCCGGCTGCCCAGACGCGTGACAAGACCGACATCACGCCGGAGCAGATGAGCAAGATCTGCCAGCAGCTCGTCAACATTGCCGACTATGTGTTGATCGACTCGCCGGCAGGCATTGAGCATGGTTTCAGCACTGCCATTGCACCAGCCGACCGCGTGCTGATCGTGACGACGTCGGATGTGAGCGCGCTGCGCGACGCCGACAAGGTGATCTATCTGCTCGAGCGCGATTGGCATCGCCAGCCGGGGCTGGTGATCAACCGCTTCAACCCGCGCCTGGTGAACAGCGGCGAGATGCGCGGCATCGACGATGTGCTGGACATCCTCGCCATCGACCTGATGGGCGTTGTCCCGGAGGATGAGCGGCTGATGCTCTCGACCGATCGGGGGACGCCAGCGGCATTTGACCGACGGATGCAGGTGCGCCGCGCCTACGAAAACATCGCCCGTCGTGTGATGGGCAACAATGTACCGCTGACCGACTACTATCGGGGCGGTTTTCGTGGGTGGCTGGCAAGGATATTTGGGAGATAAATGTTTGCAAGAATCAACTGGCGCCACTTCGATTGGCTGTTGCTGGCGGATGTGCTGCTCCTGTGCGGCATCAGCGTCGCGATGATCTTCAGCGCCACACATAATTCGCCCACGCTGGCTGACTACTGGCTGTTGCAGGTGCAATTTGTTGGCATCGGGCTGGTTGCGCTCTTCGTAGTGGCGATGTTCGACTATCGGCAGCTTTCGTTGCTGGCTGTGCCGGGTTTCATCGCCTTCATCATCTCACTCATCGCCGTCTTTCTCTTTGGCGACACACAAGGCTCCGGCTCACAGAGCTGGATCAGCATCGGCGGTAGACTCGTTCAACCCACAGAGGCAGGCAAGTTCCTGATCATCATCTTCCTGTCGTGGTATCTGAGCTGGTTCCGCGACAGCATGCACAAGTTCCCCTACCTGCTGATGGCGCTGATCCTGCTTTTTGCGCCGCTGATCCTGGTCTACATCCAGCCCGATTTCGGCATGACCATCACGTATGCCTTTCTGGGTGGGGCGCTGATCATGGTGGCTGGCGTGCGCTATCGACATCTGGCGATCCTGGCGGCGATGGCGCTGCTGGCTGTGCCGCTGCTGGCTTCGACTTTGCAGGGTTACATGCTGGCGCGCATCTGCATCTTTCTTCCCACCGATGACGCCACGGGGCAAATCAGTGCGCCGATCCTGAACTTCCTGCGCGCAGTCTTCGACAGCCTGCCGAGCGAGTGCGTCCAGCCCGAAGCCAATACCGCCGCCTCCTACAATGTGGAGCAGGCGCTGATTGCGGTTGGCAACGGCGGCTGGACCGGTCTGGGCTGGACGCAAGGGACGCAGAACCAGCTCCACTTCCTGCGGGTGCGTCACACCGACTTCATCTTCAGCGTCATCGCCGAGGAGTTGGGGATGGTCGGCGCTTCGCTGGTGCTGCTGCTGCTGCTCTTCGTGGTGTGGCGGGTGTTGCGCATCGCTGATCAGGCGCCTGACCAGTTTGGCAAGCTGCTGGCGACGGGCGTGGCTGCGCTCATTTTCTTTCAGGTGTTGATCAACGTCGGCATGAACCTCAAGGTCATGCCCGTGACCGGTCTTACGCTGCCCTTCATCAGCTATGGCGGCAGTTCGTTGGTTTCGATGTTGTTTGCCATCGGTCTGGCCGAGAGCGTAGCAATGCGCCATCGCAAGATCGAGTTCTTCTAGCGACGCAACCACTCCACCTTCAGTCGCCACCCGGACGCTGAGCTCCAAACCAATTCAATCTATCAGATCAGTCACTCCAATGATGGAGTCAATCCCTATGCTACGTACTACAATTCTTGTCACGATCGTCGCCCTGCTCTTCTCCCCCGCGCCGGCGCAGGCGAACTACACCGCTGCTTCGCCTATCGAACAGGCAGGCGGGGAGGAGGGCGAAGAGCCTGTCTGCACCCCGATTGCGCAAGACGGAGGCAATCCCGGCAGCCAAATTGAGCAGCCTGACGCCTCCGCTGTCACCACCATCTTCGTGACTGAAACGGTCATCGTCGAACAGATTGTTCCTATCGAGCAACTGGTGACTGTCCTCGTGACCGAAGTCGTGCCGGTGGAGCAGATCGTCACCGTCGAGCAGATCGTGCCGGTGACCGAGACCATCTATGTGACCGAAGTCGTGCCGGTGGAGCAGATCGTCACCGTGGAGCAGATCGTGCCGGTGACCGAGACCATCTACGTGACCGAAGTCGTGCCGGTGGAGCAGATCGTCACCGTTGAGCAGATCGTGCCGGTGACGGAGACTATCTACGTGACCGAAGTCGTGCCGGTGGAGCAGATCGTCACCGTGGAGCAGATCGTGCCGGTGACCGAGACCATCTACGTGACCGAAGTCGTGCCGGTGGAGCAGATCGTCACCGTTGGGCAGATCGTGCCGGTGACGGAGACCATCTATGTCACGGAGATTGTCCGCATCGAACAGGTTGTCCCGGTCACGCAGACGGTTTATGTGACCGAGACTGTCGCGTCGCAACCACCGCCCCCAGCGCCTGCCGCCGACAGTGTGACGACAACCACAGACGTTGCCTCTATACAACGAATGGGCAGCGCGTCACCACCTGCGCCGCTGCAACACTGGTCGCAACTGGCGCCCCCGTATGAGGCGCCGTCGCCGCTGCCGGTGACAGGGCTGGCAATGTATTATGCGCCTGATGTCATGGCAAGGGTGGAGGCATACCGGGAACGTGTCAACAAGTTGGAGCCTTGCGAGGAGTGCATCGGGCAAGTCGCGCTGCTACGTGCCGGTGACCTGGGGCGCAAGGTCTGGATCAACGTTGGCGATGGGAAAGTCGAAGGGCCGTTCCAGGTACTGGACGTCGCCGCTCGCCATCATATTCCTGAACTGCTGCGGCGCAACTGGGTGGTCGACGTTGATTATGCGACCGCCATGCGTTGGGGTATGCAAGGGCCAGTGACCGTGACCATCTATGGCGAGGCGCCGACAGAAACTCTCTCTGTCAGCGCCTCGCCTGGCCCTGCACCGCAATAGTGACCAGGGTGCAGCGTCCGTGCGGCCCATTGCCAGGAAGCTGTGATCTTTCGGTCACCCCTCCTGGCTACGACTCCGGTGGAAGATTTTGCAGCGTCGCCAGTTCCGCCCGCGCGGCTGCCAGCGTCGCCTCCAGCTCCGCAATTCGTGCTTCCAGGGCTGCCCGCCGCTCGGCCGGGGCGACTGGCGTTGCCGCGGCTGCTGGCATCTTCTCAAAGCGCCCATCTGCACGGATCGCCAGCAAATGCACGCCCCACAGCAAAGCGGCTACGGCGCTGTCAGCCAGTTGGTGCGCCAGGTCGTTGGAAGTGAACGCCAATTCTCTTTCCCCCAGCAGCATCAGCAGCACCTGGTAAACCAACTGCGCCAGCGTGATTAGCAGCACCAGCGCACCCACCAGCGCCACGCCGTACAGATAGAGCTTGCGCGGCCAGGAGTCGCGTTCGGTCTCACCTTCTGCGTCGCCACGTTCGGCGCGGCGCTGCACGCGGCGCCAGAAGATCACCCAGATCGGCGCACCGACAGCCAGCAGCGCCAGGCCGTTGGCGAGTGGCTGGCGCCAGATGTCGCCCACCAGCCGTGCATCGATCAGCGCGTGCAGCAACTCCACGGCGCCCACCCACAAGAGCGCCAGCCCTGTCGCCGCCTCCAGATAGGCGTAGATGCGGCGCACGGTTGCGCTTTGGCTGCTGTCGCCGTAGGCGTCGGTCTCACGCCGCAGCGTCGTCCAGTGCCAGAACCAGATCGCACCCCCGACCGGAATGAAGGAGACCGGGTCCACCATGCGGTTGAGCAGCTCGGCGGTCGAACCTCCCTCGCCTCCGAACAGCATCAACAGAGCTTCACGCAGCAGCAGCGCTGTTGGCGTCAGCGTCGCAATGGCGCCGATCAGCGCACCGATGTAGAGATAGAGGCGGCGCAGCACGGCGCGCCCTTCCGCCGCGTGCAGCGTGATGACATCCTGCCATTGTTGCCATGCGGCATGGAGCAGCCACAGCCCCACGAGCACCTGACTCACGCCGCCGCCGAACGGCAGCCGCCACCAGTTGAGGTCGAGCGCGCCAACAGCCTGATCGACGAGCCCCTGGAGCCCCACCTGCAGCAAAGCGCGCGCGCCCCACGCGGCAATGCTCAGACCGATCAGGCCGGCCAACGCCAGAAAGAGTTGGCGCACGAAGCGAGCAGCCAACCTCTCCTGACCCAGGTCGCCGTCTGCAACGAGCACAGCGTGCCAATAGTAGACCAGCCCGACGCCGAGCGCCATCATGAGGCCCCAATGCAACCAACCGGCTGGAATTGCTTCAGCCAGACCCATGGGTGCGTCCACCGCCAGCCAGGCGAGTTCTTTGAGCAGACGGTACGCGTTGGAGAGCATCACCACCAGGCCGGCCGCCGTCGAGCCGTAGAGAAAGAGCTTGCGCCACACCGAATCGCGCTCGGCGTTTGCGTCCTTGCCTCGCTGTCCCAGCCACCAGTGAATCAGAAAGAGCGGTGTGGCGACCAGCAGAAGTCCGGTCGAGCGCGCCGTCGCCGTTCGTATGAAGCTGGCCTGCAGCAGCCCATCGCTTTGCAGCCAGGCGCGGCTGATGATGCCAAGCAGGTCGTTGATGCCGAAGAGCATGGCGACCTGACTGACCAGCGCAACGAGATAGACGTAGAAACGCCGCACCGCCGCCAGTCGGCTGGATTTCGGCGTCATGGATTGTGTTGAGGCTTGCATAGGCATCACTCAGTAAAAGTATTCCTGCGCGTTGATCTTCCAGGCGCCGTCTTCGCGGATCACTTCCACCGTGCGTTCGCTCGTCCACGTGTCGCCGCTGTTGAAGAGACCGCCCGTCGTGTAGGTGTCAATGGCGACCGTGACATACGCGCGGTTGGCGTCTTGCGGGTCGAGCTTGACCCCCGTCACGCGCAGACGGCGCGCCGCATCGCCGTAACTGAAGGCCTGGCCGTGCAATGGGCCGTAGCCGGTTTCACTCGCCGCCTCTTTCAGCACCTGGGCGCTGTACTGGGCGCGCGCCATGGCGATGTCTCCCTGTTTCAACGCCAGGAACGCATTATAGATGGGCGTCTCTGGCGCATCTTCCGTGCGGTAATTTTCCTGGGCTGCGTCGCCACTCTGGCTCACCGTGAATACAGCGGCCACGATCAGCAATCCTACAATCGCCAAAATGGCAAGGGTAAAACGGTCGATTCTGATTTTCACAAGCACCTCCTTGAGATTTCGATATTGCATTAACGGCAGCATAGCGCAGGCGCCGTCACATCTCAATCAGCAAAAGTGCACCATTGAATGTTACACCACTGGTGAGACGCAGGCGTCAGGCAAACTTGTTCCGTTGCATTGACGGTGCAGTGCACTGATGGTGCAATAAATTGACAGTGCAGGCGCGGATGGGGTTGCCTTCCCGCCTGCCTGGAAGCCAGTGAGGAGGGGGGCACTTCAAGTTAAGGGCATCCGCCGTAGGTCATCGCCTCCGGCGTGACATTGGCGCTGTAGACAGCGGGAGACGGTAGGGTCTCCCGTTCTTGTGCATCCGCCGTCGGTCATCGCCTCCGGCGTGACATTGGCGCTGTAGACAGCGGGAGACGGTAGGGTCTCCCGTTCTTGTGCATCCGCCGTAGGTCATCGCCTCCGGCGTGACATTGACGCCTCGTCACGTCGGAGGTGATGACCGACGGCAACGACTTTGCCTCCAGCGTGCGGCAGCCCCATGAGGAGCTACTGCGACGCGACGTAACGCTCCAGCTCGAAGGTGGCTTTGTTGCGTCCGTCGATATACTTGACGAGCGGATAGGGCGCAGCTTTGGCGATCCAGAGCCGACTGGTGGCGTCGCCGCTGTCCAGCGTAACGACCCAGGTATCGTAGACGCCAGCCGGCGCCGTCACTTCTTCGTCGCCGACGACGCTGACCGTGACTCGATCCAGCACGGCGGCGACAGGCAGAAAAGCGTTGAGTTGCGTAGCGTAGCCGCGCGCCAGTGGCAACGCCCGCACGATCATGGGCAGGGTGGTCGTATCGCGCACGTCGCTGGGCACTTCGGCGCGTTGGTTCGTCGTTACAGCGGCGCGCGTGGTCAGCAGCATGTCCACCACCGGGCCATTGTACTGCGCATCCACCGTCTCCGTGCCCGCGGCGCTGGAGCGTTCCAAATACGAAGATGTCGGACGAAAACCGGTGGCGGAGACTTTCGTCGTGACCGTCTCGGTGTCGCCCTGCGTCTGGATGTTGCGCTGCAGCGACCACATGGCTTTCCCGTCAGTTGTGCTGCCAGCGGTGATGGTGTAGGAGGCGCTGCCGGCGCGGTTGCCATCGACATCGGTCACGCGGAAGGTGTGCATTTCGCCGTCCTGCCAGGGCGCCGGGTTGAAGAGCAACGCCACCGGCGCAGGCCGGCTGCATCCGGCGAACAGTGACGTCATCGCCAACACGACAGCCGCAAGCAGGAGCCTGGGTCTGACCTGATAAAGCATGATGGGAGATACAGCAAATTTTCGTCCTGTCATCGCTTGTTTTCCATCCAACGTAGCGCCGTCAGCGCCAGCGCGGCTGCGCCGATCGGCAACGCATCCTCATCCAGGCGGAAGTCGGCGCGGTGAACCGGGTAGTACTCCTGCCACGCCGGGTTGTGCACGCCCAGGCGCAAGAAGCAGCCCGGCGCCGCCTGCGCCATGTAACTGAAATCTTCAGCGCCCATCAACATTTCTCCTTCGGCGACATGGTCATCGCCCAGCAGGTTGCGCAGGGTTGCCATCATATGTTCGGTGGCGACAGGATCGTTCACCGTGGGGGGATAACCAGGGAAAATAGTCAACGCCGCGCGGCCCCCCAGCGGTTCGACGATGCTGACCGCGCGCTGCAACTCGGTGTGCAGCACGTCGCGCGCCTCCGGCGTAAAGGAGCGGATCGTGCCGGTCATCGTCACGGTGTCGGGGATCACATTATCCACCGTGCCGCCGTGAATGGTGGCGATGGTGATCACGCCGTGCTCCGTCGGGTCGAGGCGGCGGCTGACGACCTGATGCACGGCGTTGATGACGTGCGCCGAGAGTGCTATCGGATCGACCGTGCTTTGCGGGCGCGCAGCATGACCGCCCGAGCCGGTGATGACCAGCTCGAACTTGTCGGCGGCGGCCATCATGGGGCCGGGACGCGTCGCCACGTAGCCGACATCGTGGTGCGAATCGACGTGCAGGCCAAAGACAGCGTCCAGTCCTTGCAACGCTCCTTCCTCGACCATGCGCATCCCGCCGGACTTGCCTTCGCTGTCCTGCGCCTCCTCGCTGGGCTGGAAGAGCAGCCGCACCGAGCCGGGCAGCCTGCCCTCGTCCGCCAGCTCCTTGAGTAGCGTCGCCGCACCGAGCAGCATGGCCGTGTGTGCATCGTGACCGCACGCGTGCATGATGCCGGGCCGCGTGCTGTCGAACTCCGTGCCGTTGACTTCCAGGATCGGCAGCGCGTCCATGTCGGCGCGCAGACCCACCACCGGGCCGTCGCCGCCACGAATATGGCCGACAACGCCCGTCCTGGCGACCTCTGTCTCGGTCTCGATGCCGAGATCGACCAGTGTGGCGTTGACCAGACTGGCTGTGCGCTGTTCGGTGAAGGTCAGCTCCGGGTAACGATGAATTGTGCGCCGCCATGCACGGATGTCTTCGTGAATGGCTTTGGCGCGTGCAAGTAATTCGGCGGATGCAATCGAGCCAGACATAGCAAAATCCCCTTATGGCTTGGGTCAGGCGGCAACGCCTGACGTGAAGGTCATTTTGTTCATTATGATGGCAGACGCGGCAATTGCCAATCGTAAGCCTTTATCCGATTCGAGAAGTTGGGCTGCATGAGGGAGGGAGAGCGGGTAACGGGAATCGAACCCGTATCACCTGCTTGGAAGGCAGGAGCTTTGCCTTTAAGCTATACCCGCAAACGACAACGATGTTGTCATTGCTCGCCAGGTTGACAACCCATGCGTCACGAGTCACTGTCACGAGTCACTGATGACAGATGAGTTGTGGTGGGCGGCGATGTGAACAGCCGACCTGACAGTTCGTGACGTAGTGTACCACTCAACGATGGCGCACGCAAACGAGATTGGCGGTCGAGCCTACTTCACGCTGGGGGCAAAGTCGTTGCCCGCAGGTCATCGTCTCCGGCGTGACATCGTGCCTTGAATCCCACCCGGCTGCCAGAGTTCGCTTCGCTGCGGCGGCAGTGCAAGTCATTGCTGCCGGGGTGGCGCAACATCAACAGCGCCCTCGATAGCCTCCAACTGCGAGCCGTCCGGTGTGTCGAGCACGCGCCAGCCGAGTTCCTCGAGCTGCGCCCGCAACCGATCCGCTTCCGCCCAGGCTTTGTGCGCCCGCGCCGCAGTGCGTTGCTGCAACAGCGCCACGACGTGCTCATCCGGCGCGCGACTTGCCTGACGCGCCTGACGCGCGGCGGCAACTTCCTCAGTTGTAGTGCGCCAGATGTCGATGGGAATACCCGCGTGCGCCTCTGGCAGGCGGTAGCTGCCCAGGACAGCGAGATCGAAGTGCGCACCTGCGGCAAAGCGTTGCGTCGCCTCGCCATGCATAACCGTCACACTGCCTGCGCCGCGCACCACACCCTGTCCGTTTGCCAGGTCGATCGTCAGCGCCGTGTTCTCATCGATGCCAACCACGCGCCGCGTCGAGTCGGTCGGCAGCATCGCCAGCAACTGCTCCAGGCGGTGCTGCCCCAGATAGCAACGGCTGGTGTCGAGCACTTCGCCGCCATCGCGATTGTTCCAGTGCGACACAAGAACCAGTGACAGCCCGAAGTCCCCGAAGAGATCGAGACCCGCTTTCCAATGTAGCTCTTCGCCGACCTTGTAGATCTCGTAGATCGGCAAGGTGTGCCGGCTGGCTGCCAGCACCATGGCGCTGGAAAAGATCAACGATACGCCTGAGCGGTGCAACGCACGTAGCACATGCCACGCCAGGGAGTTGTCAAGCTGGCGCACCGCGTAGGTTGGGCTGCCCGGCCCCATGAAAATCACGTTGGCTGCATAGAGTGGTGCAATGATGGCGGGGGCATCGGGGCTGAACGCTGTTCCCCGTTTGCGTGCGGGCACAACTGTCGTTTGGGGCCGAAAATTCTGTAGCCGCTTCTGCAAATACGCCGCCACCTGCCCCGCCACGTAATCGGAGTTTGGCTCGAAGCCGGCCGGCGTCTCCACAATTGCTACACGCGGCGCCTCGTTCATCTGCGAGAACAATGCGTGGTAAATTTTCTGCGCGCTGGGCGCAGTCTCGCCAGAGCCAAAGAGCGTGATCAAGCCAGGCTGAGTTGCCATAAGCCATTACCCTTCCTGCGAATCATTGAGCATCAGCGCGGCCAGCGTCGCTGGCCGGTGCACATGGATGTCATGCGCCGTGTCGGGGAGCCAGTGCACGCGCACCTGCGCCAATCCGCGCGCCGCCGCCGCCACCTGGCTGCGTTTGACCGCCATCCACGCTGGGTTGCTGGCGTCTTCAGCGACCACAATTGTCACCGGGCGGGCAATCAGTGGATACAGCTCCGGGGGGCGCTGCTCCCACAGGGCGCGCAGGATCGCCATGTGCCGCTCCAGCGTCAGCCACGGGCGCACCGTGCCGTCAGGCAGCGTCTCGAAGTTATTGAGCGTCGCCGCCACACCTGCCGCCGTCCAATCCGGATGCATTGCCTGGATCCGCGCGGCCAACTCCTGGCGCGGCGCGCCGGTCAACGGCGGCGGGCGCAGTTCCGCGGCGACGCGTTCCCAGGTCATGTCGGGGCGCGCCTGCAGGTCGAGAAAGCCGCCATCCACAAAAACCAGGCGATGCGCCGCGTGGGGATATCGGGCGCCATACGCCAGCACGACATTGCCGCCCCATGACTGCCCCGCAATGACTGGCGCCTCAATTGCCATTTCCTGCAATAGAAAGTGCAGGTCGTCGGCCACAGTGGCAAAGTCGTAGCCGGATTCTGGCTTGTCGCTGCGCCCATGCCCGCGTTGATCCACTGCGATCACGCGATGCCCTCGCGCAGCCAGTTCGTTCCCGACTGCCCACCAGGTGGTGGCGTTGCTTGCCAGGCCGTGCAGCAGCACAAACGGGCGTCCGTTTCCCGCCCACTCCCACACATGCAGGCGGAGTGGCGCACGGTCGTCGCGGATCGTGATCCACTGTGCTATGGGCGCGGTTTCCAGTGAAGTGGTTTCCTGCGTTTCGATATTCATCCGTGACTTGCTTGCCTTCCCCAACCAGATTATGATGCACTAATTTGCAAATGATTTGCAGATGCGACAAAGACACAGCATGGAGTAGTTACAATATGTCTGAAGCACCCAGCTTGCTCGAAGCCCTGAAACAGCGCGGCATCCGCGTCACACCGCAGCGCGCCATCATCCTGAACGCCGTCGAACAAATGCACGGCCACATGACGGCGGAGCAAATCTACGCACAGGTGAAGCACGTGAACAGCTACATCAACCTGGCGACTGTTTACCGTACGCTGGAGTTGCTGCGCCAGCTTGACCTGGTGACGGAGGCGGACATGGGCGCCGGCGCCATGCACTACGCGCTGCACACGCACGCCACGCACCATCACGCTGTCTGCCGCACCTGCGGTCGCTCCATCGAGTTCCCACACGAGCTATTGACGCCATTGCTCGACGCCCTGCGCGATCGCTATCAGTTCCGCGCCGACGCCGACCACATCGTGATCTTTGGCTGGTGCGACGGCTGTCTGCAGAGCGGCGGCAACACCATGTCATAATACTGCG
>Ga0272446_1002863_pt1 | contig 22721 bp, 12 predicted proteins | sample YNPCB0061_FD_194587 | JGI IMG/M metagenome (GOLD analysis project Ga0272446, IMG submission 194587) | Hot spring microbial mat communities from Yellowstone National Park, WY, United States - YNP-CB-006-1 | ecosystem: Environmental > Aquatic > Thermal springs > Hot (42-90C) > Sediment | place... | reverse complement strand
TACGCTCAAACACGATCTAGTACACAGGGGCTTACATGGATCAATGGCGCCCGTGCTGCGTGCTCCGTCTCGCTACGCAACACGCAACACGCTATCATCAGCTTATTTGCACCCACATGTACTGACGCTCCAGGCACGAAAGCATCCCAACTTGCGCCACAACTTGCCCGATCATGCATGCCCTGCTATACTCGGTGAGTGGAGAGGTCGCATAGTCTGGCCTAGTGCGCGGGCCTGGAAAGCTCGTAGGGTTCATCGCCCTCGAGGGTTCAAATCCCTCCCTCTCCGCCAGATGGGAAGCAACCAGACTACATGCCTGGTGTTCCCACCGAAAATTCGTGTGTTTTCATAGCTTCGTCAGGCGCTGGGTCCTGTGCGGCAGGATACTGTGAACCCCGCCAGGGTCGGAAGGCAGCAACGGTAAGCAGAGCGTCCTGGGTGACACGGGGCAGCCTGGTGGCCTGGCGGAGCTATGAAAGCACACGAATTTTTTATTGCCGACTATGCCTGACCGCCCCTTCCGGGAAGCCTGGCAGCTTCCCGGAAGACCAACAGCCGGCTTGAAGATCAGTCGTGCATGATGACGGGCAGGTGCAGATGGTAGAAGACCGGCGGGGAGAGGCCTTCGTCTGCTAGAGCAGGCGATTGGATGTCGCTGCGCGCCTCCGCGTTGGCATCCGTGCCTGGCGCGCTGTCGTTGGCGGCATCGTGGGCGGCGTCCTCGGGATTGTTGAGCGGCACGACTTCAGGCGGCGCACCCCCATCAAGCGCGGCTGTCGGCGGTGTGTCCTGCGCTGCGCCACTCATCACCAACGGCAGATAAACCCCCAGGTCGGCGGGCGCCGTCGCCGCGCCAAAGAACGCAAATTCACTGAGATGACTCAGCGCCACCGTGAGCAGCGCGCTGGCGACATCGTGATTGAGGCTGGCGACGCCGTCTGCGCTCCAGTGTGTCCCTGCCCAGCGCAGCAACTGCAACGACGAGGGCGCAACACCCAGCCTGGCCGGGTCGTAAGCAATCGTCACGACGATGGGTTGCGCAAAGTTCACCCCTTGCAGCGGCTGCTCGTTGACATACACCGCCAGGTCGAAGAGCAGGTTGCCAAACTGAAGACCGGCGGGCGGCTGGCGGGTCTCTGCGGTTGGCGTCAAAATCGTGGTGTAACGCACGAAGAGTACATCCTCGGCCTGCAAAGCCCCAGTGTAAAAGCCCGTCGGCAGCGTAACGGTCAAGGCGACCTGGCTGCCCGTGAAGTGCACCGTGCTTTGCACCGCCGCGTCGACGATGACCGCGCGCGTCTCGGCGTAGAGACCCGGCTCCGGCTGTACGACAACCGCAACCGTCGCCGTGTCGGTGTAGCCAGCCCCATCGCGTAAGGTGTAGGTGAACAGGTCGACGCCGCTGAAATCCGCAGACAGGTAACGCACCGTCTGCTGTTGCCCATCAATCGTAGCGAGGCCGTGCGCGGGCTGCGAGATCGCCAACACCGTAAGGCCAGCGCCCACAGCATCCGCATCGTTCTCCAGCACGGGAATCTCGACCTGACGCCCTGCCGACGCCGTCGCTACGTCGGGCATGGCAAGCGACGGGGCCGCCGCTGGCGCAAAGTTCGCCACAAGCGCACGCGCTGCCGTCGCTGCAAACGCATAGTGTGAGCTGGACGAAACCGCCTGCCCGGCCTCCGTCCAGTTGACGAAGACATAGCCAGGATTGGGCGTCGCCGCCACAATGACGGGGAAGCCATGCCGGTAGGCGCCGCCGCCGCTGACCTGGCCGCCTGTCACTGGCGCGCTCGTCACCGTGATCGAATAGACGTTGAGCTGGAACGTTGCGGTGACGCGACTGAGCGCCTGCACCGTCACGCGGCAGGTCGGCGCCATTTCCGCCGCCGCCGCCAAATCGCAGCCTTCCCACCCTCCAAAGCTCGAGCCGACCTCCGTGTGCGCCGTCAATGTGACCACCTCGCCGATATCGAAGGCCGTCGCACAGGTCAGCCCGCAGTCGATGCCAGGCGGGTCGCTGGTGATGCTGCCCACACCGTCACCGATTCTGCCGACGCGCAGGTTGCGCGTGCGGTTCATTAGCAGGAATGTGGTTGGCGTCAGCGCCCCGCGTGTCGTAATCGTAATGCTGTAACTGCCCGCCACATCGTTGGCGGTGGCGGTGGTGCTGACCACGCCGTTTGCGTCGGTGGTGAGCGTGAACGGCGCATAGACATCGATCCCGGCGCCTTCCGGTGGCGGCGTCCAGACGACCAGCCCGCCTGGGCCGACCGGCTCGCCCCCTGCGTTGCGGAGCGTCACCTGCAGCGGCTGGGCGAAGTCGTCGCCCGTCAGCGCCTGTTGTGGCGTGCCGCTCACGTCCAGGGCAAAGCCGCGCGACTCGAACGCGCCGATGTCGCAGGCCGCGCCCTGGGGCCGTACGACGCCCCGCTGATCGTGGCTGTCCACCAACGCAGCGGCGCACGCGGCAGGGTCGCCCGCATCGATAGCAGGCGAGCCTGGCAGCAAGGCATAGGTGTACGTGCCGCCACCGTAGTCGCCCAACGGGGTGAGCATAGCGTCGATGTTGCTTTGCGAACCTGCTGCGGCGCCAAATCCGCAAGTGGCGCTGCTCTCCAGGTTTGCGCCGCCGTCGGTGATTACGCCAGCGCAGTTGCCGCCAGCTCTGCTCTCGCTCACGATGGCGTTGCGCAGTAGCAGCCGGCCGCTCTGATTGCTGACGGCGCCGCCGGAGAACGCGCTGTTGCCGAAAAAGGTGACGTTGGCAGACGTGAGGGCGCCGCCAAGGATGGCGATCCCGCCGCCGCTGTACCCTGCGCTGTTCTCCGCAAAGGTGACGTTACCCATCGCATGTTCGCCGGCGTTGGCCAGCACGGCGCCGCCCCAGTAACCGGCGCTGTTCGCCACAAAGTGGCTGTCGGCGACGGTCAGCGCGCCGTCGTAGGTGGCAATCGCCCCGCCCCAATAGCCGGCGCTATTCGCCTGGAAACGCGCCCCGCGCACCTCGAGCTGGCTGAAATGGTTGTAGAGTGCGCCCCCATTGTTGCCAGCGCGATTGTTGACCAACGCGCAGTTCGTCAGCGCCAACGTCCCCTGGTTGTAGATGGCGCCGCCATTCTCCGGCACAGGCACACGACCATCGCGCAGCGTCAGGCCGCTGATCCTTGCCTTCACACCGGGCGCGACGACGAAAAGCCGCGACAACCCTGCACCGCTCACGGTCACCGCCTCTGGGCCTGGCCCTGTGATTGTGATGTTCCGGCTGAGCGTCAGCGCGCCGCTGGTCAGTGTGATCGTGACCGGCGCAGGAAAATCGAAATTGATCTCACCCTCGACGCACACATCATTGATGGCGCGGCGCAGCGAAGCCAGGCCAGCATCGGCGGTGCTGCGGACGGGGGCGGTGGGCAGGCACAGGATGGTCTGGTCGCTGCCTGTCGCCGCCGAGCCGATGTAGTTGTGGTTGCCCGCATAGACGGCGCTCACGGCGTGTACACCGACATCGAGGGTGGCAAGTTCACCTATCGCCGCGCCAGCCACAGCCGTCGCTGTGAAGACCGTGCTGCCCGCCGTAAAAGTGACGACGCCCGTCGGCGCGCCGCCGCCCGGCGCCACAACGCCAATCGTCGCCGTGAAAACGAGCTGGCTCTGCGCCAGCGCCGGGTTGGGCGCCGTGGTGACGGTCAGCGTGGTCGTCGCCTGGCTCACGGTCTGCGTGACGACGGCGGAGCTGCTGCTGGCAAAACTGGCGTCGTTGCCGTAGGTTGCTGTGATCGGGTGCACGCCCGCGATCAGTCCACTCGTCGTCAAGGTGGCGACGCCGCCCGCAGCAACCGGTGCAACGCCCAACGTGGCGCCACCGCTCGCAAATGTCACCGTCCCGGCAAGCGTCCCCGCGCCTGGCGCAACGATGCTCACCGTCGCCGTGTAGACAACGGGCTGACCAAAGACGGTGGCAGTCGGTGCGCCACTGAGCGTGATGGTCGTGGCTGCCTGGTTCACGCGCAGGCTGACGCCACTCGCCACACTGCCGGCAAAGTCGGCGTCGCCGCCATAGGTTGCCTCAAGCGTGTACTCGCCGACTGGCAGCGCCGCCGCTGTCAACGTGACGACGCCGTCTGCCCCCACAGCGCCGGCGCCGAGCACGATCTCGCCGGGCGCGTTCGCACCGGCGCTGAACGTAACGACGCCAGTGGGCGCACCGACGCCTGGCGCTGTCGTAGTCACCGTCGCTGTGAGCGTAAGCGGTTCACCGTAGACAGTAGTCGCCGGTGTAGCGGCCAGCGTCGTCAGCGTGGCAACCCTGAGCACGCTCTGCGTGACCGCGTGCGAAGTGCTGGCGGTGAAGCTGGCGTCTCCGCCGTAGCTGGCGCTGATGACATGGTCGCCGACGGCAAGGCTGTTGACTGTGAAGGTCGCCGCCCCATGGGCGTCGATGGCGCTGCTGCCAAGCGGCGTCGCATCGGCGGTGAAGGTCACCACACCCGTCGGCGTCCCTGCTCCCGGCGCATCAACCGTCACCGTTGCCGTCAGATGCACCGCCTGGAAGAGCGTCGCCGGATTGGGCGCGCTGGTGAGCGTAATCGTGGCGCCGGCTTTGCTCACTGTCTGCGTCAACGGTGCAGCGACGCTGGCTTCGAAGGTGGCGTCGCCTCCGTAGGCAGCGGTGACCACATGCTCACCCACCGGCAGCGTCGTGGTGAGATAGGTCGCAACGCCGTGGCTCAGCACGACCGGCGCCGTTGCGCCATCGATGGTGAAGGTCACCACGCCCGTCGGCATCCCTGCTTCCGGCGCGGTGGCCGTGACCGTCGCCGTAAAGGTGACCGGTTCGCCCGCAACGGACGGGTTGCGGGCGCTGGTCAATGTCGTCGTCGTGGCGTCGCTGAGGTTGGTCAAGGTGTAGACGATCGCGTCGGCCACGCCGGGCGCCGACGCCACCACCGCATAGGCGCCTGCAACGGCGTTGGCGCTGACGGCGACGCTCACCACTCCCCCGCTACCGATTGTCCCCGTGACCACTGCCGGGGCAATGCTGGCGCCGCTCGCTGGAGCCGTGAAGCGGATGCGCCCGCCCACCACGGGTGCATCCGCAGCGCCGGTGATGGTGAGCGTGAGCGGCCGAGCAAAGGGCGCGCCGACAACGGCGCTCTGGCCGGCGCCGCCACTGGCGATGACGGTAAACTGCTGCGCTTCGTACGCGCCGATGTCGCACGCGCCGCCCGCCGGTTGTGGCCGCGCCACACCGACAAGGTCGTCGGCGGGACAGCCCGCGCCTGCATCGATGGCGGACGAACCAGGCAGCAGACGCAGGTCGCCGGCTGCACTGTCGGCAAGATAAGGATCAGCGGCCACGTTGCCGACGCCGTCAGTGAACGCGCTCAAGCCGCTATCGCCGCCGCTGCCGCTGTCGCCGTCCGCAATCACGCTGTGGTCGATGGCGGGCGTCGTGTTGTTGTTGTAGATTTGCTGCCCGGTCAGCGCCGTGTTTCCCCAGAGGATTGCATTCGCCAGCCGCACCCCTACCGCGCCGACATTGTAAAGTGCACCGCCGTTATGCGTCGCCGCGTTGTTGGCAAAGGTGGCGTTGCCCAGCTCAAGGCGACACATCCCGCCACCGATGCCGTCACAGAAGATAGCGCCGCCGTAGCGTGCTGTGTTGCTGTAGAAGATGCTGTTGCTTACCGTGAGGGGGCCACGGCTGTAGATAGCGCCGCCGCCCTGATCGGCTGCCAGATAGGTCGAAGTGTTGTACGCCAGCCGGACATACTGGAGCGTCAGCGCGCCCTGGTTGTCGATAGCGCCGCCGCCCGCCGTGCTGACGCCGTCGCGCAGCGTCAATCCCGTCACAGTCGCGGTCACTTCGGTCGCGATGGCCAGCACGCGCCCGGCCTGGTTGCCGCTGACCACCAGCAGGTCGGGGCCGGGGCCAGTGAGCGTCAGCGACTGCGTGAGCGTCAGCGCGCCGCTGGTCAGCGTGATCGTCGCTGGCCCGCTTGCCGTCAACGCTGGCGCGAAGATGACCGCACCGCCGGCGCAGACATCCACCAATGCCTGGCGCAGCGATCCACTGCCGCTGTCCGCCAGCGTGTTGACGACATAGTCTGGCGGACACCGGATCATCTGCGCGGCGCTGCCGATGTTGTCGGCAGGGTTGTCGTCTGGCGTGCTCGCCGTGACGACCGCCGTGTTGGTGATCACCAGCCCCGTCGGCAAATAGTCGGTCAGCCGGCCTGTGATCGTGATCGCAACGCGATCGTCAGCCGCCAGAGCCGGCAAGCGCCACACGTAAGGCGGCGAGGCGCCGTCGTCGGTCAGGATTGCGCTATCGCTGAGGTACGCAACATCGACCAGCGCGACCATTGGGAGGATGTCGGTGATCACGACATCGGCGGCTGCCAGGTCGCCCTGATTGGTGATGACCAGTGTATAGGTGACGACATCGCCTGCCAGAGGTGCGGTCGGCGTCACTGACTTGACAAGCGACAGCTCCGCCGTCCCAGCGGTGGTCGACAGCGCAGGCGTCATCTGGAGTGTGCTGGCTTGCACCGGCAGGAAACGGAGAGGGTCGCCCATGCCGACAGCGCTGCGCGCCTGAACCACAGCCGCCAGAGCCGCGCCGCACAACACCAGACATGTCAAGAGCATCCCGCGCCAGGCCGTAGCCCAGCGCCGCCACATCTGAGAATCCTCACCTGGGGTAAGATCGCTGCCGAAGGTTGCGGGACGGTTGCGCATGAGCTACTCCTGCAAGGATTTCTCCTAAACCATAACGCCGGGTCACAAGCCGAACGCTGACATGCTCGCTGAGCGAAAAACGTGGCGCACAAACGGTGAGAGACTGTTTGAAGAGTCACCTGATTTGACGCAGCGGCGCAGAGATGCAGAGAAACGCAGAGAAAGCGCCTTGGAAACTGCACTGTTGTCCCTCTGCGAACCTCTGCGTCCCCGCGTCTTTGCGTCAAAAGCGACCTTACCAAACAGCCTCTGAGGAAGCGCAGCGACGGGGCTGTTCTCAGGATACGACGATGCAAGCGGGGATGCAGGGAAACAGCCGAGGCGTGATGCCTCTATCCTGAGTCAAGCGTAGCAGAAACGACGACAAAGTAAAGCGACAAATAATCGCCTATTCCCGTAAGCTGCACGAGCGCGGCGAACGTAACAGCGGTGCGCCGGAGAATGGAGGGTGAGTTGGCTGCGGGTCAGTCTCCTGCAGACTCTGCGGCGCAATGGAGCATTCCTTCACCCGGCCTGGGGACGCTTGCGCAAATAGATGAACCAATACGCTGCCCCCACCAACACGGCGCCGCCGATGATATTGCCGATGGTGACTGGAATCAGGTTGCGCACCAGAAAATTGGTCCATGTCAGATTGGCGAAATCGGCGGGCGTCTTGTGGATCGCCTCCCAGAAGGGGGCGGGGGCGGCGGCCTTGATCATCATCGCCACGGGGATGAAATACATATTGGCGACGCTGTGCTCAAAGCCAGCAGCGACAAAGGCTGTAATTGGCGGCACGATCGCCATGATCTTGTCGGTGGTGGAGCGGGCGCTGTAGGTGAGCCACACCGCCAGGCAGACGAGCGCGTTGCAGAGAATGCCCAGCGCCACGGCCTGCCAGAACTCCAGCCCGGACTTGGTGTTGGCAATGGTCAACGCCTGCAAGCCAAGCTGCCCCCCGCTGAATTCGTACTGGCGCGTCCACAACATCAGCACGGCAGTCGCCCCGGCGCCAACAAAGTTGCCCACATAGACCACCAACCAGTTCAGCCCCAGCAGCCGCGTGCGGACTTTGCCGTTCGCCCACGCCATCACGATCAGGATGTTGCCAGTGAACAACTCAGCGCCGCCGACTACGACCAGGATCAGCCCCAGGCTAAAGACCACCCCGGCAAGCAATCGCTGCAAGCCGGTCGGCAGGGCAACCGTGGCAGTTGCACCGTCCGCCGTCGTCACGACAAAGGCGCCAGCGCTAACAGTCGAAGCAAAGATTGCGCCAAGCGCGATAAAGGCGCCTGCCAGCACCGCCAGCGCGAACATACTGACAAGATCGAGGTTGGCTTTCTTGACGCCGATCGCCTCGGCTTTGGCTGCCATATCCGCAGGCAGCAGGGCATCGATGTGCAGTTCGTTCCCCATTGTGAAATTCTCGGCTTGGGAATGGGATTTCTTCGTGTCCATTAGCTTACCACAGGCCAGTTGATTAACATCAAACCAACAAGAAGGACGCCGAACGATGTCGTTCGGCGTCCTTCTGCTGCTGCGGAAACAGCGATCACTCACTCACACGGAGCCAGATTACGGCATGCTCACGAGTTGCAGAGCGCCCGCCGCCTGCGTCCCCTGTCTGGTTGCCAACACCTTGACAGCCTCCAATTCCGCCTGGCGCGCCAGGTTGATCGAGTCAGCCAACACGCGTGCGGACTCCTGCGGGCTGTGGAAGCCAGTGCTGTTCTCCGACGAGATGAAGTCCCAGCGCATTGATGCTGCACGATGTAGTTGCAGCGCTTTGGCAAGCTCTTCGTCAGTGGCGCCAGCCTCACGCGCCGCCACAATGGCGTCGATAGCTGCCAACAGCGCTTCCTCACTGCTGCGCAGTAGCTGCGCCGTGCGATCCTGGTCAGATTGTTGTCCCTCTGCGAACCTCTGCGTCCCCGCGTCTACCAAGAAAGCCGAAACTTCTATTGCGTAATGAAAGCTATTCACAGCGCAAATCGCAGCTTTCTGTCCGGCAAGGTGGCGGCAAGCCGCCTGTTACACTCTGCGTCAAAAGTGACCTTACCAAACAGCCTCTTACACTTGTTTTACAGATACGCCGCTTTTCGTTAACATCTCTGTGGGAAGCTGAATGAGTATGGACGCAACCATTCTCGTCGTCGACGACGAGCCGAATATCGTCGAACTCAACCGCATGTACCTGGAAGGCGCCGGCTATCGTGTGCTCATCGCGCGCACTGGCGCCGAGGCGTTGGCGCGCATCCAACGCGACGACCCCGACCTGATCGTGTTGGACTTGATGTTGCCTGGCACAGATGGCTGGGAGGTCTGTCGCGAGGTGCGGCGCACGCGTCAGACGCCGATCATCATGTTGACAGCGCGCACCGAAGATATCGACCGCATTCTCGGCCTGGAGCTGGGCGCCGATGATTATGTCACCAAACCCTACAACCCGCGCGAATTGGTGGCGCGTGTGCGTGCAGTTCTGCGGCGCACCAACCCCAACCAGGAGACTGCGACAACATCGTCGCTGCTCACGCTGGGGAATGTGACGTTGGACCCGGCGCGGCGCACGGTGTTCGTCGGCGACACGCCGGTGAATCTGCGCGCAAAGGAGTTCGACCTTTTGCAACACCTGATGGAGAATCCCGATATTGTGCACAGTCGAGAGCGTCTCCTGAATCATGTGTGGGGATATGATTTTTCTGGCGAGACGCGCACCGTCGATGTGCACGTGGCAGCATTGCGGCGCGAACTGCGCGACAGCAATGTTGCGCTGGAGACGGTGTGGGGCATCGGCTATAAGCTGGTTGGCCCACCGCCCACCAACGCCCAGCCCTCGCGCTGAGCCGGAGCACCCCATGACCAGCTTTCGCCGCTTCTTAAATCAGCTTCAGACGCGCCTGATTTTGACGCACATGGTGGTGGCTGTCGCCGTGCTGATGGTCGCCGCCATGATATTGTTGATCTTGCAGGCGCCGCTGCGGCTGGAAAACATGGTGCAGCGGATGACCGAATGGCTGCAGCCCACCATCACCCTGGCGCGCAACAACTTTGCTGAAGCGCTGACCAAAGAGAACAGCGACGCCACCACCCGTTTCCTGGACTATCTACGCAGCCAGGCGGACGCGCAAAATGCCCGCATCCTGCTTGTTACGCAGCCCGACGCCACAATCATCTTCGACACCGAGGGGCGCCTGGTGGATGCAACCTGGGCGCCAGGGCCACGCCGTGAGTTCAGCTTTTCTCCACGCCGGATGCGACCGGGCGCCATGCTGCCGATGATGAATGCGGCCACACGCGGCGCAGTGAAACTGGAGGATGAAAGCTGGTATTATGTCGCCACCACGCTGCTGCCGCTGCATGACGGCTCCCTGGAACTGGTGGTGCTCAAGCCGCAGCCTGGTCTGCTGCGCAGCATGTGGGAATCGATCGTGGAGTTGCCGGGCGGTGTGTTGATCGCTGGGCTCCTGGCTCTGGCGCTTGCCATCTTCCTGTTGAGCCGCTGGACTGCTGGCGCTGTCACGCAAAGCCTGGCGCCGCTGATCGAAGGAACACAAGCAGTGGCGGATGGCAATCTTGCCTTCCGGGTCGACACCTCACATGTATCGTTGAACGAGGTGCACGCGCTGGCTACTAGCTTCAATCAAATGGCCGACCGCGTGCAGCAAAGCCAGCGCGCCCAGCGCGACTTCATCGCCAACGTCAGTCACGATCTCAAGACGCCGCTCACCAGCATTCAAGGTTTCAGCCAGGCACTGCTCGACGGCACCGCAGCCAGCCCAGAGGCGCAGCAACGCGCCGCGCTGATCATCAACCAGGAGGCGCAACGGCTGACCAGCCTTGTGGAGGAGGTGATCGACCTGGCGCGGCTGGAGGAGGGGCGCTTGCAGCTCCACCCGCAGCCACTCGTAGTCAACGAGATCGGTGCAGAAGTGGTCGAGAGCCTGCGCCCACGCTATGAAGTCTCCGGTGTGCAACTGAACTGGCTGCCAACGGCGACGCCTGTTGTGCTGCGTGCGGATGCGGCGCGTCTGCGCCGCGCACTGACAAATCTGCTCGACAACGCTCTCGAACATACGCCGCCGGGTGGGGCCGTCACCCTGGCGGTGGCAAGCACGGCTGGCGGCGCCCAGGTGCAATTCACCGTCACCGACAGCGGCGCCGGCATTCCTCCCTCTGAACTGGAACGTATCTGGGAGCGCTTCTATCGCGTCGACCGCGCCCGCACCCACCGCAACGGATCGGGGTTGGGACTGGCAATCGTCAAAGAGATCGTCGAAGCGCACGGCGGGGCGGTCGGCGTCGCCAGCACGGTAGGGCAGGGCAGCCGTTTTTGGTTCACGCTGCCCGTCAACGGAGGCGCACCACCCACGGTGTAACTCACTTTGTCATGGTCATCTGTAACGCTTTGTTGCTGTTGCAACCGCCGGTTTTCCTGTGAAATGGAAACCGTGCAGATCGCACACAGAGTACAAATGTTATGGAGGAACCATGTCCACGATCACATCTCTGCTGAGAAAAGCTCGCCGTAGCGAAGTCGCCCTTCTCTTTCTGATCTTGACGCTCCTGGTGATGCTGCTTCACGACCGTGTTGCGGCGCAGGAAGCTGCGCCTCACACGCCCGCCGCCGCCAACCAGCTCTACCTGCCTGTCGTCGGCGGACAGGGTGGCGACAGCATGCCGACGGCCACCGCCACGACGCCTGCGCCGATCACTTTGACGCCAACCCCCACTTCCTCACCCACAGCGACGGCAACCTCTACGCCGACAGCGACGCCGACGGTCACACCGACGCGTGCACCAGTGTTGCCAGCCAATCTGATTGGCGTCTGGTTTGCAGGCGTCATCCCGCCGACCGACTTCTATGACCCGACGACAGGGGCGTGGCGCGACACCAATGGGCTGGGTCAGATGTACAAATTCAACGCCGACGGCACTTATGTCTATGCAGGCTTCCTCCGGTTGCAGAATGGCGGGTGTCGCACCGAGGTGTCGGTGTATAAAGTCGGCGCCTTCGAAGCCAACGCCGACACTGCCACCCTGACGCCGCAGATTGCCAAAACGCGCACTGTCGTAGTCTGCGGTTCGACGTCGGAGACAATCACGGACGGGCCGTTCGAGCCGTATCAACTTGGCTGGCAGCAGGTGGACGATGAACGCAGTCGCCCAAAACTCTTCCTTCAGAGCGGTGAACAGACCACCGAGTATTACAAACAGGGCATGGTCGAGGCGCTGGTCGGCGGTTGGAGTCTGAACGGCGTGGCGTCAGCCGGCTTCTACGACCCACAGAGCGGACAATGGGCTGTGCCCGCCCAGGATGGCGCCTGGTTCGTCTTCACGCTCGATGGCGCCTATCGGTTTGGCGAGTACGGACACGGTCAGGACGAGCAGGGCTGCGCCATTACCTACTGTGTCTACCAGGAGGGCAAACTGAGTGTGTCGGGCGGGCGGTTATCCTACCAGGCGACCGCAGGCCAGGGGCGGCTGGAGAACGCCTGCACCCCAGGCGCAGTGAGCGACGAGCCCTATGTCGATCCGAAACTCTATGAGTTCACCTGGGAATTGCGCGACCAGACGACGGCGCCCAAGCTGGCGATTTCCCCGATGGGTGAGTTCCGCTACATCGTCTTCGACCGCGAGTAGCGCACAAAACGACCGCCAGCTCCGCCATTGCGCAGCTGCACAACGCCAACACTGCGCCGGAGGCGAAAATTCCTCCGGCGCAGTGTTGGCGTTGTTACAGGTGGCGCCAGCCAGCCGCACCCTACACGAGAAATAGACCCGTTGTAGCACCTTTTGTAGCAACCTTTGTAGCGCTCTGTTGCTGTTCTGTGGATCGATTCTCTGCTGAAATGAAAGGGGAACGGAATGATCTACACGAACAGTTACGGAGGAAACCATGTACACAGCTACGCCACCCTATCCAGGGGCAACGCACCGCTACCATTTTTTGTTATTGACAGCTCTACTGCTGGCAGCCCTGTTGATCGAGCAGACGCCGCTGGCGCGGCATTCCGCGTTGACTACGCCCGCAACGCCACGCCAGATGAACAACGCCGCAACTGCGCAACCGCACCTGCCGCTTAGCTTCATCCCCAACGTCGGGCAGGCAGCGCCTGAGGTGCAGATGGAGGCGCGCATCGCTGGCGGTGCACTGCAATTCCGTGCCACCGAGATGACGTTGCAGGTTGGCGACGCCGACCTGCGCGTGCAATTCGTCGATGCCAACGCCAACGGGCGCATCCACGGCGTGACGCCATTGCCAGGCGTCGTCAACTTCTACGCCGGCGCCGACCCGGCGGCATGGCGGACGGCGACGCCGACCTACGCCGCCGTCCGTTACACCGACCTCTACCCCGGCGTTGCACTCGTCTACAACGGCGACGGCGCCCACATCAAGGGGACCTACACCGTGGCGCCGGGCGGCGACCCGACGATCATCCGCTGGCAATACGCCGACGCTGCCGCGCACATCGACGCCTTGAGCGGTGCGCTGCACATTGAGCATGACGGCGCAATCCTGATGGAGCGTGCGCCGGTGGCGTGGCAGGTGATCGATGGTCGTCAGCATCCTGTTGCGGTGACTTTCCGCCAGGTGAGCCAGGGCGTCTTTGGCTTCACCGTCGGCGCCTACGACGCGTCGCATCCGCTGGTGATCGACCCGGAGCTGGTCTTCAGCACTTTGCTCGGCGGCAACAGCGCCGAATACGGGCGCGGCATTGCACTTGATGCGCAGGGCAACATCTACGTTGTCGGCGCCACCTACTCGCTGGACTTTGCAGGCACGAATGGGCAGACGCAGGCAGGCAGCAAAGACATTTTTGTGAGCAAGCTCAACCCCGACGCGACGCAGTTGCTCTACTCGACTTACATCGGCGGGCGCAGTTCGGACGAAGCGCTGGCGGTGGCTGTCAACGCCGCCGGTGAGGCATATCTGACCGCCAGCGTCGATTCGAGCGATTTCCCAATCCAGACGACGTTAATGCCAACAAAACCGGAAAAGGGCAACAGCGTATTGGTCAAGCTCAATGCCCAGGGCGGGCTGGCTGCCAGCACTTATCTGGGCATCGAGATGTACAACTTCTACATCGGCGACAACATTGATCTCGACGCCGCCAGCAATGTCTACCTCACCGGCGTTGACCCGCTGGTGGTGGAAGGGGAAACCTGGTATGGGGGCCAGATTGCACTGCGCAAGATCGACCCGGCGGTGACGCAATTTCTGCTCCAGCGCCACTACGGCGGCACAGATGTTGAGGAGGGCAGCGCCATTGATGTCGGCGCCAACGGCAAGATTTACCTGGCAGGCGGCACGCGCGGCGAGCATCTGCCCGTCACTGACGGCGCCATCCAGCCGACTTGCGGCCGCTCAGGGCCGGATCGCAGTTGCAGTGACGACGCCGTGATCATAGTGGCCGACAGCGCAGGCAACGCCGAATACGTCAGCTACCTGGGTGGTTGGTCGCAGGAGCGATCCGTCGGCATCGTCGCCGACAAGGATGGCAACATCGTGGTAGCGGGCAATACCTTTTCCAGCGAGTTTCCGGTGACGCAGAATGCTGTGCAGCCCACGTGTCCTATTGATTATGTTGCGGACAATCCATTCTGTTATTACCACACCTTTGTCTCAAAATTGACGCCGAACGGCAGCGCCTTTGTCTTCAGCACATTCCTGGGGTCAACCGGGCGCACCGATCAGGAATACATGCGCGGAGTGGATGTGGATGCAGCCGGCAATGTCTACGTCACCGGCAGCACCAACGGCAAGGAATTCCCGATCCAGGATGCCATCCAGCGCGACCTGGCGGGCGGCATCTGCCTGGGCTGGAACGATCGCTTCTGTATGGACGCCTTTGTCACCGCCTTCAACGCCGACGGCAGCCTGCGCTACAGCACTTATCTGGGCGGCAACTTCGATGAGTGGGCGGGCGGCATCGCGGTGCGCAGCGACGGTGAAGCCTATATCACCGGCTACTCCGACTCATCGAACAGCCAGCCCTTCCCAACCACACCGGGCGTGGTGCAACCGGACAAGAAAGTCAAGGAGGATGTCTATATCGCGCGCATCGGCGTCAAAGGCTCAACGCCACCACCTCCTCCGCCGCCGCCAGCCGATCTGCGCAACGGCAACTTCGACGAGGGTGCCAATGGTGCGTGGACAGAGAGTTCGAGCAATTTCGGCAGGACAGGCTCGCTCATTCTCGATCAGCAACATCTGCAAGGAACCACGCCGCGGTCGGGCAGCTACGCCGCCTGGCTGGGCGGTGCGCCCAACGAAGACGCCGAGTTGAGCCAGAGCGTCATCGTCGCTATCACCACGCCGCAGCTCGACTTCTACTACCAGATCGGCTCCGAGGATAGCTGCGGCGCCGACACCACCCAGGTGCTCGTCGGACAGACAGTAGTCAAGAGTTTCGAGTTGTGCCAATCCAAGAATACGAATGGCTGGACGCTGGCAAGCATCGACCTGAGCGCCTACGCCGGACAGAGTGTGACGCTGCGCTTCCACACGACGCTCAACGCCGCCGGGAACAGCAACTTCTTCCTGGATGACGTGGCGTTGGTTGCCGGGAGCAACACGCCAGGCGGCCCTGCGTTCAGGCTCTTCTTGCCTGTGACGGTGAGAGGATAAGCAACATAACTGAGCAACCAGGAAAGAACGGCGCGGGCGAAACCGAGCCATTCTTTCCTGGTTGTGATTCAAGGTGAGAGCAACTGTCAAGCGCGACGTCGCTCGCCAATGGACTTTCTCTTCTGGCCCGCCTGTCCTCTTTCAGACATTAAAACGGAAATGCATTACGTCGCCATCGGCGACAACATAATCGCGCCCCTCGACGCGCATCTCACCGGCAGCTTTAGCGGCCGCCTCACTGCCCAGGCGGATATACGTTGCGAAGGGGATCACTTCGGCGCGAATGAAGCCGCGCTCAAAATCGGTGTGAATGACGCCGGCGGCCTCTGGCGCTTTGGCGCCGCGTCGCACCGTCCAGGCGCGCACTTCCTTGGGACCCGCTGTGAAGAAGGAGATCAGCCCCAGGGCATGATAGCCTTTGTGAATCACCTGCTCCAGCCCTGTCTCATGGATGCCCATCGCCTCCAGAAACTCGTGGCGCTCGGCGTCGGAGAGGCCAGCCATGTCTTGCTCCAGCTTGGCGCAGAGCTTGACGAACTCAGCGTTGTGCTCGCTTGCGATCTGCTGCACGGTGCGCACATAGTCGTTGTCCTCGATCAGGTGATCTTCATCCACATTCGCCACATAGATCACCTTTTTGCCAGTTAGAAAGCGCATTTCCTTGTTGAGCGCCTTGTACGCTTCGCTGTCACTATCAGCATAGGCGGAAACCGGGAGCCCACGCTCCAGCTGCGCCTTGAGTTCGCTGGCGACTTCCAGCAGAGGCGCCAGGCGTTTATCGCCCTTCACCTCGCGCGCCAGCCTGTCCAGCTTGCGTTCGAGCTGTTGCAGATCGGCGATCATCAGCTCCGTGTTGATCACCTCGATGTCGCTGCGCGGATCCGGCCTGGCGGACACGTGCACGACATTCTCGTCATCGAAACAGCGCACGACATGCACGATCGCCGCCGTCTCACGGATGTTGGCGAGAAACTGGTTGCCCAGCCCTTCACCCTGGCTGGCGCCTTTGACCAGGCCAGCAATGTCGATAAACTCGACGGTTGCGTAAATGACCTTCTCCGGCTTGACCAACGCCGCCAACTGATCGACGCGCGGGTCAGGCACGGTGACGATCGCTTTATTGGGCTCAATGGTGCAGAAGGGGTAGTTCGCCGCCTCAGCGTTTTGAGCCTTGGTCAATGCGTTGAAGGTTGTGCTTTTGCCCACGTTGGGCAGACCCACGATGCCAATACCTAATGCCATGTTCTCTCCATCCGTCTGGCAAGTTTCTTTTCTTGCAGTCTACACTGAGTCGCCCATCGTGCGGGAATCAAACAGGCAGGCGCGCTCAAATTGCCCAGTACACATGGGCTTAAGCAGAACAATGACGCCCGTGTTGTGTGTTGCGTGTTCCGTATCGTTACGCAACACGCAACACGCAGCACGCAACCAGCAGCTTATTTGCGCCCACGTGCACTGGCATCCCTGCTGTCAGCTCATGCGGTCGGCGCCAGCATGAGTTCCGGCCCGGCTTGAATCTCGTGCTACAATCCGCCATGCACGCGCCTGCAACGGCAGAGCGCGACCAAACAGGCAAGAAGGAGTCGCCATGCCACCGACTTTGGTTTATCTTGACCACGCAGCCACTACGCCGATCCGGCCTGAAGTGCTGGAAGTCATCCACACGCACCTTGCCGAGTCCTTTGGCAACCCATCCAGCATTCACCGTGCAGGCCGTCGCGCCAGCGTGACGCTGCAGAATGCGCGCCAAACCCTGGCTGATCTGCTCAATGCCCGGCCCGGCGAGATCATCTTCACCAGCGGCGGCACTGAAAGCGACAACGCCGCGCTCTTTGGCATTGCCCTGGCGCGTCGCGCCGCCACCGGCGCCAACCGGTTGATTACCACCGCCATCGAACACAAAGCTGTGCTGGAAAGCGCCGAAGCCCTGCGCGATCGCTTTGGTTTCTCGCTCACCATTCTGCCAGTCGATGCCCATGGCCTGGTGCACGTTGAGGAGGTGGTCGCCGCCCTCGGCGATGGGCGCGACGTGGCGCTCGTCAGTGTGATGGCCGCCAACAACGAGATCGGCACGATCCAGCCGCTGGCGGCAATCGGGGCAGCGTGTCGGGCGCATGGTGTGCCTTTTCACACCGACGCTGTTCAGGCGGGCGGGAAACTGGCGCTCGACGTGAACGCATTGCAGGTCGATGCACTGAGTCTGGGCGCCCACAAATTTTACGGGCCAAAGGGAGTAGGGCTGCTCTATTTGCGCACAGGTGCGCCTTTCTGGCCGCTGTTGGTGGGTGGCAGCCAGGAAGGAGGGCGACGCGCTGGCACGGAGAATATCCCCCTGATCGCTGGCATGGCGAGGGCGTTCGAATTAGCCGAAGCCGAACGCGCCAGCGCCGGGATGCGTCAACGCGCCCTGCGCGACCGGCTGATCGGCAACCTCCTGGAAACGATCGACGGCATCCACCTCACCGGCGCCCCGGAGATGCGCCTGGACAACCACGCCAGCTTCATCATTGAAGACGCCGATGCTGAAGGGATGCTGATTGCGCTCGACCTGGCAGGGATTGCCGCCAGCAGCGGCAGCGCATGTGCATCGGGGAGCCACCGCCCCAGCCACGTATTGACTGCAATCGGCGCGCCCCCAGCCCTGGCGGCTGGCGCGCTGCGTTTCAGCCTCGGTCGCAACACGACCGTCGAAGAGATCGATCTTGTTCTGGCAAAAATGCCGGAAATCGTCAGGCGTGTGCGCGGCGCTACGTGAGCGGGGACGAACAGTACTTGTACCCAATCCCTCGCACCGTGACGATGCGCGTTGGATTGGCGGCGTCGACCTCAATCTTGGTGCGCAACCGGCGCACAGCCAGCTCGACCAGATTCGGGCTATCGGTGTCCATGTAGCCCCAAACCTCCTGAAGAAGCTCCTCTTTGGAGACGGGACGATCGGCCTGACTGGCGAGATGGCGCAGCAACGCAAATTCGATTGGCGTGAGGTTGACGCGACGCCCGACGATCTCAGCCTCCTGCGTTTCGTTGAACAAGCGCAGGTCGCCGATTTCAGCCACATCGAAGGAGCGATGGCTGTTCAGATGCGCCGATCGCCGCACCACGGCGTAGATGCGCGCCTCCAGCTCCTTGAAATTAAAGGGCTTCGTGATGTAGTTGTCCGCGCCGATCTCCAGCCCCTGGATAATATCTTCGGGCCGGTTGAGCGCAGTGATGATGACAATCGGCACGTCGGAGCGACGGCGAATCTCCTTGCACACCTCGAAGCCGTTGCGCTTTGGCATCAACACATCGAGCATAATGAGGTTGAAGCGCTGTGCACCGAATTTCTGGAGCGCATCATCGCCGTCCACAGCCTCCACCACAGCAAAGCCAAGACGTTCCATCGACTGTTTGAGGAGGCGGCGCATGATCATCTCATCTTCGACGATCAAGGCGGTCAGACCGCGCCCCGGCAACAGGCGCCCGGCCAGATCGTTGCTCTTTCCGGCAGATACAGAGGGAGAGGTTTCTTGATCTGTCATGGAGATATCCCCATCATCAATCGTTTGCTCATCCTGGCGCTGCACAGCCCTGGGGATGCACGTGCAACGCTGCAAGCGAGACCTTACAGACACGCCTCCGACATTTCTCGGCGCCCCAGGGCTTACCAATCATGTAAGGCAAGCGTAGCATATTTGTCATGCAATATCAAACGGCAATCACAGCGAAGGTCTACTTCACGCTCAGGGCAAAGTCATTGCCGTAGATCATCGCTTCTGGCGTGACGGGGCACGATGTTACGCCTGGGGAGTGACCTGCGGTGGATGCTTCCGGCGTCGAATTTTGGCGGCAATTCATCGCAAAAATCAGAGTTGCAACTTATTTTGAGGCTGTGGTATACTCTTGCCAACAGGATGCTCCCTGCTTACCTCCAATTTTTTGTTTCAAACAGTTGTGTTTGACGCCAAGGAGAAAAAAACATAATGGCAAGTGTAACGTTCGACCACGTCTACAAGCGGTATGGCGAGGTGACGGCTGTCAACGACCTGAACATCCACGTCGAAGACAAGGAATTCCTCGTCTTCGTCGGGCCGTCGGGTTGTGGCAAGACCACAAGCCTGCGCTGTCTGGCCGGTCTCGAAGAGATCAGCGATGGCAACATCCTGATCGGGGATCGGATCGTCAACGATGTGCCGCCGAAGGATCGCGACATCGCGATGGTCTTCCAGAGCTACGCGTTGTACCCGCACATGAGCGTGTACGACAACATGGCCTTTGGCCTGAAGCTCCGCAAGACGCCCAAGGCCGAAATCGATCGCCGCGTCAAGGAAGCTGCCGACATTCTGGACATTGGCCACCTGCTGGATCGCAAACCCAAGCAACTCTCCGGTGGTCAGCGCCAGCGCGTCGCCGTCGGTCGCGCCATCGTGCGCGAGCCGGCCGTCTTCCTCTTCGATGAGCCGCTCTCCAACCTTGACGCCAAGTTGCGTGTGCAGACGCGCTCACAGTTGACCAAGCTGCACCAACGCCTCGCCACCACCTTCATCTACGTGACGCACGACCAGGTGGAAGCGATGACGATGGCGAGCCGCATCGCCGTCATGAAGGATGGTCTGCTGCAACAGATCGACACGCCGCAGGTTCTGTACGATCATCCGCACAATGTCTTCGTTGCAGGCTTCATCGGCAGCCCGAGCATGAACTTCTTTGACGCCACGCTCGTCGAAAGCGACGGCAAGCTCGAAATCAACAGCGGCGGCTTCCGCCTGCCGGTGCCGCAGCCCAAGGCCGACGAGTGGCGCCCGCACAAGGGCAAGCAGGTCATCTTCGGCATCCGCCCGGAAGACATCCATGCCAAGCCTTTCGTGCCGCCCAGCATTCTCGAAGCCGATATGACAGCCAAGGTGGACGTCGTGGAAATGATGGGCAACGAGATCTTCCTGTACCTGGTGACCCGCGACAACAAACAGTTCATCGGGCGCGTCGATCCGCGCGTGCGTTCGCAAGTTGGCGATGAGATTCAGCTCGCCGTCAACATGGCAAACGCCCACATCTTCGACCCGAAGACCGAGATTTCGTTGGCTGGCTGATCGCAAAGGTTCCTGACAATGTGGCCGGGGAGTGTTGCGCTCTCCGGCCTTTTCTATTCCCTTTCACCCGTCACAACTCGACACAGAGGAAGCGTATGGATGCAGCGTGGACTCGCTCCCTGGCGGCGGCTGCCGACTTGCTGGCAAATGCGCAGGCAGTCGCTGTCCTGACCGGCGCTGGCGTCAGCGCCGAATCAGGCATCAGCACCTTCCGCGATGCTCAGTCAGGGTTGTGGTCACACTTCGACCCGCAGCAGCTCGCCAGCCAGGAAGGGTTCGCCGCTGACCCCGGCCTGGTATGGCGCTGGTACATGCACCGGCTGGCGGCCGTCGAAGCAGCGGCGCCCAACCCCGGACATCTGGCGTTGGCTGCGCTGGAACGCCAGACGCCAACGTTCACTTTGATCACCCAGAATGTGGACGACCTGCATGAGCGCGCAGGCAACACCCACACGCTCCACCTTCACGGCCACATTGCGCGCTTTTTCTGCAACGAATGTCAGACGCCCTACACGCTCCGCCCCGATGATCGCACGGCGCCGATGCCCCCGGTCTGCAAATTCTGCACCGGCTACATCCGCCCTGGCGTTGTCTGGTTTGGTGAGATGCTGCCCGAATATGAAATGCGCGCAGCCTGGCGGGCTGCCGATACATGCGATCTCTTTCTGGTGATCGGCACGAGCGGCGTCGTCTACCCGGCCTCACAGTTGCCAGCGCGCGCACGTCGCCACGGAACGCCAATCATCGAGATCAATCCAGAGCCTTCGGAGCTATCAGCGTTGGCCGATATCTGCCTGCGCGGGCCCAGTGGCGCGGTGTTGCCGCAACTGGTGACGCAATTGCGCGGACGCTGACCAGCGCCAGATTACGGCGCCGGCCATTCCCAGAGGCCGTCGGCCAGCGTTGTCGTCGTTACATTGCCATCGACAGTGACGGTGATGGGCAACGACTGCGTGCCGGATTGGCGCTGTACAACGAGGCGGTAGTTGTCTGGCGTCAGGGTGGAGGGCAAGGTGTAGGTGAAGGTGACCTGATGCGTGCTGCGCGGCGGCATGATGAAGTAGCCCGTGAAGAGCTGAGTCTTGTGTTCGCCGCGCTGTACACCGATGCTCTCTGGGGCAAAGCCAGTGGCCTCGATCAACTTGCTGCCCGCCGGAACGTAGACGCGCACGTAGTCGAAGTAGCAGCGAGCAATCAGGTCGGCGTAACTCTTGCCGTAGCGCGGCGTCAGGTCACAGCCGGGGTCATCGGCATCGACCGGGTGGGTGTAGGTGAGGGTCAATGTCACCTGCGCTGGTTGATCCGCACCGGCGGGCCAGCTCACCTGATAGTCGAGAGCACGTTCAATGGCGGCATCCACCTTGTTATACCCCATGTTGGTGTCAACAACAGCCAGGAAATCACTGCCAGGCGCCGGACGCAACGCGCCGTCCCACCCCTGCGTCCCCAGGATAGCGGCAGCTTCTGGATTCTCCAGCCACACCTGGATGGAGCGTTCATTGAGCGCACCGACCAGCGCCGACCCCAGCGCCAGCGGATTCACATCGCCACCTTGAACTTTGGTCAGCGCAGCCTGCGCCAGACGCGGGATGAACTCCTTGCGCTGCACCCACCAGGCGCCCAGCTCTTCTTGCGTGTCGCCGCCGACTGCGGTGTCGCTCTCGGCTGGGCGCTCCCACATCTTAACAACCTGCTCCTCGATATTCTCCCCTGTGATGGGCGTGTCGATGCCAGGCGCCTGAAGTTCGCCTAACGCAGCAAAGATGCGCCGCACGGCGTGCAGATCGATGGTCACAATGCCGTCGATATCAAGGCCGACATCGCTCTTGTAGATCGCTTTCGCCACGCGCGCAGCGGTCGGCAGATCAGGCGACCAGTTCGCGTCACGCATCACCAAGATGGGGATATTCATGTAGGTTTGCATGGCTGCAGGCGCCGGCGGGTAGCGCCCATCCGCCCGGTAGATGGAATAGCTATCGGCGAAGTCCAGTTCTGTCAAATTACCCTGCTCCAGCGTCACGCGTCCGACGACAGCAATGAAGCCACCGGTAGCGCGCAGTTCGTGGTTATTCTGCACCAGGATCAGATAGGTCTTGGGGGCATCCATGCCCAGGAGCGCTGGCAATTGTGGGCCGAGCTGAGTCGCAACATCCGCCAGAGTCAGCAGATCAGGCGCGGCCTGCATCAGCGGCGCCAGGCGTGCAGGCATGGCAGCGGCATCGACAGTCGCCAGGGTGGCGCGCAGGGCGTCGATCTGTGGCGCCAGTTCGGGCAACGCGCCGGCCTGACGCGCCAAC
>Ga0272446_1002862_pt1 | contig 22721 bp, 21 predicted proteins | sample YNPCB0061_FD_194587 | JGI IMG/M metagenome (GOLD analysis project Ga0272446, IMG submission 194587) | Hot spring microbial mat communities from Yellowstone National Park, WY, United States - YNP-CB-006-1 | ecosystem: Environmental > Aquatic > Thermal springs > Hot (42-90C) > Sediment | place... | reverse complement strand
TGCGCGGCGGCCGCGGCATCCCTGGCGGCGCGCGCCTCGGCGGCGGCCGAACCAGCCGTGCTACCCGCCTGATCGGCCGCGGATTTCGCGTCCTGCGCCAGCTTCCGCGCAGCGGCCGCTTCGCCCTGCACTTTTTCCAAGTCGCCGGTCGTGGCGCAACCGGCCGCGAGAACGACTGCGGCCAGCATCATCGAGAGCCCGAAGGAACGATTGCGTGTCGTGATCATTGAACGACTCCTTGATGTTGTTGTGGCAGAGGAATCTAAGCGTCAATTCCGATGCATGCAACGAAGGCGGCTCGACGCCTTGACCCATGTCAGTCCATGGACGATGTCGGCGAGGCGGCAATTCGACGGCCGCTGAACCCTGGATTTCCCCGCACCGCGCCGCCTTGCCCAAGCTTCTTACGCCCCGACGACGTCGCACGCAAGCGACGGACTTGCGCAAGGCGCGCGCGCGTCGTCATCGCTGCGCAACCGATCCCGTAGACTGCAGCGTCGGCGCTCGGCGGTTTCTCCGGCGCAAGCGCCCACGCTGCATGATGACACGCAGCGCCCGGCTCGACCATCGACCATCCACGCGAGTGCAGCGGTCGCATGTCGCGGCGCCCGTATAATCCGCCGCACCCCGCGACATCGCGCCGAACGCCCGGCGCGAGTCCTCGCCCGCGGCGCACGATGCGGGCGTCGGCCCCCGAACGAGCGCATGCGCCCGATGTGCGGCGCTTCATTCCGTCATGGCAACGATCCTGCAAAACCTTCCGGCCGGCCAGAAAGTCGGAATCGCCTTTTCCGGCGGACTCGACACCAGCGCCGCGCTGCTGTGGATGCGCAAGAAGGGCGCGATTCCGTACGCGTACACCGCGAATCTCGGCCAGCCCGACGAACCTGACTACGAGGACATTCCGCGCCGCGCGCTGCAATACGGCGCCGAACGCGCGAGGCTGATCGACTGCCGCGCGCAGCTCGTCGCCGAAGGCATCTCGGCGCTGCAGTGCGGAGCCTTCCACATCTCGACCGCGGGACTCACCTACTTCAACACCACGCCGCTCGGCCGCGCGGTCACCGGCACGATGCTGGTAGCGGCGATGAAGGAAGACGACGTCAACATCTGGGGCGACGGCAGCACGTTCAAGGGCAACGACATCGAGCGCTTCTATCGCTACGGTCTGCTGGCCAACCCGGCGCTGAAGATCTACAAGCCGTGGCTCGACCAGGCGTTCATCGACGAGCTGGGTGGCCGCAAGGAGATGAGCGAGTTTCTCATCGCCAACGGCTTCGACTACAAGATGAGCGTCGAAAAGGCGTATTCGACCGATTCGAACATGCTCGGCGCGACGCACGAGGCGAAGGACCTCGAGCTGCTGTCGAGCAGCGTGCGCATCGTGCAGCCGATCATGGGCGTGGCGTTCTGGCGCGACGACGTTGCGATCGAACCCGAAGAAGTGACGGTGCGCTTCGACGAGGGCCAGCCGGTCGCCTTGAACGGCATCGAATACGCGAACCCCGTCGAGCTGATGATGGAGGCCAACCGCATCGGCGGCCGTCACGGCCTGGGCATGTCCGATCAGATCGAGAATCGCATCATCGAGGCGAAGAGCCGCGGCATCTACGAAGCGCCCGGCATGGCGCTGCTGTTCATCGCGTACGAGCGGCTGATCACCGGCATCCACAACGAGGACACGATCGAGCTGTATCGGGAAAACGGCCGCAAGCTCGGCCGCCTTCTGTATCAGGGCCGCTGGTTCGATCCGCAGGCGATCCTGCTGCGCGACAGCGCGCAGCGCTGGGTCGCGCGTGCGATCACCGGTGAAGTGACGATCGAACTGCGACGCGGCAACGACTATTCGATCCTCGACACGCGCTCGCCCAACCTGACCTACAAGCCCGAGCGGCTGACGATGGAAAAAGGCGAGGTCTTCTTCACGCCGCAGGATCGAATCGGGCAGCTGACGATGCGCAACCTCGACATCGCGGATACGCGCGACAAGCTGCTCGTGTACACGAAGGCCGGGCTGCTTTCGGCCGGCACCGGCAGTGCGCTACCGCGGCTCGAGGGCGGCTCGCCAGCGCCCGTCGACCGACGCGCGACGGCCGACGATTAAACGATCACCGGTTCCGGCTCCAGCCAGACGCCGAACCTCTCGCGCACCTTGTCCTGCACCTCGCGCGCCAGCGCGAGGATCTCTGAACCGGTCGCGCCGCCGCGGTTGACCAGCACGAGCGCCTGTTTTTCGTAAACGCCGGCGCGGCCGCGAGTGGCGCCTTTCAGCCCCGCGGCCTCGATGAGCCAGCCGGCCGCAAGCTTGAACCGCCCCCCCGGCATCGGGTAGCTCACCAGCGACGGGTGATGCGCAAGCAGCGCCTTGTGCTGCTCGCGCGTGACGATCGGGTTCTTGAAGAAGCTGCCCGCATTGCCGATCGTCGCCGGGTCGGGCAGCTTGCGGCGCCGGATTGCGCAGACGACGTCGAAGATGTCGCGTGCGCTCGGGGCGGCGAGGCCGCGCGCCTTCAGTTCGTTGCTCACGTCGGCATAGCCGGTGATCGGCGTCCAGCGTTTCGGCAGCGCGAGCGTCACCGCCAGAATGACGCGGCGGCCCGCCAGCGCGCCCTTGAACGCGCTGTCGCGATAGCCGAAATTGCAGTCGGCCGACGCCATGTTCACGACATCCCGCGCCTCGATGTCCCACGCGGCAAGCGCGTGGAAGCGCTCGGCAAGTTCCAGGCCGTACGCGCCGATGTTCTGGATCGGCGCCGCACCCGCCTGCCCGGGAATCAGCGCGAGGTTCTCCAGCCCTGGGCGGCCCGCTTCGAGCAGCCGCTCGACCGTCGCGTGCCAGTTCTCGCCGGCACCGACCTCGACGAAGCGCGCGTGCTCGTCCTCGCCGACCTCACGCAGGCCACGCACGTCGACCTTGACCACGACCCCGTCGACATCGCGCGTGAACAGGATGTTGCTGCCGCCGCCGAGGACCAGGCGCGGCACGCCGCGCAGCCTCGGATCGTCCTCGAGCAGCGCGAGATCCGCGGCACTGTGCACGCGGACAAAGTAACGCGCCCGCGCGTCGACCCCGAAGGTATTCAGCGCGCGGAGCGCGACGTTCTCTTCGAGCTCGATGGGCACGCGGCGATTATAGGAAGGGCACCGTCGCGGCCGCCTCGCGCCGGCGGGATCGCCGACGGCGCCACCTGTCAATGGCCGGCCGTCGGCCAGCGTGCGCCGAAACGACAAATTGAACCGTCTGTTCGTTGCTAATCGAACGGCGTACCGTTAACATGGTATCCGGCTGCCGAAAACAACGATCCATGAAGCCGCGTCCCCGTTCCTACGATCCATTCGCGCGCCTGCATACGCTTTCGCCGCCGGTGCGCGAGCGCGCGCCGGCGACGCCTGTGCGCAGCGCGTCGGACGCGCGCGACCGGTCGGTCCTGGAGACGCGCTATCCGGGGATCGCTCACGCGATCACGTTGATGTGGGGCTACCCGGAAATGAACGCGTACTTCCGCAAGCTCTGGCTCGCCGACGGCAATCAGACGCCGATCGAGCCGGAGGCGATGTCGGAACTGATGCTGCTCGCGCAGGTGCATCTTCACATCGTTCCGGAAAAGCCGCAGCGCACGCTCGCTTCGATCTACGGCACGGCCTACGACATGCCGGCCAAACGCGACGTCTGGGAAGACGTCAGCCGGCGTCGCTGAACGCTTTGCGCTGCGGGGCCGCCGCCAGTCCCCTGCTCCAACGGTCGTAGAGCCGGGCCGCGAACGCGTTCATCCGGCTCGTTCGTGCCTGCACGTCGCGCAGCATCTCGGCGGCATCCTGGACCGCGAAACCACCGTTGGTTCTGCGCTCTTCTTCGATCTCTGCGACCCACGTCCCGTCAGCGACCCACGCGCTCACCAGCGCGGGCGTCATCTCGCAATGAAACTGCATGCCGAGATGGGCGTAGCCACCGCGGTCGATCACGTAGGCCTGATACGCGCAGAAGTCGCTCGCAAGAAAATTGCGCGCGCCCGGCGGCAGCTCGAACGCGTCGCCGTGCCACTGAAAGAACTCGACCCCGGCAACGGACTCCACACCGAGCCATTCGGCAGCCAGCCGCGCGTCGGTCACGCGAAGCGCGCCCCAGCCGATCTCCTTGACGGCGCTGCGCGCGACGCGCGCCCCGAGCGCTTTCGCCAGAAGCTGCCCGCCCAGGCAATGCCCGATCACCGGCACGCCGGCGGCGTCGGCTGCGCGGATCAGCTTGCAGGCGGGCTCGATCCACGGCAGCGCATCGTTGACGCTCATCGGCCCGCCCATGAAGCACAGTCCGGAGAAGGCGCGCGCATCGGCCGGCACCGCTTCGCCGCGGTCGATGCGGATCATCTCGTACGGCAGGCCGCGCTGCCGCAGCCAGCTCTCGAAGTAACCCGGGCCGACGTCGCGTTCGTGCTGAAAGATCGCGACCGGCCGCACGATCGTGCCCATCGCCGGCATCACGCGGCAGGTCGGACGCGGCGCGTCTCGCGCAGCAACTCGCCGAAGCGCGCGCGGATCGACGCTTCGATGCCCGCTGCGTCGAGTCCGACCGAGGCGAGCAACCGGGCCGGATCGCCGTGATCGACGAAGCGATCCGGCAGCCCGAGATGCAGCATCGGCCGCGCCACACCCAGCTCGTCGAGGACTTCGCCGCACGCGCTGCCGGCGCCGCCCATGACGACGTTTTCTTCGACGGTCACGAGCGCGTCGTGCGAGCGGGTGAGTTCTTCGATCAGCGCGCGGTCGAGCGGCTTGACGAAACGCATGTCGGCGACCGTCGCGTCGATCGCCTCGGCGACGGCAAGCGCCGGCTGCACCATCGACCCGAACGCCAGGATCGCGATCCGCGCGCCGCGATGCGCGCCCGAGGCGCGCCGCACGACGCCGCGCCCGATCGGCAGCGGCTCGAGCGTGCGCTCGACGATAGCACCCGGCCCGGCACCGCGCGGATAGCGCACGGCGGCCGGTCCGTCGTGGCGAAACGCCGTCGTCAGCATCCGCCGGCACTCGTTCTCGTCGCTCGGCGCCATGACGACGAGGTTCGGGATGCAGCGCAGGTACGACAGGTCGAATGCGCCGTGGTGTGTGGCGCCGTCGGCGCCGACCAACCCGCCGCGATCGAGCGCAAGAACGACGGGCAGGTTCTGGATCGCGACGTCGTGGATCAGCTGGTCGTAGGCACGCTGCAGGAACGTCGAGTAGATGGCGACGACCGGTTTCATGCCTTCGCAGGCGAGTCCCGCCGCGAAGGTCACCGCGTGCTGCTCGGCGATGCCGACGTCGAAGTAGCGGTTCGGGAACTCCTGCTCGAAGCGCACCATGCCCGAGCCTTCCCGCATCGCCGGCGTGATGCCGACCAGTCGCGGATCGGCCGCAGCCATGTCGCACAGCCAGTCGCCGAAGACCTGCGTGTAGGTCGGGCTGCCGGCGGCCGCCTTCTTGATGCCTTCCTTCGGGTCGAACTTGCCGGGACCGTGGTACAGCACCGGGTCGGCTTCGGCGAGCTTGTAGCCCTGCCCCTTTTTCGTCACGACGTGCAGGAACTGCGGGCCGGCCAGTTCCTTCAGGTTCGCCAGCGTCGGGATCAGCGAATCGAGATCGTGACCGTCGATCGGGCCGATGTAGTTGAAGCCGAACTCCTCGAAAAGCGTGCCGGGCACGACCATGCCCTTGGCGTGCTCCTCGATCTTGCGCGCCAGCTCGAACAGCGGCGGCACGGGTCTGAGCATCTGCTTGCCGACGTTCTTCGCCGCCGCATAGAACTTGCCGCTCATCAGCCGCGCGAGATAACGATTCAGCGCGCCCACCGGCGGCGAGATCGACATGTCGTTGTCGTTCAGAATCACGAGCAGCCGGACGTTTTCGGTCACACCGGCGTTGTTCAGCGCTTCGAACGCCTGGCCCGCGGTCATCGCACCGTCGCCGATGACCGCGATCGCGTGCCGCTTTTCGCCGAGGTTGCGCGCAGCCACCGCCATGCCGAGCGCAGCCGAGATCGACGTCGACGAGTGCGCGGTGCCGAAGGTGTCGTACTCGGACTCGATGCGGCGCGGAAAGCCCGAGATGCCGCCGAACTGGCGCAACGTCTTCATCGCATCGCGGCGGCCGGTCAGGATCTTGTGCGGATACGTCTGGTGACCGACGTCCCAGACGATGCGGTCGTTCGGCGTGTCGAAGACGTAATGCAGCGCGATCGCCAGCTCGACGGTGCCGAGATTCGACGACAGGTGCCCGCCGGTCTGCGAGACGGACTCGAGCACGAACGCCCGCAGTTCGTCGGCGAGCTGTTTCAGTTGCGCGCGATCGAGCCGCCGCAGGTCGGCGGGCGAGTCGATCGTCGAAAGCAACGCTTGCATCGCGGCACGCGCGCCGCGCTCAGTGCGAGCGCAGCACGATGAAGTCGGCCAATTGTCGCAGACGCAGGGCGGACGCGCCGAAACCGGCAATCGCATCGACGGCTTCGACGCGCAGCCGCTCGGCGCGCGCTTTGGCTTGCTCGAGCCCGAGCACCGAAACGTAGGTCGGCTTGGCCTGCAGCGCGTCCTTGCCCGCGGTCTTGCCGAGCACCTCGGACGAGCTTTCGACGTCGAGCACGTCGTCGACGATCTGGAACGCGAGCCCGATCGCGCGGCCGTAGGCGTCGATCGCCGCCAGCGCCGCCTCGCCGACCTCGCCGGCAAGCGCGCCCATGCGCACCGAGGCGTGCAGCAGCGCTCCGGTCTTCATCCGGTGCATGCGCTCGAGTTCGTCGGCGCTCATCGTCCGTCCGACCGCCGCCAGGTCGATCGCCTGACCGCCGCACATGCCTTCGGTTCCGGCCGCGTGCGCCAGCTCGCGCATCAGCGCAGCACGCGTCGCGGGCGGCAGCGGCGCATCGGCGAGCACCCTGAACGCCTCGGCCTGCAGCGCATCGCCGGCGAGCATCGCGGTCGCCTCGTCGAATGCGACGTGCACGGTCGGCTTGCCGCGCCTCAGAACGTCGTTGTCCATGCAGGGCAGATCGTCGTGGACCAGCGAGTACGCGTGCACGTATTCGACCGCCAGCGCCGCGCGATCGAGCGCGTCAGGCCCGGCGCCGCTGACCTCGCCGGCCGCGTAGACGAGCAGCGGCCGGACGCGCTTGCCGCCGTCGAGCACCGCGTAACGCATCGCTTCGTGCAGTCGGGCAGGGACGCGGTTCGCTGCCGGCAGGTGCCGATCGGCTGCATGCTCGAACCGCTCGAGCATCGACTGGACCCAGGCATCGAAGGCAAGCGGCTCGCCGGCGGGCCGCAGCAGGCAGGCTGCGCTCACTGTCCGCCGCCGCGAAGTTCGGACGGATCGAGCGGCTTGAGCATCTCGCCGTCGAGCTTCCGGATCTCCTGCTCGGCGGCGGCGAGCTTGCCCTGGCAGTAGCGTGCGAGTTCCGCGCCGCGGCGGTAAGCGGCGATCGAGTCGTCGAGGCTGAGCTCGCCGGCTTCCATCCGACGCACGAGCGCGTCGAGCTCGTCGAGGGCCTGCTCGAAGGTCAGCTCGGCGACGGGTTTGGGGGTCGACGCACGCGCCATCGGGGATTGCGCTACGGAACGCATTGCGGTGGACGCCGCGATTGTAGAGCAGCGCCGCTTGGCCCCCGGTGTCGATCCAGTAGACTGCCGCCGCCTATGCAGTCGCTCTGGATGGTGTTCGCGTGCGCCTTGTTCGCGGTCATGGGGGCGTGCGTCAAACTGGCTTCGCAGTACTACAGCGTCGCCGAGATCGTCTTGTACCGCTCCGCCATCGGCGCCGCGATCCTGTTCGTGTTCGTGCGCGCCAGCGGCGCGTCGCTGAGAACCGGCGTGCCGTGGGTGCATGCGAGCCGCGGCGCGGTCGGCACGCTCGCGCTCGCGCTGTGGTTCTTCGCGATGTCGGCGCTGCCGCTCGGCACCGCGATGACGCTGAACTTCTCTTCGCCGCTGTTTCTCGCCGCGGCCACCGTGCTGGCTGCACTGTTCGCCGGCCGGCGCGTGCCGTGGCCGCTCGCGCTCGCCGTCGCCACCGGCTTCGTCGGCGTCGTACTCGTGCTGCAACCGAGCTTCCGAACGGATCAGACGCTCGCCGGCATCGCCGGTCTCGCTTCGGGCCTGCTGTCGGCTGCCGCGTACTGGCACGTGAAGGAGCTCGGCAGGCTCGGCGAGCCCGAGTGGCGAACGGTGTTTTACTTCTCGCTGTCGGGGATCGCGCTCGGTCTGGCCGGCGCGGCGCTGACCGGTTTCTCGCCGCATTCGTGGCGCGGTGTGGCGCTGCTCGCCGCCGTCGGCATCACTGCGACGGTCGGGCAGCTTGCGATGACGCGCGCGTACGGCAGGGGGCGAACGTTGCTCACCGCGAACCTGCAATTCTCGGCGGTTGTCTTCGCGGCATTGCTCGGCGAACTCGCGTTCGACGATCGGATTCCGCCGATCGGCTATGCGGGGATCGCGGTCATCGTCGCCAGCGGCGCACTGGCGACCTTCGTATCGGCGCGCCCGGTGCGCGCGACACTGCGCGCGGACGCGCCGCTCGCTCAACGAGGCACGCCAAAGTGAAAACGACGCTCGTCACCGTCGAAGAACTCGAAGCCCATCTGTTCGATCACGACTGGTGCGTCGTCGACTGCCGCCACGACCTGATCGATCTCGAGGCCGGCTGGCGCGCCTATCTGGCGGGGCACATCCCGGGCGCCACGTTCGCGAACCTCGAAGAGGATCTGTCCGGCGAAAAGACCGGCACCAACGGCCGCCATCCGCTACCGAAACGCGAAGACCTGGTCGCGGTGTTCCGCGACTGGGGCATCGACAACCACACGCAGATCGTCGCGTACGACGCCCACGGAGGGCAGTTCGCGGTGCGGCTGTGGTGGCTCGCGCGCTGGCTCGGCCACGCGAAAGTCGCGGTGCTCGACGGCGGCTGGCAGGCTTGGCTGGCGAAGACAAACTGGTCGAGCACCGCACTGCCCGATCGCGAGCGCGGCACCTTCGAGGCAGGCGCACCGCTCGTTTCGGTCGCGACCGCTGATGACGTGCTCGCCGCGCGCGCCGATCGAGCGACACTGCTCGTCGATGCGCGCGCGCCGGAACGGTTCGACGGTCGCGTCGAGCCGATCGATCCGGTCGCCGGACACATCCCGGGCGCCGTCAATCGCTTCTGGCAGGCGAATCTCGACGATCCCGCGAGCGGCCGCTTCAAATCGCCCGATCGGTTGCGTGCCGAGTACGAAGCGCTGCTGGCCCGGCGCGCGCCCTCGCAGATGATCGCCTACTGCGGCTCTGGCGTGACGAGCTGCCACCACCTGCTCGCGATGGAACTCGCGGGGCTTCCGGGCGCTCGCCTGTATCCGGGTTCCTGGAGCGAGTGGATCGCCGATCCGCGGCGACCGATCGCGAAAGGCGCGTAGGCCGGGGGCGAGTCGCGGCTCGGCATCGTGCCCGCGCGACGCGGGCCACTCAGAAGCCGTGAATCTTTCTCCTGCGCGGCCCGCTGGCGTCGTTGCGCGGTGTTGGCTGCGGCCGCCCGCCTGCGGCGGGCTGAACGTGCGCTGCGCGCACGTGAGCCTGCGCCGAAAGGCTGGCGCCTTTTCGGGCCTCGCCGATCCACTTGATCTGTCTCGGCCCTGCGGCTGCGTGCCCCCGGACTCGATCCGGGGCAGCGGCCCGCTCGTGACGAAATCTTCACAGCTTGTCAGTGCGCGTGCACCGCGCCCATCACGACGGCGGCGATCGCCACCCCGACCAGCACCAGACCCACTTCGGGCAACGAGCGCGCGAGCGACTGGCGGCGCATCATCTCGGGCAGCAGGTCCGACAGCGCGATGTAGATGAAGCTCGCGGCCGCGATCGCCAGCGCATACGGCAGCAGCGACTGCGCGGAGTCGAGCACGAAGTAGCCGACCACGCCGCCGACCACCGCCGAAGCACCCGACAGAAGCTGGAAGACGAACGCGCGCCGCTTCGTGAAGCCGGCGTTCAGCAGGATCATGAAGTCGCCGACCTCGTGCGGGATCTCATGCGCGAGCACCGCGAGCGTGGCGAGCACGCCGGCCGCCGGATCGAGCAGGAACGCGGCGGCGATCACCACGCCGTCGGCGAAGTTGTGGAACGCGTCGCCGACCAGGATCGGCAGCCCGCCGCGCCGCGCTTCGTTCGCGTCGTGGCCGTGATCGTGACGGTGGGCATCGCCTTCGTGATGGTGCGTGTGATGGATCAGCGCCATCTTTTCCAGCAGGAAGAACCCGAGCACGGCCGCCAGCAACACCCAGCCGAGCGCCGCCGGGTCGGCGTCGCTGTGAAATGACTCGGGCACGAGATGCGTCAACGCGACCGTCAGCAGCAGGCCTGCGGACACGCACACCAGCCTGTCGACGAGCGACGCGAGCAGGCGAAAGCTCAGCACGGCCGCCAGCGCGATCGACACGACCGTCGACAGGACGTTGGCGATGACGATGTAGGCGAGCGTCTGCATGGCGGGAGTGCGGCGGCGCACGGCAAAACAAAGGGGCGCGGCGATGGCCGCACCCCCTTCCTGCATTGAGTGTAGCCGGGCTGTCAAGCCCGGCGGCGCCGGACTCCGCTACGCGACGCCGTGCCGCTTGAACCAGGCGAGCAGCCGCTTCCAGCCGTCCTCGGCGGCCTCCTTGCGGTAGCTCGGGCGGTAGTCGGCGTGGAACGCGTGCGGCATGTTCGGATAAATGACGATCTCGCACTTCGTATTGCCGGCGGCCTTCAGCGCGTCGCGCATCTTCTCTACGGTGTCGTTCGGGATACCGCCGTCGGCACCGCCGTACAGGCCGAGAATCGGCGCCTTGATCTGCGCAACTACGTCCAGCGGCGTCTTGTCGCCGGCGTGATAGGCGCGCGCGACCGGCCCGTACCAGGCCACGCCCGCGGTGAGCTTCGGGTTGTGCGCGGCATACATCCAGACGATCCGTCCGCCCCAGCAGAATCCGGTGATGCCGAGCTTGTCGGCAGAGCCGCCGTTTTTCGCGGCCCATGCCGCCGTCGCGTCCAGATCGGCCATGACCTGCGCGTCGCCGACCTTGCTGACGATCTCGCTCACCAGCTTCGGGATGTCCGTGTACTTGGACGGATCGCCCTGCCGCGCGTACAGCTCGGGGGCGACCGCGAGGTAGCCCTGTTTTGCCAGACGGCGGCACACGTCCTTGATGTGCTCGTGCACGCCGAAGATTTCCTGCACGACCAGCACCGTGCCCAGCCCGGTCTTGCCCGCCGGCATCGCGCGATACGCGGGCATCTCGCCGTCCTTGGTCGGGATCTTGACTTCGCCTGCGGTCAGGCCTTGCGTGTCGGTCGTGATCATCGTCTGGGCAATGACGGGAGTCACGGAAGCCGCAAACCCGGCACCGAGCGAAGTCTTGACGAAGCCGCGCCGGGTCAGTTCGAGCGCCGGGCTCAGGCTGTCGAGTTCTTCGCGGGCATCGCGCACGGGCGTCTTTGCATCGTCCATGGTGCCTCCTGGGAAGGTTGATCGAACGTCGGTCGGAGTGAGGCGCGGCAGTATGCCAGCGCGCAAACACCTCGACGCCGCTGGAAAATTCCGTCATCCCATGAACTGGGATCGCGCGCCGCGAGCAGCGGCGCCGAACGGGGGCGCCGATCGCTCGATGCAGCCGGTCCGCGCATCCGGGTTATCCCGGTACCGCTACTTCAGCGCCTGCAGCTTGTCGTAGGTCGCCTTGTCCCAGGTCGCGTCCGGCCCGTTGTGCAGCTTGACCACCGCGGCGCGGAACGGCGCGCGATCGACGCGCACGACGGTCTTGCCGCGCTTTTCGAACTCGGTGGCGAGCCGCTTTTCGATCTCGATGATCTCGCTGGTCGCGCGCGCCGCGGCCTCCTTGAGCACGGACTCGAACGTCTTGCGGTCGGCATCCGACAGTTTGTTCCACGTCGGGCCGCCGACGATCGTCAGCAGCGCGTCGGTGATATGGCCGGTCAGCACGATGTACTTCTGCACCTCGTAGAACTTCTTCGCTTCGATCGTCGGCAGCGGGTTCTCCTGCGCGTCGACCGTGCCGTTTTGCAGCGCCAGGTACACCTCGGCGAACGCGATCGGCGTCGGATTGGCGCCCACGGCGCGCGGAAACATCGTGTACAGCGGTGCGTCGGGCACGCGGATCTTCAGCCCCTTCATGTCCTCCGGTTTGTTGATCGGCTTGTTCGACGTGACATGCCGCTCGCCGTAATAGGTGATCGCGACGACCTTGTTGCCGCCGCTTTTCTTCTGGTAGCCGTCGGCGAGTTCGGCGAACAGCGGGCTCGTGGAGAACGCCTTCCAGTGGTTGAAGTCGCGGAACATGTACGGCGCGCCGCCGATGGCGATCGGCCCATACGTGCGCCCGGCAAAAAGCTGCCCCGTGTAGATGATGTCGACGGTGCCGAGCGTGAGCCCCTGATTGATGTCGGTCTCCTTGCCGAGCGTGGACGCCGGAAACACCTCGATCTGGTACCGGTTGTTCGTTCGCTTGGCGATCTCGTCCGCGGCCCATAGCGCGGCCTTGTGATACGGCTCCGAGACCTCGTACACGTGCGCGAACTTGAGCTTGGTCTGCGCGTGGGCGATACCGGCGCTCGTGCACGCCGCCGCCGCCACCATGACCATCGCCGTCCAGGATTTCAATCTCATGGGTTCTCTCCTTCCGTTGTAATGCTTGTCTCACGCGGCATGTCGTCCCCGCGCAGGCGGGAACCCAGTGTCGTTCGCGTGCAAGTCGCTGGATCCCCGCTTTCGCGGGGACGACGATCGTCGTCTACATCACTGCTCCCACCTGCCACGGCACGAATTCCTGCTGACCGTAGCCGTGCAGCTCGCTCCTGGTCTTGCGGCCGGAAGCGGTCTCGAGCATCAGCTCGAAGATCCGCGCACCGAGTTGTTCGATCGTCGCTTCGCCGTCAGCGATCGCGCCGCAGTTGATGTCGATGTCGTCGCGCTGCCGGCGCCACAGCTCGCTGTTGGTCGCGAGCTTCAGCGAAGGCGCCGGCGCACAGCCGTACGCCGAGCCGCGGCCGGTCGTGAACACGATCAAGTTCGCACCGCCGGCGACCTGACCGGTGGCCGAAACCGGGTCGTAGCCCGGCGTATCCATGAACACGAAGCCGCGCTTGTCGACGGGCTGCGCGTACTCGTACACCTCGACGAGATTGGTGGTCCCGCCCTTGGCCACCGCGCCGAGCGACTTCTCGAGGATCGTCGTCAGCCCGCCCGCCTTGTTGCCGGGCGACGGATTGTTGTTCATCTCGCCGCGGTTGCGCGCGCAGTAGTCCTCCCACCACCGGATCCGCGCGACGAGCTTCTCGCCGACTTCGCGCGTGACCGCGCGCCGCGTCAGCAGGTGCTCGGCACCGTAGATCTCGGGCGTTTCGGACAGGATCGCGGTGCCGCCGTGCGCGACGAGCCGGTCGACCGCGTTGCCGAGCGCCGGATTCGCGGTGATGCCCGAGTAGCCGTCGGAGCCGCCGCACTGCAGCCCCACCGTCAGCGCACTCGCCGGCACGGGCTGCCGCGACACGCGATCCGCCGCGGGCAGCATGTCGCGCACCAGCGCCACGCCGCGCTCGATCGCCGCGGCCGTGCCGCCGACGTCCTGCAGGTTGTACGTGCGCAGCCGGTCGCCCTCCTGCAGGCGCTCGGCGCCGAGCAAAGCGCTCACCTGATTCGCCTCGCAGCCGAGCCCGACGATCAGCACCGACGCGAAGTTCGGGTGCCGCGCGTAGCCGCCGAGCGTGCGGCGCAGGATCGTCATCGCTTCGTCCATGTCCATGCCGCAACCCGTGCCGTGCGTCAGCGCGACCACGCCGTCGACGTTCGGAAACGCGGCGAGCGCCTGCGGAAACACGTCGCGCCGGAAGCGGTCGGCGATCGCGCGCGCGACGGTGGCCGAGCAGTTCACCGTCGACAGGATGCCGATGTAGTTGCGTGTGGCCACGCGCCCGTCGGCGCGGACGATGCCGTCGAAGGTCGCGGGCTGCGCGACGTACTGCGTCGGTTTCACGTCGGCGCAGAACGCGTAGTCGCGCTCGAAGGCGCCGTGCTGCTCGCCGATGCCGAGGTTGTGCAGATGGACGTGCTCGCCCGCCTGGATGTCGCGCTTGGCGAATCCGATAATCTGGTCATAGCGGCGCACCGCCGCGCCCGCGCGGATCGCGCGCGCGGCGACCTTGTGCCCCGGCGGCACCAGCCCGATCACCGTGACGCCTCCCGGCAGCGGCGTTCCCGACACGAGCTGCCGGCGCGCGATCACGACGTCGTCGTTCGGGTGCAGCCGAAGGACGGGAGAGACCTCGGGGGTTGCGGTGACAGCGGACATGTTCACACCTCTGAATCCCCTGTCCTCAGGCATCGCAAGAGGGCAAGGATGACGGGCTTCGGCACGACGGCGACGCCCCTTCGCCCGAGCCCTCTGCCCGGTCCGGGGCGAGGGGTCGATCCTTCACATCAACACTCGCGGCAGCCACAGGCTGATCGAAGGCACGTAGGTCACGAGGATCAGGCTCGCCAGCAGCGGAACCAGCCACGGCAGGATCGCCATCGTCGTGCGTTCGAAAGACAGCTTCGACACGCGCGCGAGCACAAACAGCACCAGCCCCATCGGCGGGTGCAGCAAGCCGATCATCAGGTTGAGCACCATGATCAGCCCGAAGTGGACCGGGTCGATGCCGAGCTGATGCACGATCGGCAGCAACACGGGCACGAGGATCGTGATCGCCGCGGTCGGCTCCAGGAAGCAGCCGACGAACAGCATCAGCAGGTTCGCCAGCAGCAGGAACATCCACGGGTCGGTCGTGAACCCGAGCACCCATGCGGCGATCGCTTCGGTCGTCCGCGTCACCGTCAGCATCCAGCCGAAGATCGACGCGGCGGCGACGATCAGCAGCACGGTCGCGGTCGTCTCGATCGTGTCCATCGACACCTTCACAAGCATGCGCGCGTTCATCGTCCGGTACCACACGAGCCCGAGGAACAGCGCCCACACGCAGGCGGCGATCGCGCCTTCGGTCGCGGTAAACACGCCCGCGGTCATCCCGCCGATCAGCAGCACGGGCGTCAGGATCGGCAGCACCGCATTGAACCGGAACTTCCAGTCCGCGGCGAGCAGCACCGCCAGCGCGACGACGACCGCCGCCGTCGGCATCGCGCCGGCTTGCGTCGCAGCCCAGATCGCCACCGGAAAGGCCGCGATGATCGCCAGCTCCAGGAGCGCCTTGCCAAGCTTCGTCCACTGGAACTTCACGTCGCTGCCGAACCCGCGCCGGTGCGCGTAGTACGCGACGGTGGCCATCATCAGCAGCGCCATCACCAGCCCCGGCAGCAAGCCGGCGAGGAACAGCGCGCCGACCGACACGTTGGCGAACATCGCGTAGATCACGAACGGCAGCGACGGCGGGATGATCGGACCGAGTGTGGCGGAGGCCGCGGTCACGCCGACTGCGAACTCGGCCGAGTAGCCGTGGTCGCGCATCGCCTTGATCTCGATCGTTCCGAGCCCCGCTGCATCCGCGATCGCCGTGCCCGACATGCCGGCGAACACCATCGAGCCGACGACGTTCACGTGTCCGAGTCCGCCCTTGAGCCAACCGACCAGCGCGAGCGCAAAGTTGTAGATGCGGTTGGTGATACCGGCCGAGTTCATCAGGTTCCCTGCCAGCACGAAGAACGGCACCGCCAGCAGCGGAAACGAGTCGATGCCGTTGACCATGCGATGGATCACGACGAAGTCCGGCACCGTGCCCGACACCAGCACGTAGATCAGCGACGAACCGGCCATCGCGATCGCCACCGGCACGCCCGCGCCCATCAGCGCGAGGAAGGTCAGCTTGAATCCGGCCGGCGTCATCGCGTGCCCGTCGTCGCGGCGCGGTCAGGCGGTCGCATCGGGCGCCTCGTGCAGCTCGGGGCGCTCAAGCACCGACGCGCCGCGCCGCCAGTTGGCCCCTGCCACCTGGACCGCGCGCCAGGTCATCAGCGCGAACCCGAACAGCACGACCGCGTAGACGACGCCGATCGGCCAGTCGACGACCGACATCGGCTGCCCGCCGATACGCATCATCAGTGCGGCGGTCAGGTACACCGCGTACCCGAAAAAGGCGATCCGCACGAGATCGACCAGCGTGGAAAGCACGCGGCCCAGCGACCTCGGCAGCAGACGGTACAGGAAGTCGACCTGCACGTGATTGTTCTTGCGCACCGCGATCGCCGCACCGACGAAAACCGTGCAGATGAGCAGGTAGCGCGCGATCTCCTCGGTCCACGACGCCGAATCGTTCAGCGCGTAGCGCGTGAAGAACTGCAGGAACACCACGCCGGCGAGCGCCCAGAAGAACGCGAGTGCGATCCAGTCCTCGAAGCTGTAGATCTTCAGATCGACCGGCTGGTCGTGCACATCGAACGTGCCGTCGGCCGACAGCACGTGATCGTCGCCCGTACCCGATGCCTGACTCACGTCCCCCTCCCTTCGAACGGCCGCGCCGAGCGCGCCGTCAGCCCCGATTGAAGCTCACCTTGAAGCGCTTTGCCGCCATGTCGAGGTGGCGCCGCATCGCCGCGCGCGCAGCGCCCGCATCGCGCGACTCGATCGCCGCGAGGATCGCCTCGTGCTCGGTGACGGCCGCGCTCCACAAAGCCGGCGTGTCGAAGTGGCGCTCGAGCCCGAGGAACAGCGGCCCCGTGCGCTGCGCCCACAGCGTGCGCACGAGCATCGCCAACGCGCTGTTGCCGCTCGCGTCCGCCACGCACTCGTGGAAGCGCTGGTCGCCCTCCAGCGGGACGACGTTGCGCCTGCCGTCGGTTCGCATCGACGCGAGCGCCGCCTTCATCTGCCGCAGATGCGCGGCGCTCGCATGGCGGGCCGCCCGCGCCGCGCACTCGGATTCGACGAGGCGGCGCGCCTCGATCAGTTCGAACGGCCCCGAGTCGGGCGGCAGCGCCGCGCGACCGGCGCGCCCGGCGGCGCGGCGCGAGTGCGGACTGGTCACGTAGACCCCCGAGCCGATCCGCACCTCGACGAAGCCCTCGACTTCGAGCGCGATCAGCGCCTCGCGAACCGACGGGCGGCTGACACCGAGCTGCCTGGCCAGGTCGCGCTCGGGCGGCAGTCGCGCGCCCGGCTTGAACTCGCCGCGCTTGATCAGCGCAGCGATCTGGTCGGCGATCTGGCGATACAGTCGGCGCGGCTCGAGAGCCTGAATCGGCATGCGAATCGTCGTCGCTTTCGGTGCGGGTTTGGGCCGCGCGCGCATTTCTGGACAAGCGCCGAACGCAGCCCTTACACTCGCCGCGCCGCGCATTGGTAAAGTGGTCAGGCCAATCGGCAGGCAGCTTCACACACGCCGGCCGCCGGTGTCAAGGCCGGGCGGCGTACAACGACAAAGGGGGCGCGCTCCATGGCAGGTCGACTCGCAGGCAAGACCGCACTCGTCACGGCAGCAGGACAGGGCATGGGGCGCGCGGGCGCGCTCGCATTCGCGCGCGAAGGCGCGCGCGTGATTGCGACCGACCTCAAACCCGAGCTGCTGCAGGAGCTGCGCGAGGCGGCCGGATCGCTGCCGGTTTCGACGCGTGTGTTGGACGTGCTCGACGACGACGCCGTGCGCCGTTGCGTCGAGGACGTCGGCGCGGTCGACATCCTGTTCAACTGCGCGGGCTACGTGCACCAGGGAACGATCCTCGACTGCAGCGTCGAGGACTGGGACTTCAGCTTCGACCTGAATGTCCGCAGCATGTTCGTCATGACCAAGGCCATGCTGCCCAAGATGATCGCGGCCGGCGGCGGCGTGATCCTGAACATGGCCTCGGTGCTCGGTGCACAGAAAGCGGCGCCGAACCGGCTCGCGTATACGGCGAGCAAGGCCGCGGTCGCGGGCTTCACGCGCGCGCTGGCGCTCGATCACGTCAAGCAGGGCATCCGCGTCAACTGCGTGTGCCCCGGAACCGTCGACACGCCCTCGCTCGCGGAGCGGATCAAGGCCTTCGCCGACCCGGTGCAGGCGCGCAAGGACTTCATCGCGCGCCAGCCGATGGGACGGCTCGCGACCGCCGAGGAGATCGCCCAGACCTTCGTTTACCTCGTCTCCGACGAGTCGTCTTTCATGACCGGACAGGCGATCTTCGTCGACGGCGGGATGAGCCTTTGATCGCCGCAAGGAATCGCACATGAAACTGCTCCGCTACGGCCCGAACGGCCACGAAAAGCCCGGGCTGCTCGACGCCGACGGCAACATCCGCGACCTGTCGGGCGTCGTCAGCGACATCGACGCTTCGGTGCTCGCACCGAAGCGGCTGGCGCATCTGCGCAAGTTCGACCCGGCGAAGCTGCCGCGGGTCAAGGGCAGACCGCGGCTTGGCGTGCCTTACGTGGGCATCGGCAAGTTCGTCGCGATCGGGCTGAACTACTCGGACCACGCCGCCGAAAGCAACATGCCGATCCCGAGCGAGCCGATCGTCTTCAACAAGTGGACGACCTGCATCACCGGGCCGAACGACGGCATCGTGATCCCCAGGAACTCGCAGAAGACCGACTGGGAGGTCGAGTTGGGCGTGGTCATCGGCACGAAGGCGCAGTACGTCGACGAGCGCGACGCGCTGAAGCACGTCGCCGGCTACTGCGTCGTCAACGACGTGTCCGAGCGCAACTTCCAGCTCGAGCGCGGCAGCCAATGGGATCGCGGCAAGGGCTGCGACACGTTCGGCCCGATCGGCCCGTACCTGGTCACGACCGACGAGATCGCCGACCCGCAGAACCTCGACATGTGGCTCGACGTCAACGGCCAGCGGATGCAGACCGGCAACACGCGGACGATGATCTTCGGTGTGGCCTACCTGGTCGCGTATCTGAGCCAGTTCATGACACTGCTGCCGGGCGACATCATCACGACCGGCACGCCGCCCGGCGTGGGCATGGCGATGAAGCCGCCGCGCTTCCTGCGTCCCGGCGACGAAGTGCGCCTCGGTATCGCCGGGCTCGGCGAACAACGGCAGAAGGTGACCGCGTACGGCCCATGACGGCACACGCGGCATCGGGCCCCCTTTCGCAGGGGGGCCGGGGGATTCCATCTGGGTCGCGACCTGAAATCTCCCCTGCCCCGCATTGATAAAGGGCGGTGAGCGATGCATGCCGTCGAGCATGTCGGCCACGATTCGCTCGCAAATTGGGGCGCCGACTGCCTGCGCGCAGTCGGCTGCAGCGAAGAAGACGCGCGCACCGTCGCCGATGCGCTCGTTCAGACCAGCCTGTGGGGCATCGACTCGCACGGCATCGCGCGACTGCCGCACTATCTGGCACGGATTCGCGCCGGCTCGATCGAACCGCGGCCGCAGTACCGCATCGAGCGCACCGGCCCCGGCACCGCGCAGTTCGACGGCGGCCATGGGCTCGGCATCGCCGCGGCGTTCGCCGCGATGACGCTGGCGCAGACGCTCGCGCGCGAGGCCGGCATCGCCGCTGTCGGCCTGCGCGAATCGACGCACTGCGGCGCGATCGGGCTGTACACGCGGCAGGCGGCGCGCGAGGGACTCGTCGCGATCGCGTTCACGCACGCCGATTCGATCGTCGCGCCCGCGCGCGGCACGCGCAAGTTCCTCGGCACCAATCCGATCTCCATCGCGTTTCCGCGCGCGGGCGGCGCGCCGCTGTGCCTGGACATGGCCACCAGCTCGATCCCGTGGAACCGCGTGATGAACGCGCGGCGCGAAGGCCACGCGTTGCCGCCCGACGTCGCGCTCGACGAGGCGGGCCGGCCGACGCAGGACGCGCAGGCGGCCGCGGCGCTGGTGCCGCTTGGCGGCGCCGCCTACGGGCACAAGGGCTATGCGCTCGCGCTGATGATCGACCTGCTGTGCGGCCCGCTGAACGGCATGGCGTTCGCCGACCGCATCGCGCCGATGTTCGGCGATCTGACCCAGCGGCGCCGCCTCGGCGGGCTGATGATCGCGATCGACCCCACACGCTTCGCCGGCGGCGCAACGCTCGCGCGCAGCGTTGCCGAGGTCGTCGAGGCCATCCGCCGGCAGCCCGGCGACGTGCTGTATCCCGGCGAGCCCGAGGAGCGCACCGAGGCGCAGCGGCGCCGCGAAGGCATTCCGATCGAACCCGGATTGCGCGCCGAAATCGACGAATGGACGCGCCGTCTCGGTGTGGCGCCGCTGCGATGAAGCCCGCGCTGCTGATGGTCGCGCCGATCCATTCGGCCACGCAAGCGCGGCTCGAAAGCGCGTATCGCGTCGAGCGCTGGTACGACGCACCCGACCGTGACGCGCTACTCGCGCAGGTCGCCCCCGACGTGCGGGTCGCGGTGACGAGCGGCGGCGCGGGGATGAAGGCTGCGCTGATCGAGAAGCTCCCCCGGCTTGAGCTGATCGCCTGCTTCGGCGTGGGGGTGGACGCGATCGATCTTGCCGCCGCGCGCGCGCGCGGCATCCGGGTGACCAACACGCCCGACGTGCTGACCGACGACGTCGCCGATCTCGCGCTCGGACTGATGCTGGCGACCGTTCGCCGCATCGTCGCGGCCGACCGCTACGTGCGCGAACGGCGCTGGCTCGAAGGGCCGATGCCGCTGACCGGCCGGATGAAGGGCACGCGGCTCGGCATCGTCGGCATGGGGCGCATCGGACAGGCGATCGCGCAGCGCGCCGCCGCCTTCGGCATGGACATCGCTTACTTCGGCCCGCGTCCGAAGCCCGTGCCGTGGCGCTACGAAGGCGAACTCGTCACGCTTGCGCGCGACTCGGGCGTGCTGGTCGTCGCCTGCCCCGGCGGCGAATCGACGCGGCATCTGATCGACCGCGCGGTGCTCGATGCGCGCGGCCCGACGGGCATCCTGATCAACATCGCGCGCGGGTCGGTCGTCGACGAGGACGCGCTCGTCGACGCGCTCGTGAACCGCCGGATCGGCGGCGCCGGCCTCGACGTGTTCGCCGACGAGCCACGCGTGCCGGCCGCCCTGCTCGCGATGGACAACGTCGTGCTGCAACCGCATCAGGGCAGCGCCACGCACGCCACGCGCGGCGCGATGGGGCAACTCGTGCTCGACAACGTCGAGGCGTTTTTTGCCGGGCGGCCCTTGCCGACGCCGGTCATTGCAACCCATTGAGACTTACGCAAGCCCGTGACATCGCGACCCCGCAAGTTCGCGTCGCCCGTGTCCACACCGGTTCCGTCATCCCGAGCAACGCGAGGGATCCCGGCGTTGCGAGCGGCGCAGATTCCTCGCCTTGGGCTTGGAATGACTCCCCATCGTCATCCCGAGCGAACGCGAGGGATCTCGGCATTGCGAGCGGCGGAGATTCCTCGCCTGCGGCTCGGAATGACACAGGGCGACGGATGCGAGCGCCAGGCGGTCGGTCGCGTCGCGAAGATTCGTAATGCTCGATAGGTTGAATTGGGAGGCTGCGATGTTCGACGATCTGAAGGGAAAGGTCGTGCTGATTACCGGCGCGAGCAGCGGCATCGGCGCGGCTGCGGCGCGCGCGTTCGGCCGCGCCGGCGCGCCAGTGGCGGTGCACTACCACGCGAGCGAAGCGCAGGCGCGCCAGGTCGCGGCGGACATCGCCGCCGACGGCGGCGAGTCGGCGCTGTTTCGCGCCAACGCGACCAAGCGCGACGAGCTGGTCCGTCTCGTCGACGACGTGCTGCGGCACTACGGCCGCATCGACGTGCTGGTCAACAACGCCGGCAACGTGTTCGGGCGCAGGCCCTTCACCGACTGCGACGAGACGTTCGTCGACGAGATCCTGCAACTGAACGTCCGCTCGGTCATCACCTTGTGTCGCGCGATCATCCCCGTGTTCCGCAGGCAGGGCGGCGGCAACATCATCAACGTCACCTCGATCGCCGCGCGCAACGGCGGCGGCCCCGGTGTGGCGCTATACGCCGCGACCAAGGGCTTCGTCAGCACGCTGACGCGCGGGCTGGCCAAGGAACTGGTCGGCGACAGGGTTCGCGTCAACGCAGTGGCACCCGGCGTGATCGCCACGCCGCTGCACGACCGGCACACCCCGCAGGCCACGCTCGACGCGCTGCGCGCGACGATCCCGATGGGCCGGCTTGGCACGCCCGAGGAGTGCGCCGGCGCGTTCCTGTATCTCGCGTCGGACGCCGCCAGCAGCTACGTGACCGGGCAGATCATCGAGGTCAACGGCGGACAGTTGATGCCGTAGCCGGCGCGGCGCGCTCGCTTCGCTGCCACGCGCGCATGGGCGTCGGCGAGCACCCGTTGGCCGGATCGCGGCCGATGACCGCACGCGGCGTCGCGCAAGCGCTCGTGGCCGCCGTGGCTTCAGGATTCGCGTTCGCCCGGCGGTTGCGTATGTTTTGTTACCTGCGGCATGGCATCGCCGGGGGGCGCGTTCTGGCGCGTGCTCGACGTTCTTGATCAGGGGCCGCGTCAGCCGGTTGCAGCGGTGCGCAGCCCCGCCAACAAGCGACGCCCTAGCGTGCGCGGTTAGGCCCCGACCCATGTGACCGGGCCTGGCTTCGCAATCCGGATGGCCGCAAGCACGTCTGGGACAAGGCGCTGAAGGTCCGAAAGCCGATTGGTTCTGGCACGCAGAACGATGGCTGCGATTGAGAAGGCTGGAAGACTCTGCTGAAAGGCCAGGTTCCGATCGACCGTCACGAAGACGTCGAACTCCTTCGCGGCCGATGCCAGCACTTCGCCGTTTCGGATGTCGACCAGCCCATCTGACGCGGTGTTGTC
>Ga0272446_1002861_pt1 | contig 22737 bp, 16 predicted proteins | sample YNPCB0061_FD_194587 | JGI IMG/M metagenome (GOLD analysis project Ga0272446, IMG submission 194587) | Hot spring microbial mat communities from Yellowstone National Park, WY, United States - YNP-CB-006-1 | ecosystem: Environmental > Aquatic > Thermal springs > Hot (42-90C) > Sediment | place... | reverse complement strand
TCTTTTCGCTCGGCACGCGGATGCCGATGAAGAAGGGGCCGAACAGCGCGTACACGGCGCTCACTTCGTCGAAGCGCATCTCGTAGATGAGCCGCTTGAACTCCAGCGGGTCGTCGGCGAACAGATCCACGCCCCACTCCCAATCGTCGAAGCCGATCGAGCCGGAGATGATCTGGCGCACCGAGCCTGCGTACTTCCGCCCCACCAGCCCGTGTTCATGCATCATCCGTTGCCGCTCGGCAAACGGCGCCTGATACCAGTTCTTGATCTCGCCGCGCTTGCGGTCCATCGGGTAGAAGCAGAGGTAGCGGCTCTCCGGGATTTCGGGCCACAGGCGCGAGGCCATCGCCTTGCGCTGCCGGTCGAGCGTTTCCTTCACGGCTGCGTCCCACTCTTCCGTGCCGGGCGCCAGCCCGCGCGCGGCGAGCTCTTCATGGATCTTCCGCGTGGACTCGTACAGGCCCAGCTCCACCACGCTCAAAAACGAATGGGTGATCTCCAGGTAGCGTCCGATCCTGGCCTGCCGGACGTTCTGCTCGGCTTCCAGCAGCCCCGTGAAATCACGCCGGAAATGGAGCAGCATCAGGTCGCCTTTGTGGCCGAGCATGGCGTATGCGGCAGACTGCTCGCCGCCTTCTGCGCCCTCCTTGACTTGCAGCCACTCGCTGGCTTCTTCCAGCGCGACATGGCGGGAGTGGGCGTCGAGCGTGCGCCACTCGTCCCAGCGGATGCGGAACATCTGGTGAAGGACCGCTGCGCCTTCCAGCGTCAGCGGGACAACGGGTTCGCTCATCTGGCCTCCTGGTTCCCTACGCTTTCCCGCTTCGCCACGGATGCTTGTAAGGAGCGCGGTATTCGCGCTTCAGCATGGCGTGGGCGGCTGCATCGTTCGTGATTCGCTCGCCGCGTTCGTCCCATTGCAGGGTTCGGCCCGCCTTGTAGGCGATCATGCCGAGCTGGACCGTCGCTGTCGAGCGGAACGCATCCTCGGGGGTGCACGGCGCGGGCTTGGAGCCGCGCACGCTTTCCAAAAACTGCGCCATGTGCTTGCGGCTCAGGTCGACCGGCGGCTTGATGTCCTCCACCCGGCGCTGCGCGTCCTTGCCTTTCGGAAAGACGATCCAGCGCTGGTCGGTGACAAAGACCGTCTCTTTCTCGCAAAACACGGTGACGCCGTTGGAGAACTCGGGGTCGCGCTCCACGGCGCCCCACAGCCGGTGGCGCCACACGACGGGGCACTGCTCGAATTCAAATTGCGCCGTCAGGGTGTCGGGCGTGGTGATGCGGCCCTTGTATTGATAAATGCCGCCGGCGGCCGTGATCCGCACCGGCATGGCCAGCCCCAGCATGACGCGCGTGGCATCGATCAAATGAATGCCCCAGTCCACCAGATGGCCGTTGCCCGTGGTTTCCTCCAGACGCCACGCCCGGTGGCCCACGTTGGGCGAATAGGGCAGTTTCGGCGCCGGCCCGCACCACAAATCCCAGTCAAGCGTTGGCGGAGGGGCCTGCGGCGTGTTGTCGAGCGGCGCGGCGGTGTAATGGATGTTGACGTCCACCTGCACCACGCGGCCAGGAGCGCCGCTGCGGATGTAGTCGCCGGCGGCGGCGAACGCCGCGCTCTGCCTGCGCTGAAAGCCCACTTGCACCACGTTGCCGGCTTTCTTCCAGGCGTCCACCATCGCCCGGCCTTCGCGGATATCGTAGGCGAGCGGCTTCTCCGCATAGATGGCCAGCTTGCGCTTGCAGGCGGCGATGAACGGCAGCGCGTGCCAGTGCGGGGGCGTGGCCAGGATCACCGCGTCCAGCCCGCCCGCCTCCAGCATTTCTGCGTAGTGCTTGTACAGCTTCGGCCTGCGTCCCTCCTGCTTTTCGACCAGCGCCGCCATGTCGTCCAGCATCTTCGAATCGGCGTCGCAGAGAGCGGCGCAGGCGACGCCCCCTTCCTGGTAAGCCGCGCGCAGGTTCACGCCGCCCCACCAGCCGCACCCGATGATGCCAATCCGCACCGGGGCAGGTTGAGCAGCCGCAGCAGTAGCCGCTCCTGCGGCCAGGAATGTTCGTCGATTCATGCAAAACCTCCCTCACGCGGCGCAGCATGAGCCATGCGGCGCCATCCACGCTTCCGGGTAAAGCCCATTCTACCGCGCGGTGCCGGTGTGGCAGACGCTAGAGGCGGCGCATTCTTCGCCTGGCCAAAGCGAAAGAGCACAGCCCGAGCGCTGCCAGCACGTAAGTCGACGGCTCGGGAATCGGGGGAGGTTCCGGCACATCCCCCGGCGGGGTTCCATCGGGCGGAAGAATGGGGATCTCCGGCGGCGGCTCTCCCGAAGGCGGCTCCGGATCCGGCCCGGTCGGCGGCACCAGAACCGGCGGAATCGGGCTTGGCGGAGGCACGTCGCCGCCCGCCGGCGGCTCCGCCGGGGGCGTCCCTGGCGTGCCGGGAGGCGTCCCCGGGGGCACCGTGGTGGGTGGCGTGCCCGGAGGCGCCACAGGCGGGGTTGTGGGCGGATTCTCCGGTGGCGCGACAGGGGGCGGCGACACAGGCGGGGTCCCCGGAGGAGGCGTGGTTCCGGGAGGCGTTGTGCCGGGCGGGCCCGGGGGAACGGCAGGCGGCGCGACAGGCGGAGTCGTGCCCGGAGGACTCTGGGGCGGAGGAGGAATCGCGGGTGGCGGCGTGGTGGGAGGCGGAGCTACGACTCCCGGACCGGGCGTTCCCGGCGGCGGAGGCAGAAGAATGCCTCCGGGCCCCGGGGCGGAAGCCCCGGACGGTGGCGCCACTGCCATCGGCGGAGGCGGCGTCAGCAAAGCACCGGGCGCGCCCTTGGCGGGCATGTCGAGCGGCGTGAACCCGGGCGGCGGGACGACCGCGGCCAAAGGGGTCTCATCCGGCCGGGATTCGTCCGCGAGCGCGGGCGCTCCCAACGGCGGCCGCTCCGGCTCCACCTCGAGCTTCGGCGTGTTGAGCACTTCTTCCGGCGGTTCCTCGGCGCTGACCGCCATCTGCGGCGCTTCTTCCACTTTGTTGCCGCAGCGGGCCCGAATCGTGGTGCTGCCGTCGGTGATCACCTGCTCGCCCGCGAACAACCGGACCGGCTTGCGGGTAAAGAAGACTTTGTCCTTGACCCGGTATGAGACATACGCCAGGCGGGGCTGGCGCAAGGTAGCCTTGCGCGCTTTGCGCGGGTCGAACCCGGCATAATGCCGGGCCACCACTGGATCCCGCCGCATCGCTTCCGCCACTTCCTCCGGCGAGGCGACGCCGCCCGGGATGACGGAATACGGGTAGACAAGCCGGCGCGGCGCCCGCGCTTCGCGTTCCATCAGGCGATCCAGATAGCCTCTCCACGGTTCTCCGCCGAGCGCCGCTGAAACGCCGGCGTTGCGGCTCTGCCGCACTGCGATGACGCCCGCCGAGGAAGCCAGTACGAGAAACGCCAGCATGGCTGGCGCCCATCCACCCGGTACGGAACGCCGCCGGATGACGGGATTTCTTCTGCCTTTCAATTGAATCCTGATCAACAAAACCTGGCGCCTGATTCGTCAATTCCGCCGCGGGCAACTCCGCCAGGCGGTCTGCTTTCAGGCTACCGGGTAGATCCCTTACAGCCAAGCAGGAAAAGTACCGTAACTGCGTAGTACGTTCGTTCTACAGGCCGCGCGAGGCGATAAAACATTCAGATCAAAACCTGTTTCGGCGGCAAAGACCGGTTTCAGCCGCGCTCCGGGCGAACGCCCTTGCCTTCCTCGATCACGTACCTGCCTCCCGCGCGGAGGTTCTTGTGCTCTTCCGTCCGTCCGCTGGGCCAGAACACGGTGACGCGCTGCAAAGCGTCGCGGCGCCCCAGCCCGATGGTGACGGGCAGCTCCGACTGCGACAGATACCCGGTGGCGGATTTCACCGTGCGAGAGCCAGCCAGCCCGGATGCCTCGAACTTGATCACCGCGCCGATGGCGTCCCGGTTCGACCTGGTCCCGATCAGCCGCAGGCGGACGCTGCGGTGGCCGTTGTCGAGATCGTTCCGGTAGAGATAGGCGGGCCCGTTGTTGGTAGTGATCAACACGTCGAGGTCGCCGTCGTTGTCGAAATCGCCGTAGGCGGCGCCGCGGGCCACCTTGGGAGCGGCGAAAGCGTCGCCCACGCTGCGGCTGACATCGCGGAAGTTGCCCTTGCCGTCGTTCATGAACAGGTGCGGGGGCTGCGCGTGCGTCACGTTGCGGCGCGCGCGGCTGATCGACTCGTCGATGTGGCCGTTGGCGATGAGCAGGTCGAGCATGCCGTCCAGGTCGGGGTCGAAGAAGAAGCAGCCGAAGCCCAGCGAATGGCGAGTGGCCTGTCCGATCCCTGCTTGCGGGGCGCGGTCCACGAACTGCCCGTCGCGGTTGCTGCGGTACAGCCCCATCATCTCGTTGTCGAAATTGGTGACGATGATGGAGACGAGGCCGGAGTCATCCACGTCGGCGGCATCGACGCCCATGCCGGCGCGGGCGCGCCCGTCCTCGCTGAAGGCGAGCCCGGTGCGCACCGCCTGTTCAAGGAAACGCCCGTTGCGCAAGTTCGTGTAGAGCTTGTTGGGCTGCGTGTCGTTGGCGACGAAGACGTCCGGCCAGCCGTCGTTGTTGAAGTCGAGCAGCGTGACGCCGAGCGATTTCGACGTCGTGTCGAGCACGCCCGCCTTGGCCGTGACGTCCTCGAAGGCGCCGTCCCCGCGGTTGCGGAACAGCCAGCAGGTGACGCCGCGGTACGCCTCCGGCGTGCAGTAGGCCTTGCTGTTGCCGTCGAAGGAGCAGAAGATGTCGCCCTCCTGCGTCCAGCGGACGTAGTTGGTGACGAACAGATCCAGCAGCCCGTCCCGGTCGTAGTCGAACCACATGGCGGAAGTGGAGAACCCCTCGTGCCCCCACAGCCCGCTCGTCCGCGTCACATCGACGAACGTCCCCTTGCCCGTGTTGCGGAACAGCCGGCTCTGTCCCAGGCACGAGACGAAAATGTCCGGGTGGCCGTCGTTGTCGTAATCGCCGATGGCGACGCCCAGGCCGTACATTTCCACATCGAGGCCGGCCGCCCGCGTCACGTCGGTGAAGGTGCCGTTGCGGTTGTTCCGGTACAGCTTCAGCGTCGAACGCTGGCGCTTGTGGCCGGGCCAGTCCATCGCATTGACCAGCAGAATATCCTGCCAGCCGTCGCCGTCGTAATCGAAAAAGGCGCAGCCCGAGCCCATGGTTTCCGGAAGATATTTCTTGCCGAATGCCCCGGAATTATGGACGAAATCGATGCCCGCGGCGCGCGTGACGTCGGTGAAATGGAACCCGGGCCCTTGCTGCCCAAAGGCCGGCGCCGCCAGCAGCCCCCCCAGCCCCGACAAAAAGTCCCGCCGCCGCATTGCCGCCTACTTCTCCGGCAGAGGGCCTTCCGGCAGCGTCACCAGCCCTTTCTTGATGGCGTACACCACCAGATCGGCGGTGCGGTGAATGCCCAAAGCCTGCATGAGATTGGCGCGGTGCACGGCCACGGTGTTGACGCTGAGGCCGAGGATGGCGGCGATCTCCTTGTTCGAGCGCCCCTGCACGATGTGCTGCAGTACCTCGCGCTCGCGCTGCGTCAGTTTCTCGAAATCGCCCGGCGCCTCCTGGAGGCTGGGCATCGTCAGCCCGGGAGCGATCACCGTGCGGCCGGCGGCGATCTCCTTGATCGCATACGGCAGGTCCACTTCCAGAGCGTTCTTCAGCAGATAGCCCTTCACGCCCGCCGCAAACGCGTTGCGCACATAGGTGTCCTCGCTGTACATCGAGAGCATCAGGATGCCGGTCGCGGGCAGTCTCTTCAGGATCTGGCTGGCCGCCTGAATGCCGTCCAGCTCCGGCATCGCCAGATCCATCACCACCACCTGCGGCTTCAGCCTTTCGGCCTCTTCCACCGCCTGGGGGCCGGTGGCCGCCTCGCCCACCACTTCGATTTCGGGGTCGTCTTCCAGCATCCGCCGGAACCCCTTCCGCACCAGCGAATGATCGTCTGCCAGCAACACCCGGATCCTGCTCATGCCTTGCCTCCCTTCACGGCCAGCGGCGTCTCCACACGGACAACGGTGCCGCCTCCGGGCCGGCGCCGGAACTCGATGCGGCCGCCCAGCAGTTCGGCCCGCTCCCGCATGCCGATCATGCCAAGGCCGCTCTCCTGCGGCTTTTCCGGCAGTCCGACCCCGTGGTCCTCGATCTCCATTTCCATTTTCTCCGGCGCATAGCTCACGCGCACCCATGCCTCCTTCACGCGCGCGTGCCGCACCACGTTGTTCAGCGACTCCTGGAGGATGCGGTACATGTGGATCGCCACGGAGTCGCCGATCCACGGCGCCACGCCTCTCTTCTCGTAATGCACTTTCAGTCCGGTTTGCTTCTCAAACTGTCCCAGATACCACTCGATGCTGCGTTCCAGCCCGTAGTCGTCGAGCACCGGCGGGTGCAGCATCTGCGACATCCCGCGCACGCGCTCCAGCGTCTGGTTGGCGATCTCGCGCACCTCGCGCAGGTCCTCCCGCCCGGCGGCGCCCTCGGGGAGCCGCTTTTCCACTCGCAGCAGCATCATGCCCACGGCCGTGAGCACCTGGCCGAATTCGTCGTGCAGCTCGCGCGCCAGCGTGCGGAACAGATCCTCCTGCACGCGGATCACCTGCGCGGCCAGCTCCTTGCGCTGTTCGGACAAGTGCGCCACCTGCGCGAACATCCGCCGGTCATGCCAGATGACCAGCGAGCCGGTGATGACGATGGCGGCCAGCACCGCCGCCAGCAGCAAATACAGGTTGCGCTCCACCTTGGAGTGAATCGCCTGGATCTCCTCCACCGCCGCGGCTTCGGCTTCGTTGTTCTGGATCAGGAGGCGCGAGATGAGCGTTGCCAGGGTGGCGCGCTCGGCCTCGATGCGCGTGCGGATCAGCGCGCGCGCCGCTTCCGGCTTGCCCTCGGCGGCCAGTTGCCACAGCTCGTCGACGACGCCCCAGAAGCGTGCAAAGACGGTCTCCAGCAGCCGCTGCTGCGCCTCCGTGCGCGTCGCCGGCATCAGTTTGGCCTCCAGCGCCAAAGCGTTCTCCAGGTCCTCGCGCAGCCGCTGGAACTGCGGGCGGTAGGCCTCCATCGGGTAGGGCTCGGCGCCTTCGGCCATGTCGCGGAGCGCCAGCCCGAGCTGCGCCACGTCATCCTGGATCCGGATCAGTTGCAGCGAGTCCCGCCGGTTTCTGTCGACGATGTCGGAACCCAGCCGGCGCAGCTCCTCCACCTGGCGCAGCGTGAAGAGGGAGAACAGGCCCACCGCGGCCAGCGTCACCAGCAGGCCGAGGAGCTGGATCAGCGTGGGCGTCCGCGGCGGCATCAAGGCCATATTAGCGGGGCGGCCGCGGATGCGCCAATCGGCCGCCCCCTTTCGTACACTGGGATTTCATCCCTCTCACGCTGTGTCATTGGATTTCTCCACGCCGGTGCAGTATGTCAAGGGCGTCGGCCCGAAGCGGGCCGAAGAGCTCGCCGCCAAAGGCATTCAAACCGCCGGCGACCTGCTCTATTATGCGCCTTTCCGCTACGAAGACCGCTCGAACCTGAAGCCGGTCAGCCGCCTCGCCCCTGGCGAGACCGCCACGGTCATCGCCACGGTCGTGCGCGTCCAGGCGCCGCGGTTCCGCCGCCGCGACCTCGGCATGATCGAAGCCATCTTCACCGACGGCTCCCGCATGCCGCTGGCGGCGCGGTGGTTCCACGCGCAATACCTCGCCAATCTGCTTCAGCCGGGAGTCCGCGCCGCGCTCTACGGCAAAGTGGAGTTCGACACCTATCAGGGCGGGCTCATCATGCTGCACCCCGAGTTCGAAATCCTGCGCGGCGACGAAGACGATGAAGACTCCGGGCTGCACACAGGCCGCATCGTTCCCGTCTACGAAGCGGCGGGCAAGATTTCCACGCGCGTTTTCCGCAACGTGCTCTACCGGCTGACCGCCGCTCTGGATGACGCCCCGGATCCCTTGCCGGAGAGCGTGCGCCGGCGACTGCGCCTGCCCGAGCTGGCGGAATCGCTGCGCTTCCTGCACTTCCCGCCGCAGGAGACCGACCTGCGCCTGCTCAACGCCTTCCGCACGCCCGCGCAGACAAGGCTGATTTTCGAGGAATTCTTCTGGCTGCAGGCAGGGCTGGCGCTGAAGCGCGACGCAGAGCGCAGCGCCGCCGGCATTTCGTTCCAGTTGACGGACCGCGTGCGCGAGCAGATCAAGAAAATGCTGCCGTTCAAGCCGACGGCGGCGCAAAAAAGAGTTCTCGGCGAAATCGCCCGCGACATGACGGCGCCTTCGCCGATGCACCGCCTCTTGCAGGGCGATGTGGGCAGCGGAAAGACGATCATTGCCGCGCAGGCGGCGGTGATCGCCGTCGAAAACGGCTACCAGGCGGCGATCCTGGCGCCCACCGAGATCCTGGCCACGCAGCACTACCTCAACTTCCGCAAGATTTTCGAGCCGCTGCGGTACAACATCGTGCTGCTGCTCGGCTCGCTGACGAAGAAGGAGAAAGAGATCAACAAGCGCGCCGTCTCCACGGGCTTCGCGCACATCGTCATCGGCACGCACGCGCTGATCGAGGAAGATGTCGCTTTCGCGCGCCTCGGCCTGGTCATCATCGACGAGCAGCACCGCTTCGGCGTGCTGCAGCGCAAGGCCCTGCAACAGAAGGGCGTCTCGCCGGACGTGCTCGTCATGACGGCCACGCCCATCCCGCGCACGCTGGCGCTCACCGTATACGGGGACCTCGATCTGAGCGTGATCGACGAGCTGCCGCCGGGACGCAAGCCGATCCAGACCATCCACAAGACCCGGCACGAGATCGAGCAGGTCTACAGCTTCCTTCTGCGCGAGATCCGGGCCGGGCGCCAAGCCTACATCGTCTATCCTGCGATTGAAGAGAACGAAGCGACCGCGCTGAAAGCGGCCGAAGCGGCCTACCGCGAACTCACGCAGCATGTCTTTCCCGATCTCCGCATCGGCCTGCTCCACGGGCGGCTCTCGGCGGAAGAGAAGGACCGCGTGATGGACGCCTTCAAGCGGGGCGAGATTCAGATTCTGGTTTCGACCACCGTGATCGAGGTCGGCGTCGATGTGCCCAACGCCACCGTGATGGTGATCGAGAACGCGGAGCGGTTCGGACTGGCGCAGTTGCACCAATTGCGCGGGCGCGTGGGGCGGGGCGCCGCGCAGAGCTATTGCATCCTGGTCACCGACAAGCTGTCGGAAGCTGCGCAGGAGCGGATCCGCACGCTGGTGGAGTCCGGCGACGGGTTCGCCATTTCGGAGATGGACCTCAAGCTGCGCGGCCCCGGCGAATTCCTGGGAACGCGGCAGAGCGGATTGCCCGTCTTCCGGATCGGGAACCTGATCCGCGATCATGACATTCTGGAAGCCGCCCGCCGGGAGGCGCTCGATTTTGCCGCTCATCCTCCCTCGAAGGAGGAATTCGAGCGCGCCATGCGCTATGTCCGCGAACACTGGCAGCGGCGCTACGGGCTGGCGCTGGTCGGCTGAACGCGGCAGGCAACGATGGAAGGAATGCAACGACGGCCATGAGAGTCATCGGTGGAGAATTCCGCTCGCGGCGGCTGAAGGCGCCGCACGGCGATTCGGTGCGGCCCACGCCGGACCGGCTGAGAGAGGCGCTGTTCAACATCCTCGCCCCGCGCATCGAGGGGGCGGTGTTCCTCGACGCCTACGCCGGCTCCGGCAGCGTGGGCATTGAAGCGCTGAGCCGCGGGGCGCGCCACGCCATTTTCCTCGAAAAGAGCCGTCCCGCGCTGCGGGCGCTGGAAGAGAACATCCGGATGCTGGACATCGGCCCGCGGTGCGAAGTGCATCCGGGCAATGCGGCTCCGGTGATCACGAAGTACGAAGCCGACATCGTCTTTCTCGACCCGCCCTATCCGCGCGAGCGCGAGTATCAGTTGTGCCTGGAGGCGCTCGGCGAAAACCCCCGCCCGCTGGTGATCGTGCAGCATGCCTCGAAATTCACGCGCCATCTCAAGGACGCCTACGGGCAGCTCCGGCGCGTGCGCATCCTGAGCCAGGGCGACAATTCGCTCAGCTTTTACGAGCCCCGCCCCTGAGCGCACCGAGCCATGCTCCCTCCCGCGCTCGCCGAGTATCACGAAGCCACCAAGCACACGCCGGAGCGGTTGCGCGCCTCGCGCCACTTCCTCGACTGGGCCAACATGCCCGAGCCCTTCCGCCACTACGAAGGCGCGCCGCTCGCGGACCTGCCGCCGGATCCGCCGCTCGAACCCGGCTTGAGCGGGGCGCAGGCTCTCTCGGCGCTGTTCTACTACTCCTGCGCCATCAGCGCCGCCAAGCAGGCGCCGTCAGGTTACCGCTATGCGCTGCGCGTGAACCCGTCTTCCGGGAATCTGCATCCCACGGAGTTCCACTTCCACACGCGCGGGCTGCCAGGCTGGGACGACGGACTGTACCACTACCGTCCTTCGTCTCACATGGCGGAGCGCCGCGCCCGCGGCGACTGTCTCGGCGAGTTGTCGCCGGCGCCGCTGCTTGTGATACTCACGTCGATCTTCTGGCGTGAAGCATGGAAGTACCGGGCGCGCGCGTACCGTTATGTGAATCACGACCTCGGCCACGCCATGCTGGCCGTGCAGCACGCCGCCGGCGCATTGGGCTGGCCTTCGCGCGTGCGCGGGCTGTTCGATGACAATGCGCTCGCTGCGGCGCTGCGCGCGTCCGGGGACGAGCAGCCCATGCTGCTGGTGGAGTTTTGGCCGCCGGCTGGAACGCCCTCCCCTGCACCCTGCGAATGGACGCCGGGCGAACCGAACCGGTTGTCAGAGGAGGTGATCTCGTATCCGCTGATCGAGCGCATGCACGCCGCGACGCTGCGATGCGAGGCCCTCCCGGCGCCGCCTGAGCCGCGCATCGTCCGCTGGGAAGCAGGCGACTACCGGATGCTCGCGCGGCAGCGCCGCTCCGCGCTCGACTTTCTCGCCGGTGGCCGCGTGCTGCCACGCGCGGCGTTCGATGCCATGTGCGCGTTGCTCGAAGAGCCGCTCGTGACCGATTGGGGCGGGCCGTTCGTGACGGTGTTTCTGTATGTCCATCGCGTGGAAGGCGCCGCTCCGGGACTGTACCGGCTGGAGCGTGGCGAGCTGCGCATGGTTCGCGAGGGCGATCAGCGCGTGGTGGCGGCAGCGCTCAGCCTGGGGCAGGAACTGGCGGGCAACTCCTGCTTCACTGTGAGCTACGTGGCCGACCTTGGGCGCGCTGCGGCGCAGTTCGGCGACCGCGCCTACCGCTTCGTGCATCATGAGGCGGGCGCGCTGGGCCAGCGGCTGTATCTGGCTGCCGAAGCGTTCGGGTTCCGCGGCACGGGCATCGGCGCTTTCTATGATGACCACGTCCACGCATGGCTCGGGCTGGACCCGCGCGGGCCTTTGCAAGTGGTCTATCACTTCGCCGTCGGAGATCCGGTTCCGGACCCGCGCCTTTCGCCTGAGGTTTGACAGAATACGGGTATGTCAGCGTCCGCGGATTCTTCCATAAGCCGCAGGGTGTTCCTGGCGGCGCCGGCAGCCGCGGCGCCGGAAACTGTGCGGCTGCCGAAAAAAGTGCGCGTGGCGGTGTGGGGGCTCGACGGCCACGCCGGAGAGTACACCAGGCCGCTGGCCCACTACCCGGACGTGGAGATCGCCGGCGTGCAGCATTCCGATCTGGCCGCGGCGGAAAAATACGCGCGGGGCAAGGCGAAGGTCTATTCCGATCCGCGCCGCATGCTGGACGAAACGAAGCCCGACATCGTGGGCGTGTGCAATGACAACGGCCACCGGGCCGAAGCGATTCTCGAGTGCCTGCGCCGCGGGCTGCACGTGGTGGCGGAGAAGCCGCTGGCGCTGAGCTCGGGCGACCTGGAGCGGATCAAGCGGGAACTGAAGCGCTCCGGCGTCAAGCTCGGCATGCTGCTTCCCATGCGGTGGGAGAGGCCCTTCCTGGCGCTGAAGAAGATCGTCGGTTGCGGCGACATCGGCGAAGTGATCCAGATCTCGGCGCAGAAGTCTTACGTGCTCGGTGAGCGCCCGAAATGGATGCAGGAGCGTTCCACCTACGGCAGCACGATCCTCTGGATCGGCATTCACATGATCGACCTGATGCGGTGGACCAGCGGGCGCGAGTTCCGCGCCGTGGCCGGCTTCCAGGGCATTGCGGGCGATCTGCGGCAGGGCGCGATGGAGACGACCACGGCCTCCTCGTTCCGTCTCGACAACGGCGGCTCGGCGTGCCTGCACATGGACTACTGCCGCCCCGCCTCCGCCGGCTCGCACGGCGACGACCGGCTGCGGCTGGCGGGCACGCGCGGCGTGGCCGAATACATGGCGGCCACCGGCGTCACGCTGCTCACCGCCACGCGCAAGCCGGAGAAGGTGGTGGAGTTGCCGGCGGCGGGCTCGCTGTTTGCCGAGTTCCTCGACCACGTCTATCTGGGCAAGCCCACCACGCTGCCGCACAGCGAGATCTTCCGCGTCTGCGAGCTGACGCTGGCCGCGCATGAGGCGGCCCGCACCGGAAAAGTGATTGCTGTATGATCATCCAATCTTCCCTTGCGCCTGATTCCCCCTCTTTCAAACAGAAACTGCAACGATTGTTTGTGCTCGCCGCGGAGAAGGTGCAGCAGCTCGACCGGAGCTGGGACCCTTCGCGCGGCTCGCCGGTATTCACCGTCGAGGGGCGCTACACGGCCCGCGGCTGGACCGAATGGACGCAGGGCTTCCAGTTCGGCATGCCGCTGCTGGTGTTCGACGCCACCGGAGAGGCGGCGATGCTCGAACTCGGCCGCAGCCGCACCGTCGAGCGCATGGCGCCGCACCTGACGCACACGGGCGTGCACGACCACGGCTTCAACAACGTCTCCACCTACGGCAACCTGCTGCGGCTGATGAACGAGGGCCGCATCGAGGAGACGCCGTGGGAGCGGCGCTTCTACGAACTGGCGCTCAAGGCGAGCGGCGCGGTGCAGGCGGCGCGGTGGTCTCGCATTCACGGCGGGGGCGGCTACATTTACTCGTTCAACGGGCCGCATTCGCTCTTCGTGGATACGATCCGCTCTTTGCGCGCGCTGGCTCTTTCCCACAAGCTCGGCCATGCGCTGATGGGCGAAAACGACGAGCGCATTTCGCTGCTCGGCCGCCTGTTGGATCATGCGCGCGCGACGGCGCGTTACTCGGTCTACTACGGCGAAGGGCGCGATCATTACGACGTGCGCGGTCGCGTGGCGCACGAGTCGATTTTCAACGTGAACGACGGCCGCTACCGGTGCCCGAACTCGCAGCAGGGGTATTCGCCGTTCTCGACATGGACGCGGGGCCTCGCGTGGGCGATGCTGGGCTTCGCCGAGCAACTCGAGTTTCTCGAAACTCTCTCTGACGAAGAATTGGCGCCGTTCGGCGGCAAGGCCGGGATCCGCGCGGAATGGCTGAAGGCGGCGCAGGCCACCTGCGATTTCTACATCGAGAACACGGCGGCCGATGGCGTGCCCTACTGGGATACCGGCGCGCCGCATCTCGAAAAGCTGGGCGACTGGCGCGGCCGCGCCTCCGACCCGTTCAACCCGCACGAGCCGGCAGACAGCTCCGCCGCCGCCATCGCCGCGCAGGGGCTGATGCGGCTGGGCCGGTATTTGAAGGACGACCGGTATTTCCGCGCGGGGCTCACCGTGCTCGATACGTTGCTCGGCGAGCCGTACCTGTCCACGCAAGCCGGGCACGAAGGGCTGATTCTGCACTCGGTCTACCACCGCCCGAACGGCTGGGACCGCATGCCGGACGGCGGCGGCGTCCCGCGCGGCGAATCCTCGATGTGGGGCGACTACCACGCGCTGGAGGCGGCGCTGTATGCGCACCGCATTGCGGCTGGCGCCCCGGAGCTACGGTTCTTTTCTGCAGCCTGACGAGTCCCGACCGAACCATCTCGCGAACGCGGGGACCATGGTCCGGTTCTGCGACTGCTTCAGCCCTGCCGGCTGTTGCTGACAATCTTGCCCCGCGCAGCGAGCACGATGCGGTGGCCGCGCCACCACGCGGTGCGGCCGCACCACGCCGCCGCCCAGATGGCGAATGCAAACAGGTCCCACAGAGGGATGAGCGGCGCAGCGAGCAGGGCGGGCCAGTGTCCCAGCACGGCAAAACCGGCGAAGGCGCCCATCACGCTGCGCGCCAGCCACAGCGCCGCCGCCGCGCCGGCGTTGCCCGCGGCGAGGTTCAACAGCGCCCAAAGGCCCGCGTGAGTGACCGGCATGCCGGCAAACCCGCCCGGGCGGGAAAACCGGATCGTGCGCGCCCAGCGCAACTGATGCCGCCAGACGGAGCGCCAATCGGGATCGGCCAGCCAGGTGACCACGGTGGTGTCAGCGAACACAGCCCGCTTGCCCAGCGCCACGATGCGCGAGGCGAGCTGGTAATCATCCGCGATGAAATCTTCAAACGCGCCGAACCCGCCAATGGCCTCCAGATCCGCCCGCCGGAAGCACAGCGTCGAGCCGAACCCAAACTCGCGCACGCCCACAAACGGCGCCACCAGCGCCGACGGCATGAAGTCGGTGGCGATGCCGAGCGCCTCGAAGCACCCGGCCAGCGACCGCGCGCGCGCCCGGTACAGGCACGTCACCACGCCCGCGCCCGGCTGCTCCAGGCCGGCTGCCAGCCTCTTCAGGTAATCCGGCGGCACGATAATATCGGCGTCGTTCACTACCAGCACTCCGTGGCGCGCCTGCCGGCTCAGTCCGTCCAGCACGCCCGTCTTGGCGTTCATCGCTTCCGTGGCGATGATCTCGATCCGCGCCGGAACGCGCGGGTATTGGCCGAGCAGGCGCCGTAGCACGGGAATGGCAGGGTCATCGGCGCGCTGGAAACCGAGGAGCACTTCGTATTCCGGGTAGTCCAGGCGCAAATGCGACTCGACGGCCTGCTCCAGTTGCGGGTCCAGCCCGTAGACCGGCTTCAGGATTGAAACCGGAGGCAAGCAGGACGCGGTCCGCGGGCGCACGAGCCGGACGCGGAGAAAGAAAGCAAAGGACGCCGCCAGCGCCGCCGATTGATACAGCAGCGCCACGGCTGCGGCCGCCAGCAGCAGCCATTCGATCAAAGCGCCAGCAACACGACGCCGGCGGCTGCCAGCACCGCGCCCCCCCAGCGCTTCCAGCCCACCGGCTCCCGCAGCACCAGCCGCGCCAGCAGCGTCTCCACGACGATGCTGGCTGCCGTGGCCGGCACGGCGAAGGAGAGGTCGGCGATGCGCAGCAGTTGCGTGAACGAGAAGAAGGAAGCGGCCAGGAAGCAGATCGAGAGCGGCACTTTCCATCGCGCGCCGCCGCGGCGCATGCCGTGGGACTGGAGCAGATCGGCGCAAGCGGTGCAAGCCACCACGGCCGCTACCAGCAGCCATTGCGCGGTCATGCCGCTTCTCCTTCCCGGCGCCTCGCCGGCGATTCAGACTCTCGGGCTGGCGCGCCTTCCGCCGGCGTGAATGAAGTGAGCGCCGCTCCTCCGGTGATCAATGCCGCGCCTGCCCACCGCGCCAGGCTCACTTGTTCCCCGAGGAAGGCTGCGCCAATCGCGGCGTTCAGGATGTAGCCGACGGCGGTGATGGGCAGGACGAAGGACAGATCGGCGATCTGGAGCAGCCTCAGGCGGAGCAGCATCCAGGCGATCAGCAACACGATGCCGGCCATGGCCGCCGGCTCCAGCAGGGCCATGATCGGCCCCGCGGCGGCCGCGGCGCGTTTCATGCCGACCGAGAGAGCGAAGTTCCCGGCGGCGTTCAGCAAAACAACGCCCGCCGTATGCCACAACGCCCTGGCGTTCATTCCGGCTCAGTCTCCGCTGGCGGCCACCGTTTCCCTGGCGGGCGAGGATTCGGCGTGCCCCTTCTTCTGCTCCGCCACAAACTGCTTGCGCTTGGCCCGCAGGCTGAGATACTCGCGGGCTTCCTTATAGAGGCGTTTGACGTCGCCGTTGAGCACCGCCTTGGCCACCACGCGGAAAGCGGCCTTCGGGCGGTAGTAATACTCGTCGTAGAAACGCTGCACCCAGTCGACGAGCTCGGCGCGGTCCAGCCCGGGATAGACGATGTTGGGAAGCTGGTGTCCGCTTTCGTCGGTCATCGAGACGCCGAGCTGGATGAGGCCGTTTTTCTGCGCGTGGTCGTAAAACTCGGTGCCGGGATAGGGGTGGGCGATGGAGACCTGGATGGTTTCCGTGTCGAGTTCCTTGGCGAATTCGATGGTGCGGCGGATCGACTCCCGCGACTCGCCGGGCAGCCCCACGATGTAGTCGGCATGGATGGTGAGGCCGAGCTTGTGGGCGTTCTTGGTGAACCTGCGGGCCATTTCCACCGTGGCGCCCTTCTTGATGTTTTTCAGGATCTGCGGGTCGCCGGACTCATAGCCGACGATCAGCAGCCGCGCGCCGGCGTCCTTCATGGCAGCCAGGGTGTCATAGTCGGTGGTCACGCGCGAGGTGCAGGACCACGTCACGCCCAGAGGCGCCAGCTTCTTGCACAGCTCGATCGTCCGCGCGCCCTTGTAATTGAATGTGTCGTCGTCGAAGAAAATCTCCTTCAGCCCGGGGAAGTTTTCCTTGGCCCACTTCACTTCGGCCACGACGTCGTCCGCCGAGCGCAGCCGCCAGCGGTGGCCCGAGTGGGTCTGCGGCCAGAGGCAGAAGGTGCACAGCGCCGGGCAGCCGCGGGACGTGTAGAGGCTGATGAAGGGATTGAGCAGGAACGGGACGTTGTAGCGGCGGAAATCGAGGTCTCTCTTGTAGACCTTGCTCACCCATGGCAGCGCGTCGAGGTCTTCAATGTAGGGCGCTTCGGGGTTGTGCACGATGCGGCCGTTCTTGCGGTAACTGGCGCCGCGGATCTCCTCGAGCGGCCTGCCTTTGGCGTATTCGACAATCTGATAGTCGAATTCCCGCCGGATCACAAAATCGATGGCCGTATGGGCCAGAGCTTTTTCCGGCTCCACGGTCACGGGCGGCCCCACGAAGCAGACCTTCAGCTTCGGGTTGGAGTCCTTCATCATCGACGCCATCCGCACGTCGACGTCGAAGCCGGGCGTGGAGGTGAACAGCACCAGCAGTTCGAAGTCCTTCGCCATGGCCACGGTCTGTTCGATGGTGATTCTGTGCGGAGGGGCGTCTACCACCTTCGAGTCAGGCAGCATGCCGGCGGGATAGCACAGCCAGACCGGATACCAGTAGGATTCGATTTCTCTGGTGGCCGGCCAGCGCGAGCTGGCGCCGCCGTCGAAGCCCTCAAAGGAAGGCGGGTTCAGGAAGAGAGTTCTCATGCCATCGGCCTCAGGTCGGGACTCTACGGCCAAAGTTCCATTCTACCAGTCTGATAGCGGAAGCCGCCAATTATTTGTGGGTTTGGCGGGCGGGCGGGCGGCGGCCCTCGTCGAGGATCTCCAGGGCATTGAGGAACGCGTAGTTGCGTCCGGGCACAAGCTGGAGCACCAACTTCCCGTTCGGCGTCGGCTGCAAGCCCCGGTATGTCTTGCGCAACGCGCGGAACGGCCCGCCCGCTTCCCGGTAGACATCGAAATCGCGATCGAGCAGCACGCCGTTGCACAGAATGTCGAACAGGCGGCTCCCGGCGCCGCCGCCCCCTCCGGCGCTGCCGAACCACGTTTCCGCAAAGTGCAGCACTGCCGTGTAGGTGGAGTCCGGCGGCACGGGGATCGTGTAGGTCAGCCGCCCGTAGCGCTCCCCCCGGTAGAGTTCCGGGTCCGTGGTTCCCTGGATCCCCTCGATCCGCTTCACCAGCTTGCCGCCGAAGAAAAACCGGTCGGAGAACCACATGTAGCCCGCTGAATCCGTGTAGGGCTCCTCGCGGGCCGCAATGCGGATGGGCCGCAGCTTGCCCCGGGTGCCCGGCACGATCGACAACGCGGAGAGCAAGGGCTGTCCGCCCAGCGGCGTGAACGCCAAGTGAAGGAAGCCGTCCGAGGCCGGCGTGATGTCTCTCCAAACGCGCGCCGTCGCCACCATGGCCGCGCCCGCCTCGGTCATGATGTCGTACTCCTCCACGGCGGGCTCGCCGTTGATCCAGATGCGAAACGTTCTCACGTTGTCGGCGCCCGAGCGGAGCACGGGTTCGGCGAACCACAAAGTGAGTTCGTACGTGCCGGACTTTAGCGGGATGTGGTAGCGGAACTCGCCTTCCCGCCAGGTGCGGAACAAGCCCGGGGTCAGGGTGCCGGCAACGTCCAACCGTGCATCGGCGCCCGCCTTGCCGCCCTCGAAGTACCGGTCCGAGTACCAGACCACCCCATCTGTGTCGCGCACCGGTTCGGCGCTTCCGGCTGCGATGCGGATCTCCGCCACGGTGGCGGCCGTCGCCAGATTGACCGGCTGTGGCGCAGAACCGCGCGCCCCTTCCCGGGCCGGCGCCGGCTTTCGTTGCCAATAGAAAAGTGTGCCGCCGAGCGCCGCCATGATCAAGGCGGCGGCAAGTCCCAACCAGAGACGGCGCGGCTTGCGCGGCGCAGGCTCTTTTTCTGTGGCAGAACTGGCGGAAGACGGCACGGCCGGAGCGACCTCAGGAGACAGATCCCCGGTCTGCCCGGCGGAGACCGGCTCCCGCTGGTGGAAAACCGGAACGTAGGCGCCGGGAGGCAGATCAATCCGGATGGCGTGATCCTTGCCCTCCGATTCGTAATACTCCCTCAGCCGCTTGCGAAGCCGGTGGGCCTCCACGCGGACAATCGAATCCTTCTTCTGGTCGAAATCCGCCGGACGCCCGAGAGCCTCGACGGCAATGTTGTATTCCTTGATCTGATCGGCTTCGCCGCTAAAGTGCTTTTCGCAGACGTAAGAAAGGAAAAGCCCCAGGGTGGGCGCGCGCTGAAACGCCTCCGATCTGAGGATCGCCTGCAACTCGGCTCGCTCGGCTTCGAAGGCCTCCGGCGTAGGGCCACGGGGCATGGGTGCGGGGGTGGCCGGCACAATTGGTCACTATACCACCGGAAGGCGGCGGCGTAAACCGGTGGCCAGCCGCGTTACCGGCATGACCCTCGGCGAAGTAACACGATTGATAGAAAAAGACTAATTGGATGTAACAGCGGTGGCGCGCCACAGGGTAACCTCTTTAGCCTTTCCTGCCCCGTCTAATGGGATTAGATTAATGTAGCTGCCCGGATCGGGGTAGCCAGGAAGCGTATTGTATAGGGGTTTCGATGAGACAAAGATCGCGTCAATCCATCCTGCCCAAGTTGGCTGGCCTTAGCTTGGCGTTGCTCCTCCTGGGGGCAGCCGCGCTGGAGGCCCAGATCATCACGGGCAGCCTTACCGGGATCGTCATGGACAGTTCGTCGGCCGTCGTGCCCGGTGCGACGGTGACAATGACTAATGAGAGGTCGGGCGACATCCGCCGCACCACGACCAACTCGGAGGGCTATTTCTCCATCTCCGGCGTTCTGCCGGGCTCGTACACGGTGACCATCGAGATGCAGGGCTTCCAGCCTTACAAGGCGGAGAAGGTGACGTTCAACGCCGGCGACCGCCGCACTCTGGGCGAGGTCGTCTTGCAGGTAGCCACCACGGGTACCGAGGTCAGCGTCACTGCCGTGCTGGAAGAGCTGACTCCCGTGGACACCGGCGAAAAGAACGTTGTTCTGACGCAACGGCAAATGCAGGACGTGGCCATTGTCGGGCGCAGCGCGGCCGAGTTCATCAAGATCCTCCCCGGAATGGCCTTTATCAGCCCGGGCGTCGAGAACCGTCCCGGCTTCAACGGCGAAAACATCGGCATCAACGGCAACGGCGACGGCGGCAAGCAGAGCACCATCGGCAACTTCTCGGCCAACGGCACGCGGCCCGAAGCGCTCGACATCGTCGCCGACGGCGCCCACGTGAGTGACCCGGGATGCAACTGCGCCAACCCGGTGAACCCGAACCCCGAGATGATTGAAGAGTTCAAAGTGCAGCAGTCGAACTTTGGCGCCGAGAACGCCAAAGGTCCGGTCGTGTTGAACTCGATCACCAAGGCGGGCGGGCGCGACTTCCACGGCAGCGCCTACCTTTATGCGCGCCATTATTCGATGAATGCCAATGACTGGCTGAACAACGCGCAGGGTACCGACGCTCGCACCGGCAAACCCGTCGCCGGGCGGCCCAACAACAAGTACTTCTTCCCGGGCGGCACGTTCAGCGGCCCTGTGCTGCTGCCGGGCACGAAGTTCAACCGCAACCGGGACAAAATGTTTTTCTTCACCGGCTACGAGAACTTCCGCCAGACGATCGACACGGGATTGCTGCGGTCCGTGGTGCACACGGAGGCCATGCGGCGGGGCGACTTCTCCGACACCGCCTATCTGGACAAGCTGCGGAATGCCGCCGGCATCGCCGCCAACCCGCTGAAGGCCGACCGCTACCCCGGAGGGCTCATCCCGGCCAGCGAGATCGACCCCGGCATGGCCAACCTGCTCAAGCTGACGCCGCTGCCAAACACGGATCCGGCGGGCGCCGGCAACGGCTACAACTGGGCGAAAGTGCTCGTCATCGAGCAGAACATGTGGCAGAGCCTGAGCCGCGTCGACTACAACATCAGCGACAACACGAAGCTGTTCGTCCGCTACAACCGCCAGAACGAGCTCCAGCCGTTCCCCATCATGCTGTGGTGGCGCAACGCGGGCTCGGTGCCGCTGCCCACGCCCATCGAGGGCAAGAACCGCACCGACAGCATCTCCTTCAACTTCACCAAGGTCATCTCCCCGACGCTGACCAACGAGACGGTGTTCGGCTACACCTTTGTGGATTTCCCGAACTCCTATCAGGACTACAACAAGATGACCCGCGCGGCGAACAACTACCCGTACAAGGGCATCTTCAAGCAGGACGACAAGATTCCCGCCTTCTGGACCTGGTCGGCGCCGACCGCCGGGGTCTACTCGACGGGCGGTTTCGATCCGATCCTGTTCGCCACCAAGCACCTGGTGACGCTCACCAACACGGTGAGCAAGGTGACGGGCACCCACACCACCAAGTTCGGCGGCTATTACGGCTACATCCGCAACAATCAGCCGGGCAACGCCAACTCAAACGGGCAGTTGATCTTTGACACCTGGGCGGGCGCCAGCACCGGAAACGTGCTCGGCGACTACGTGACGGGCATCGCCGTCCAGTACAGCGAGTCGACCAAGCAAATCGCGCGCGACATCAAATGGAACGAGCTGGCGTTCTTCGCGCAAGACAGTTGGAAGATCACGCCGCGCCTGACCTTGGAGTACGGCCTGCGCATCCAGCATATGCAGCCGTGGACGGCGCGCAACGGCATCGGCATCGCCACCTGGGTTCCTGCCGCTTACGATCCCAATGCTCCCTCTGCCGCCCTGCCGGGCATCCTGTGGCACGCCAAAGACAAGAGCGTGCCGCTGGCCGGCTGGCAGACGCGCGCGCTCTATTACTCGCCGCGGTTCGGCTTTGCCTGGGACCTGTTCGGCAAGGGCAAGACGGTCCTCCGCGGCGGTTACGGCATGTTCTACTATCACGACCCGCAGCTTGCCGCGGACGCGATGGACATGCCGGCTGGAGTGCGGAACACCTCCGTTTGCTGCGGTGTGACGCTGCCGCAGATCGACGCCACCGCCACGCAGGGGTCGCTCGCTTTCGGCGGCACCGCCGTTGACGGCCGCGACGACCGCCAGCCGCGCACGCAGAGCTACAGCTTTACCATCAGCCAGCGGCTGCCCAGCCGCACGCTGCTCGAGATGTCTTACGTCGGCAACAAGTCCGACAACCTCATCAACAGCGGCTACCAGAACATCAACCGCGTTCCTGTCGGCGCGATGTTGAACGATCCCGGCGGCGACACCAACGCTTACAGGGTGCTGAAGAACTTCCAGGACCTGAATGTTCCCAGCCACCAGTCGTACTCGAACTACAACGCGCTGCAGGTCTTCGCCACCAAGCAGGCGGGCTGGTCCAACTATACCCTCGCCTACACCTGGTCGAAGGCCATGGGCATCGTCTCCAACCCGATCAAGGCGCTGCCGGAATCGATCAAAGAGAACTACGGGCCTCTCAGCTTCGACCGGACCCACGTTCTGGCCGCCAGCTATGTGTTGAACATTCCCGACGTGGTCAAGTCCGGCAACATCGTGGCCAAGGGCATCGCCAACGGATGGCAGATCTCCGGCATCCTGCAGGCCACCAGCGGCGTGAACATCTGGCAGAACACCAGCAACAATTTCGCCTTCCAGGCGCCGTCGAAGATACGGCCGGGCGACAACATGAGCTCCATGGAAGTCACCGGCACCAACGCCTGGACCCTCAGCCCGATCCTGGTGTGCAACCCGCGCGCCAACCTGGGGCCGAAGCAGTATATGAACGCAGCCTGCTTCGCGCCACCCATTGCGGGACAGGGCGGACAGCTCGGCGTCAACGGTCCCACTGTGATGCCGTACTTCCGCGGCCCGGGCTTCTTCAATACCGACCTCTCGCTGTTCAAGAACTTCAAGTGGGGCGAGTCGAAGAACGTGCAGTTCCGCTTCTCGGCCTACAACATGCCCAATCACCCCAATGTCTCCTTCGTCAACAACGACCAGAACCTCCGCATGACCATGGACGCCGCCGGGCGCATCACCAACCCGCGGTTCGGCTTCGCCGACTCCAAGGTGGGCCGCCGGATCGTGCAGTTGGGCGTCCGGTTCCTGTTCTGA
>Ga0272446_1002860_pt1 | contig 22745 bp, 35 predicted proteins | sample YNPCB0061_FD_194587 | JGI IMG/M metagenome (GOLD analysis project Ga0272446, IMG submission 194587) | Hot spring microbial mat communities from Yellowstone National Park, WY, United States - YNP-CB-006-1 | ecosystem: Environmental > Aquatic > Thermal springs > Hot (42-90C) > Sediment | place... | reverse complement strand
TAACAAAGCGTGCACCCGACGCTGGGGATTCTGGCGCGATTCCAAGCTTTTTTCTACGCCTCAGTCTTTTTTCCAGTCGGACGGCGTTCCGCCGCCCGCCCCAGCGCGGGTAACGCAAACCGTTGGGTAGAAGTACGCTCATCAATGCTTATCTCGATCCAGGAATCAGTAATTGAGCACATGAATAACCAGCTGACCATCCAAGTAGTACAGAGCGCATCCTTATCGGAGACAGATCGAAAACGCATCATTGCGCTTTGTAACAGAGCCTATGGCGAAGACATCGAACCGCTGTTCAACACGTTTGTTGGTGCAACCCATGTTACTGGCTACCGTAATGGTCGTCTCATGAGCCATGCGCTATGGGTGACCCGCTGTCTGCAAGTTGGAGATGCTCCCTTCTTGCGCACCGCGTACATTGAAGCAGTCGCTACAGACCCAGCCTATCGCAATCGTGGTTTTGCGACAGCGATAATGAAACGCATCGCCATCGAGATTCAGGACTTTGAGAGCGCACCACTTTCTGCAGAGAAGCGTGAAGGTGAGTTGTGGTAAAGACGTAGTGGCCTTATCCAGAACCAAGTCGATGAAGTCGTGAATTATGAAGACATCCACCGGCTCTGCTACATCCGGGGTCACGAAGCTATTCTCATCAACCTCGCTCAACAGCTCGGTAGCTCGGTCAGCAGACCACCCGAGAGAATCCCTTGGAACATAAGCGTTGAGAAGTTCGGCAGTTTCATTCTCCTGGGGGACGATCTTGTTGGATGCCGAGGTTTCAGAGTCTGGCCAGACCATCAACTACAACCCTTGCCTGAAGTGCAAACTGTGCGTGGTCGCATCTTTCTGAGGAAGAAAAAAACGTGGTGTGGGCACTGTTGCTGCGGAAGATTCGGCTTGATGGCCCAGCCAAGCTGCCAGTGGCGTTCGGAAAGTGCTTTCCGCAGTAATTGATCTTCACACAATCGAGGAGAACCCAAAATGCCGAAACCGAAGATGCTCGTTACCGGCGCAACCTGACGCAGGTTTGCCAGTGGCGCTGAGGCCGCTTCTCTCATGGAGGCCAGTCACGCCCGCTCAACGGTCTGAATTTCCATCACGGGCAGGAGGACGGTGAACGTTGCGCCTTTGCCCGGCTCACTCTCCACCTCGATTGAGCCGCCGAGACTGCGCACGATGCGTTGAACAATCGCCAGACCCAGGCCGCTGCCGCTGCCCCGTTTTGTGGTGAAGAATGGCTCAAAAATGCGCTTGCGCGTGGCCGCATCCATGCCCTGACCGGTGTCGATCACCTTGACATAGGCATACGGCTGGCGATAGGCGCTCTGCGCCGCGTCGCACCCCACAACCACTGTGATTTCACCTGCGTTTTCACCGATCGCTTGCTGCGCGTTGACCAGTAAATTCATGATGACCTGATGCAGTTGCGTTGAGTCCGCGTGTAACGCGGCGCTCGCCAGGTCAAGCTGCACATGCAGTGAAATCAGGGGCGGAAGGGTGGAACGGTGAATGTCGCAGGCTTCCGCCACGATTCTGACCAGGTCCACCGTGCGGACATCCGACTCCTGCAGGCGACTGAACGTCTGCATCTGTCTCAGCAGATTTCTGGCTTTGTAAGAGGCGCTTAGAATCTGTTCGAGATATGTTCGTTGCCTGCTGTTGGGCAGCGCTTCGGCGAAGAGCACCTCGCTCAAGCCAATGATGGGTGTCAACAAATTGTAGAAGTCATGAGCAACAGTGGCGGCGATGGCGCCAAGTGACTCCATCCTCTGTGCTTCATAAAGTTGAGTTTCGAGCCGTTTGCGCTCGGTAATGTCCTCTGTGACCCCAACCAGGCCGATGATCTCCTGGTTGCGATTGCGCAGCGGCGTTTTGGAAAGCAGAATATGGCGGTGCTCACCGCGGCTGTTGACCATCTCGCACTCACGCTGAAGCACCGGTTGACCGGTGCGCAGCACTTCGAGGTCTTCAAGGTAGCACGTATAGTCACCTGCAGCGTTGAATAGTTCGAGATCGGTTTTGCCTAACACTTCCGCCGGATCGTCGACGCCAAGAAACAGCAAGTCGGTCAAATTAGTCAAAATTTTGCGCGCCTGCCTGTCTTTTACATAGAGCGCCAAAGGCAACGCATCGATCATGGTGCGCAGCAGAATGCGCTCCTCTTCCAAAGACGCCGCCACTTCCTTTTGTTCTGTGATGTCCATCTGGATGCCGATCATGCGCACGGGCTGACCGGCCTCATCCAGAATCATCCTGCCGCGATCTTTCATCCAACGCACGGCGCCATCAGGGAGGACGATGCGAAATTCCAGATCGATAAGGTCGCGACGCTCTGCGACTGCCCTGCGCACCGCGGCGTCGACCGCCGGGCGATCCCCGGCATGGCTCGATCCCCACCAGGCTTCATACGAGAGGTTCTGCGAAACCTGCGGGATTCCAAATAGCTTGTAGCTCTCGGGAGACCAGAAAACCTCCCCAGTCCGAATATCCCATTCCCACAGGCCGGCCTTGATCGCTTCCAGCGCCATGTGAAGCCACTGCGCAGAGTGGAAGCGATGTGCGGGCGCAGCTCCTCCTTGCGTCGAGATGTGCGCCATCTGGCTTTGCAGCTCTGCGTTGTCCAGTCCCACCTCTTGATGGAAAACCAGCGCGGCGACATCTTCCAGCCATGTCACCGGCGTAACTTCCATGCGAAACCAGCGCAGGCGCTGCTCATCGGGGCATGGGTAGAGGAGCGGCGCCGAAGCGCCCTCTCCGGCCAGCGCGTGTTCGATGGCGCTGGCTACATCAGCGGCAAGCGGTTCGCTCCATTGCGCCTGCCTGCAGAGGAGGAGATAATTGACGCCGACAAAATCTCCGGGCGCGCCGTTGGCGCAGGCGAACGCCCGCCAAACCGGATTGACGTAGACAATTTCGCCTTGCCGGTTCAGCGCAGCAACTTCGATGGGCAGGACATCAAGAAGTCTGGACAGCACTTTGCTGTCAGGAGACGCTTCAGACATTGGACGCATGGTTTCCGAAACGAGCCTATTGATGCTGACTAATGATGCTGACTAACACTGCCAACTGTTGACCAGAGCCCACTTCTGGAAAGGTGGCGGCTCAACGTTGTTTGTTTGTGTCGGGAAGCAGCACAGCGACGATGTCGGCAACGCCATTTGATTTATTGTTGCACCGGCGAAAGGCGTTGTCAATCATAAAAAAGTCCTAATGATGAAGCGCCGCCGACGCCAACCCCGACGCTGACGATTGCGTCACCTATCCCCATTGAGGGAACAATTGGTAACCAACGCAGATTGAGCGGACGGTGTCAGCGGATCGGGGGAGACTGACGCATGATGGGGTTACGGCGCGCTGGGAGTGTCCTTGCCAGCATTGCGCTGCAAGAATGCGGCGAACTCCGCCGGGTCGAGACTGCGCGCAGGGCGTCTTGCGGCAACGGGCGCGGGGGCATCCAGCGCGGCAGCCGACGCCGCTGCCTGACTGAGGCCCGGCATAGTCTGCGCCGCCAGCGTCGCTTCCAGAGAGGGTGCAGTAGGATCATCCTGAAGGTGGGCGATCACAGCGGGGAGCACCGCTGCGATTGCAGAAAGAAACAGGGAAGCAGCCTTCGCACCGGCGGGCAGGTTCACGATCAGTGTGCGCCCGCGAATGCCAGCAACGCCGCGATCTAGCAAAGCAAGCGGCGTTTCCCTGGCAGCCAGTGCGCGCATTGTTTGGTTCAGCGCTGGCATCGGGCGTTCGATCACGGCGGTGGTGGCTTCCGGCACGATCTCGCTTGCGCTGGGACCAGGCGCCGGCAACGCGCCGCCAATGGTGAGGATCAGGTCAAGTTCCTCTGCATCGCACCACTGGCGCAGCACCTCCTCGACCAGGTAACGCTGGCTGGCGACATGGCGGGCGATTATGATCACTGCCGACGGTGCAACGCCCAACAGCAGCTTGCGCACCGAATCGCTGGCTGTCTCGTCGTAGACGGGCACACACAGCAGCCCGGTTCGGATCATGGCGTTCTCACTCTTTCACAGCAAAGCAAAACGCAGACGCGCGCGGCGCCAACGGCAACCAGCGTGCGTCTGCGTTTCGGATGTCACCATTTCTGCGCACCCAGGCGCAGCACGCGTTAGCGCTTGGTGTACTGCGGCGCCTTGCGCGCACGCTTGAGACCGGGTTTCTTGCGCTCCTTGGCGCGGGCGTCGCGCGTCAGCAAGCCGGCGGCTTTGAGCGTGGGGCGCAGATTCGCGTCCTGTTCAATCAGGGCGCGCGCAATCCCCAGGCGCACGGCGGAAGCCTGACCGCCCTCACCGCCGCCCTGCACTTTGACGCTGATGTTGAACGACGCTTCGGTGCCGGTCAACGCCAAGGGCTGGCGCAGAATCATCTGATCGAGCGCACGGCCAAAATAGACATTCACCGGCTTGTCATTGACAATAATCTCACCGGCGCCTGGATAGAGGCGCACACGTGCGCTGGCTTCCTTGCGGCGTCCGATTGCTTCTACGTATTCAGTCATGGTGTCTTCGTCCTCGAAATCGCTTAGAGTTCCAACGGTTGCGGCAGTTGTGCAGCATGCGGATGCTGATCGCCAGCGTAGATGCGCAACTTCTTCATTTGCGCCCGTCCCAGCTTGGTCTTAGGCATCATGCCACGCACGGCCTCGTAGATGACCCGATCCGGGAACTGCGCCAGCGTCTCGCGCATTGTGCGACTCTTCAGGCCGCCTGGATAGCGCGAATGCCGATAGTAGCGGACGGTGTCGAGCTTGGCGCCCGTCACAACGACCCGCTCACAGTTGACCACGACGACAAAGTCGCCAGTATCGATGTTGGGCGAAAAAGTCGGCTTGTGCTTGCCACGCAAGATCTGGGCAATCTCCGAAGCCAGGCGCCCCAATGTCTTGCCAGTGGCATCAACAACATACCACTCGCGGCTTTGCAAAGCCTCTGTTTGATTTGGCGTAACCGTCTTCACGTACCTGCTCCTCTATCAAAAAATCTCGTGCCATCCGGCAAACGAAGTTTAGTCCGATGCCCCAGCATGCACCCACTGATCCCACGCCGGCGGGTAGGTGACTCTTTCCAGCACCAATCCCTGCGGCGGTGCGGGTGCTGCAGACAAGCGCCGATCTCGTGCGGCCAGCATCGCTGCAACGTCGGCAGGCGCAATTACGCCCCGCCCCACCATCAACAACGCACCAACCACGTTCCGCACCATCTGCCGCAAAAAGGCATTGGCGGTGATGGTGAAGACCAGCCGACGCCCTGGAAAATCATCCAGCTCTGGCAGCGAGTTCTCGCTCACCTGCCATTGCGCCGCAAACACCTGACGTTCGGTGCTTTCGCCGTGCGTTGCCTGCCCAAAGGTGGCGAAATCATGCACGCCGATCAAAGCGCCAGCGGCTGCATTCATCGCCGCCACATCCAGCGGCTGCGTCACAAAGAGCGCGTACCGGTCGGTCAGTGGCGAGTGCTTCGGCGCTGAAAAACCGGCAGGCGCAGCATACATCTGCACGGTGTACCGGTAGGTGCGGCTGAGCGCGCCAAACCGTGGATGGAATCCGGTCGGCGCCTCACGCACACTGCGCACACTTACTGTCGCCGGCAAATGCACGTTCCAGGCTCGCTCCAGCGCCGTCAATGCGTGCGCCCAGCGTACAGAGACGGTAATCACCTGTCCGTTGGCATGGACGCCAGCATCGGTGCGCCCGGCGCCGATGACGCGCCCCTCACGACAACAGCAACGATCCAGCGCCGCCTCCAACGCACCTTGCACCGAAGGCGCGTTCGCCTGGTACTGGAAACCGTGGAAATCGGCGCCGTCGTAGGCGACTAGCGCACAAATGGTGCGCACCGGCGTCACGGCTTGTCCGCCCCTGGCCGCACGCTCAGGCCGTCGCGCCGTCCACCAGCTCCAGAATCACCATGTCAGCGGCGTCGCCCTGGCGCTTGCCAATCTTGATCATGCGCGTGTAGCCGCCGTTGCGCGTGGCATAGCGCGGGGCAAACACGTCGAAGACCTTCTTGGCAACCGTCTTGTCATTCAGATAGGCGACAACCTGACGCTGCGCGTGGACGCGATTGCCTTCGGCGGCGGCGCTGCGCTTGGCTTTTGTGATCAGGCGCTCAGCGTCGCCACGAATGGCGCGCGCCTTGGCTTCGGTCGTCACAATCCGTTCGTGCAAATATAGTTCGCGCACCAGATTGCGGAACAGCGCTTTGCGCTGATCGGCGGTGCGGCTCAGTTGGAATCCTGCGACTCGATGGCGCATACCCCTTGCTCCTCTTGCTTACTCTTCCGTGTCATCACTCTCGGTGAGTGGCCGATATGCATCACCGATGTAGGCGCTCAGGTCGACCCCCGGCACAGTCAGGTAGTTCTTATCCCGTAGCTTTTCGACCAGCTCATCGAGCGATTTCTTGCCAAAGTTGCGAATGGCAAGCATTTCGTCCTCGCCCTTTTCCATGCGTTTGAGAATCTCACCGACTTTGGTGATGCCGGCGCGCTTGAGACAGTTGTAGGCGCGCACCGTCAACTCCAGCTCCTCAATGGGCGCATCGAAGACGCGTCCTGGGATGCCTTCGGCGGACTCTTCCTGCTTTTCCACAATCGTGATCTCGGTGCCGGCCAGCAGCGTCAGGTGCTGCACCAGCAGGTTGGCCGAGCGTCGCAGTGCATCGTCCGGCGAGATCGTGCCGTCAGTCCAGATTTCCAGGTGCAGCTTGTCGTAGTCCGTCTGCTGGCCGATACGCGTCCGTTCGACGCGGTAAGCCGCTTTGCGGATCGGGCTGTAGATGGCATCGACTGGGATTTCGCCCAACGGCAGCCGCCCCCGCTCTTCGGCTGGGCTGTAGCCTCGCCCGACGCTCACCACCATCTCGATATCGAGATCGATGTCGTTGGAATCCGCCGTCAACAGATACTGATCTGGGTTGACGACTTCCACCTCAGGCGGGCAATTCAAGTCGCCGGCGGTGACAGGCCCTTCACTGGCGACCTCGACATGAATCCGCACCGATTCTTCCGTGCGTGCGCGGAAACGAATCTGTTTGACATTCAGAATCAGCCGCGTCATATCTTCCCGCACGTGCGGAATCGCGGAGAATTCATGATGAATTCCACTCACGCGAATCGATGTAACGGCGGCGCCTGGCAGGCTCGACAGCAGCACGCGGCGCAACGCATTGCCCAGCGTGATGCCATAACCACTTTCCAGCGGGCTGACCACAAAGTGCCCGTAGTTCTGGGAGCTTGCCTCAACCTCAATTTTGGGTAATACCATGTTTAACAAGGGCATCCCTCCCGGTAGCGCAAATCTGGCTCGCGAAACATTTCAGTCTGCCGGGCGACGCCTGTGCGCCGGGCAGACCATGCAGCCAACCGTTCGTTAGCGACTGTAGTACTCGACGATGAGTTGCTCGTTCAGCGGAATCTCGATGTCTTCACGCGCAGGGACACCGAGCACCTCACCCTTCATATCGACAACGCTCGAACGCAGCCAGGCGGGGACGCTGCCCGAATTACCTTGCATGATTTGCGCACGCTCCTTGAAATATCCCTTGTTGCGCGCCACTTCACGCACGGTGATGACATCACCGATGCTGACCTGGAACGACGGGATGTCAGTCTTGCGCCCGTTCACCTCAAAATGGCCGTGGCGCACCAACTGACGCGCCTGTGCGCGGCTGTCGGCAAAGCCCATGCGGTAAACGACATTATCGAGGCGCCGCTCCAGCATCGACAACAGATTGACGCCTGTCATGCCTGTCGTGCGATTGGCTTCCTCGAAATAGCGGCGGAACTGCCGCTCCAGCACACCGTAGATGCGGCGCGCCTTTTGCTTCTCACGCAACTGCAAACCGTAGTCCGACGTCTTGCGCCGGAAGGTTTGCTTCTTGCCGTGCATCCCTGGCGGGAAGGCGCGGCGCTCCATCGCGCACTTGGGCGAAAGGCAACGCTCGCCCTTCAAGAATAGCTTTTGCCCTTCACGCCGGCACAGCTTGCAAACCGATTCTGTATATCGTGCCATTTTTCCTCCGCAGCGATCTGCTTCACAGCGTTCGTGCTGATTGATCTTTTAACCCGGTGACAGACGCACATTGCGCCGCCACAAATCAGATTGGCGCACTCAACGTTGTGCGCCAAAACAGATGGCGCATCTGCTGCGCCACCTGTTTGTGTCGAATGGTTCCCCGACGGCCAACCGCACCAACTGGGGCTAGACGCGCCGCTTCTTGGGCGGGCGGCAGCCATTGTGCGGCAACGGGGTGATGTCCGTGATCGAACGCACGATCAACCCGGCGGCCTGCACCGAGCGGACAGAGCTTTCACGGCCGGGGCCAGGCCCCTTGACGAAGACATCCACCTCGCGCATGTTGAAGTCGGCGCGCGCCGTCTGCGCCGCGCTTTGGGCGGCCAACTGCCCGGCAAATGGTGTTGACTTGCGGCTGCCCTTGAAGCCAGCGCTGCCGCTGCTGGCCCAACACAGGGTGTTGCCCTGCAGGTCGGTGATCGTCACAATCGTATTGTTGAACGATGCATGAATGTGCACCTGGCCGGTTGGCACATTCTTCTTTTCCTTGCGCGCTGTGCGCCGATCGCGCCGCGTACGTTGAGGTCGAGCCATTGCTTATTTCTCCACAATCTGTCAATCTCGACTCTCGCAACCACCAGCGCCCAAAGCCGTATACGCCAGCAGCCGCGAGATTGCTGTTCACTACTTGCGCGGCGCCTTCTTCTTGCCAGCAACCGTCTTACGCGTGCCACGCCGTGTACGCGCGTTCGTGCGGGTGCGCTGACCACGCGCCGGTAGATTGCGGCGATGGCGCATACCCCGGTAGCAGCCGATTTCAATCAGCCGCTTGATATTCATGTTCACTTCACGCCGCAGATCGCCCTCGACCAGGTAGTTGCGGTCGATATAGTCGCGCAAGCGCGTTATCTCGGCTTCGTCAAGGTCTTTGACGCGCCTGTTCTCGTCGATGCCGGTTGCGGCCAGGATCTTCTGGCTGGTCGCCTTGCCGATCCCGTAAATGTAGGTCAAAGAAATGACTACCCGTTTGTCACGCGGAATGTCAACACCGGAAATACGTGCCATGACTATTGCTCCCCTTCGCTGCGCAATCCCTTAGCCCTGACGTTGCTTGTGCTTCGGATTCTTGCAGATCACGTATAGCACACCACGCCGGCGCACGACTTTGCAGTTCTCACACATTTTTTTTACCGATGGCCGAACTTTCATGCTTCACCTCTGACTATTTCACCGTGACGATGGTCAGCGCACCTGTGAGAACAGGTCAGGCTTACACTCGTCACGTTTTGTTTCGTCTACCCGCCGGGCGTTGCCACGCTGAAGCGACGGATTTGATCTTGGCGTCTAGCGCAACTCTACCACTCTACCATAATCTCAGGGCAGGGTCAAAATTTCAGGGCCGTTATTGGTAATTGCCACTGTGTGCTCGAAGTGTGCGGCCAGGCTAAAATCCTTGCTGATCACCGTCCACTTGTCGCGCAGTGTCCGCGTCTGCCAGGTGCCCAGTTGCACCATCGGCTCGATCGCCACCACCAACCCTGGCCGCAGAATCGTCTGCCCGTCCGGGTCCTGACTCTCGTAATTGAGCACCTGCGGCGCCTCGTGCATCTGTCGCCCGACGCCGTGCCCTGTGTACTCGCGCACCACATGCATCTTGTTCGCTTCGACGGTGCGTTGCACTGCGCGGCTGATGTCTATGATGCGCTTGCCAACCTGCGCCTGGGCGATGCCGGCGTAAAGACTCTGTTCTGTGACGCGCATTAACTCCTGCGCCGCCGGGCTGATCTCACCCACAGCGTATGTCCACGCACTATCGCCGATAAAGCCGCGATAGCGCACGCCCACATCGATGCTGATGATGTCGCCCGCCTTGAGCACGCGATCCTTCTTCGGGATACCGTGCACCAGCTCCTCGTTGATGCTGGTGCAGATATGGGCAGGGAAGCCGCGATAGCCCAGGAAACAGGAGGTGGCGTTGTACTTGCTCATCGTCTCGACGGCGAGTTGATCCAGGTCGAGTGTGCTCACCCCAGGTTGGATTGCCTCGCGCAACGCCGCATGCACGCGCGCGACGATGCGCCCCGCCTCACGCATGATCTGAATCTCGCGTGGGCTTTTCAGTTGCACTTCCGGGCGCTGCGCAGTGGGCGGCTGCCGCCGCAGCGTTTGGGTGTTTTGCCGTCGAAACATGTTCATCTTTACCCCACGATCGCCAGAAGCGCCTGCTGCACTGCTTCGATCGACATCGTGCCGTCCACCTCACGCAGCAGCCCCTTGGCGTAGTAATAACCGATCAGCGGCGCAGTCTGCTTGTAGTAGACGAACAGACGATTGCGCACTGTCTCTTCCTTGTCGTCGTCACGTTGATACAGCTCGCCGCCATCCACGTCGCAGATGCCTTCGACCTTTGGCGGGTTGTAGATGACATGATAGACCGCGCCACAGGTGCGGCAGGAGCGTCGCCCTGTAATGCGGCGGATCGTCTCGTCATCTTCCACCTGGATCAACGGCGCCACGCGGACGCCGCCATAGGGCGCGGTCATCGTGTCGAAAGCCGTCGCCTGCACCAGATTGCGGGGGAAGCCATCCATGATGGCGCCGCGTCCACAATCCGGCTGCTGCAATCGATCCTGCACCATCCGAATCGTCACCTCATCTGGCACAAGGTCGCCACGATCCATGTAGCTCTTGGCCAGCTTGCCCAACTCAGTCTGATTCTTCAGGTTGTACCGGAAGATATCGCCGGTCGAAATTTGCGGCAGCCCGGTGGACTGCTCCAGCAATTTGGCCTGCGTTCCTTTTCCTGCGCCCGGTACGCCCAACAACACGATGTAGATACGCTGATCACCCATGACGGTCTCCCTTGACAGTCGCTATCTGATCATGACAGAAACTCTGTAGGGAACAAGAGACCGGGGCTTGCACCGCCGGTCTCCCGCTCTACTCGACATCACGGATCGGGCGCGCGCCCTGCCCGCTTACCGGATGAACCCTTCGTAGTTGCGCATCATCAACTGCGCCTCGATCTGCTTCATCGTATCGAGCACGACGCCGACGACAATGAGCATACCGGAGCTGCTGATGATCAACGAATTGTAGCTCGTCAACGCACCGGCGGCGCTGCCAAAGATCAGGTCGGCCAGCGATCCGATCAAAAATGGCAGGACAGCCATGAAACCCAGGAAGAGGGCGCCAACCAGCGTAATGCGCGAGAGCACGCTGTTCAGGTATTGCTCCGTACGTGGGCCAGGTCGAATGCCCGGAATGAAGCCACCTTGCTTCTGGAGCGTCTCCGGCAGATTCTGCTGGCGGAACATCACGTCTGTGTAGAAATAGGTGAACGCCGCCGTCAACAAGAAGTAGAACAGCCAGTAGAAGAAGTTCGACGGGCTGAAGAACTGCACGATGGCATTGGCGATGGCGCCGATCCAGTCCTGGCGGGTGACAAAATAACTCGCCAATGTGCTGGGCAGAATCAGCAAGCTCTGCGAGAAGATCAGCGGGATCATGCCGGCGGTGTTGACGCGCAGCGGGATGTAGGTGCTCTGTCCACCGACCATCATCATACGATTGCCGCGCATCGTGCGCACGCGCTTGCCGTACTGCACCGGGATGCGCCGTTGCCCTTCCTGCACCCAGACGATCAGAATGATCGTGGCGACGGTGACAATGATGAAGACCAGCAAGAGCACCCAGTTCTGCGACAGCAACTGCAACTGATAGGGCACGTTGGAGAGAATGCCAGCAAAAATGATCAGCGAGATGCCGTTGCCGATGCCCTGTTCGGTGATCAATTGACCGATCCAGACGCCCAGCATGGTGCCCGCCGTCATACCGATGATGATCGTCAACGTCGGCAGCAAGTCACCCAGCCCAAAGCCCCAGTTCGGCAGCACAGCAACGCCGCCTACTGCGTTTGCGCTCAGCAGGGTGCCTTGCGCAATCGCCTGGAGGAAGGCCAGCGGAATGGTCAACCACAGCGTGTATTGGTTGATCCGCGCACGCCCCGACTCGCCTTCTTTGCTCAATTCCTCCAACGCGGGAATGATGGGAATGAGCAACTGCAGGATAATCGACGCCGTAATATACGGATAGACGCCCAGCGCCATCACACCCATGCGCGAAAGGCCGCCACCACTGAAGAAATTCAGAAAATTCAGCAGGATGTTGTCATTCTGCTGAAAGATGGACGCCAGCGCTTGATGATCGACGCCGGGTAGTGGAATGTTTGCGGCCAGACGATAGAATGCCAGCAAACTGAACGTGATGAACAGCTTCTGACGCAGGTCTGGCAATCGGAATGCGTTGCGTACGGCTTCAAGCATTCGGCAAGTTCCTTTCTATAAGGAGCGATGCGCACTAGGGCGGCGCCCGGATCGGCGCCCTGGCTCATCCAGGGCGCCGCACATCTGTCGCCTTCCGTTACGACCGCGGCAGGCGTTTGTTGACTTCGTAGCCCAACACCTCGACAACGCCGCCTGCCGCCTCAATCTTCTGTTTGGCAGTGGCGCTGATGCGTTGCACCTTGACCGTCAGCGGTTTGGTCACCTCGCCACGCGCCAGCACAACGACAGGGTCGGCGGCGTTGCCCAGCAGGCCAACCGCGGCCAGGGACGCCTGGGAGACCTCTTCCTGGGCGCCAAACAGCCGGTCAAGTTGGTCCAGGTTGACCGGGACGTAATAGACCTTGAAGCGATTGTTGAAGCCGCGCAGTTTGGGCAGACGCTTGGTCAGCGGGAGCTGGCCACCCTCGAAGTTGGCGCGGACGCCGCCGCCGTTGCGCGCATTTTGCCCTTTTTGACCGCGGCCACTGGTTTTGCCCTTGCCGGAACCAGTGCCACGACCTACTCGCTTGCGCTTTTTGTTTGCACCCTCTGCGGGACGCAGGTCATGAAGTTTCATAATGAACCTTTAATGCTTTCTGACAAATAATGATGTCCCTGCGGGACATTACGAACAGCGACAATGCCTTCCGCTGCGAACCTTTGCGCTCTCTGCGCCTCCGCGTCATAGGCGACCTTCGAGTCAAACCCGACGGCGCCTGAGCGTCAGAGCAACCAGGCGTCAATCTTGCGCCTGGTTGCCAGGTTCTCTGATCTACTCGCTTACCTCAAGCATGTGCGCCACTGTGTTGATCATGCCGCGCACTGCCGGGTTGTCCGGCTTCTCGACGACCTGATTCAGTTTGGACAGGCCCAATGCGGCCACGGTGCGTTTCTGGCTCTCCGTGTAACCGATCGGGCTGCGCACCAGCTTGATGCGGATCGTCTTGGCTGCCTGTTGTTGCTCAGCCATACGTCTCCTCCTTGTACCAATAGGGCGCCAGTTGGCGCGGCTCCACGCCTCGATGCCCTGCCTCGACGCGGAAATCCTGCAGTTCCTTCAGGGCGGCAAAGGTTGCCTGCACCACGTTGAGGATGTTGTCGCTGCCCAGCGACTTGCTCAGGATGTCACTGACGCCCGCCGCCTCGACCACCGCACGCACGCCGCCGCCAGCGATGACGCCGGTGCCTGGGCTGGCTGGCTTGAGCATCACCTTGCCAGAACCGAACTTGGCCGTAACTTCATGCGGGATGGTGTTGCCCAGGCGCGGCACGACAACCAGCGTCTTCTTGGCGCGATCGGAGGCCTTGCGGATGGCGTCCGGCACTTCACGCGCCTTGCCGATGCCAATCCCGACGCGTCCCTGCTTGTCGCCCACCACGACAACGGCGCGGAAGGCGAAGCGGCGACCACCCTTCACAACTTTGGCAGTGCGGGCGAGATGAACAACACGTTCTTCGAATTCGTCGCGGCGTTCTTCACGCTCTTTTTCGCGCTCTTTACTCTTGCGTTCTTTCTTCGACATTCTTGATTCTCCCAGCAACTGCCGATTAGAATTCCAACCCGCCTTCGCGGCTGCTCTCGGCCAACGCCTTGACGCGGCCATGATACGGATAGCCACCGCGATCAAAGACCACGCGCGTGACGCCCTTGGCCCTGGCTCGCTCCGCCACCGCCTTGCCGACGGCCTTGGCCTGCTCGATCTTGGTAAGCGAAGCCACATCCGCCCGCAATTCGCGATCAACCGTAGACGCTGCCGCCAGCGTGACGCCGGTCGTATCGTCGATCACCTGGGCGTAGATGTGCTCCAGGCTGCGGAAGACATTCAAGCGCGGCCGGTCGGTGGTTCCATGCACTTTGGTGCGCACGCGGGCGTGACGCCGTTCGCGTGCCACAGCACGACTAACTTTTGCCATTGTTGGTCACTCCCTATTTCTTCCCAGCCTTGCCGGTCTTGCCTGCCTTTTGTCGCACATATTCGCCTTCGTAGCGAATACCCTTGCCCTGATACGGTTCAGGCGGACGCGTGCGTCGGATTTCGGCAGCCAGCTCGCCGATACGGGCTTTGTCGATGCCGGTGATCGTGAAGGCGCGCCCATCCTTATCCACCTCGAAACCGATATCCGCCGAGGGTGGTGCAAATTCCACCGGGTGGCTCTTGCCCACCGAAAGCACCAGGTTGCTGCCGCGCTTCTCGGCGCGATAGCCGACGCCGCGAATCTCAAGCCGGCGGCTGAAGCCAACGCTGACGCCCTGCACCATGTTGGCGAGCAGCGCGCGGGTCAGACCATGCTGCGCGCGATGCTCACGTTGGTCAGTTGGGCGCTGCACTTTGACCTGGTTGTTCTCCACCTCGATCTTGATATCAGGATCGAACTGTTGCTTGAGCGCGCCTTTGGGGCCGCTCACCGTGACCAGATTTCCTTTATCGACACTGACCGACACCTTAGCCGGCAGCGTAATTGGCATCTTTCCAATTCGAGACATGGCTTCCTCCCCTACCACACGTTGCAGAGGATCTCACCGCCGAGGCGGGCGCGGCGCGCTTTGCGCCCCGTCATCAGCCCCTTCGGTGTGGAGACAATATTGATCCCCAACCCACTGCGCACCCACGGGATGTCCTTGGCGCCACTGTAATGGCGGCGGCCAGGCCGACTCACGCGATCAAGCCCCGTGATGACCGGGCGTCCCTGGGGGGTGTATTTCAGACGCACAATCAAATTGGGTTGCGGCTTTTCGTTGGTCACCGCATACCCTTCGATAAAACCTTCTTCGACCAGAATGCGCGCAATGCCCTCTTTGATCTTGGAACTGGGCATGACGACCTGCTTCTGTTTGACCATGCTGCCGTTGCGAATGCGGGTCAACATGTCGGCAATTGGATCATTCACCATTTGTTTTTCTCCTCAGGCTACTCTTGCAACCTCAGAACTGGAGCGAAGTTGTAGTTAGCAACCGAGCACTTGGAAGACCACCACAGCACGGCGGTCGGCGCGATGCTCTATTTACCAGCTCGACTTCACGACACCTGGCAGTTTGCCCTGCAACGCTTCCTGACGGAAGCAGATGCGGCACAGCCCGAACCGGCGCATGTATCCGCGCGACCGCCCGCACATTTTGCAGCGGTTGCGAACGCGCACTTCATACTTCTTCCGGCTCTCTTTGATAATCATCGACTTCTTAGCCACAGCAATCCCCTTTATCGCTTGAACGGCATATCCATCAGCGCCAACAAGCGGCGCGCCTCTTCGTCAGTGGCGGCGGTCGTCACGATCGTGATCTCCATGCCGCGAATCTTGTCGACTTTGTCATAGTTGATCTCTGGGAAGACCAACTGTTCGCGCAGACCGAGGCTGTAGTTGCCGCGCCCATCGAACGCATCAGCCGAGATGCCCTGGAAGTCGCGCTGACGCGGGAGGACGATGTTGATGAGGCGATCCAGGAAGTCCCACATGCGGTCGCCGCGCAGCGTCACCATGACGCCCACGCTCATCCCCTCGCGCAGCTTGAAGGCTGCAATCGAGCGCCGCGCCTTGGTGATGACCGGCTTTTGACCAGTGACGATAGCCAGGTCGCCGGCTGCGGCTTCGAGCGCCTTGCTATTCTGCAGCGCCTCGCCCATGCCGATGTTGACCGATATCTTCTGGATGCGCGGCGCCTGCATGACGCTGCTGTAGTTGAATTCTTTCATCAACGCCGGCACGATCTCTTCGCGATAACGCGTTTTGAGGCGTGGCGTCGGCCGTGTGGCAGTTTGTTCACTCATGATCGTTGGCTCCTTGCCCGCAGACGCCGCCCGTGATGCCCATCACGGCCTGGCGAAAGGTCAGGCAGATCGATAATTACTTCTTTGGTTTGGGCAAGGGCGCGCCGGTGCGACGATCGACGCGTTCCTTGCTGCCATCACTGGCAACTTCGTAGGCGACGCGGCTGGGCTTGCCGTCAGAGCCTACTAACATGACGTTGCTGATGTGGATCGGCGCCTCGCGCTCGATGCGCCCAGTCTGTGTGCCGACGCGTCCGGTCGGGCGCTGGTGGCGGATCACTTTGTTGGCGCCCGCCACGACCACATACACTCTGTTCGGGTCATAGGTTCCGTCGGGGTTCTTCTTACGAATCACCCGCTGCACTTCACCCCGCACGCCTTTATCGTCGCCAGCGATAATTTCGACTGTATCGCCTTTATTGATCTTGACTTTCATTTCTGGCCTCCCTCAGAGCACTTCCGGCGCCAGTGAGACGATCTTCATGTACCCGCCCTCACGCAGTTCGCGTGCCACCGGGCCAAAGATGCGCGTGCCGCGCGGGTTCTTGTTGTCGTCGATGATCACGGCGGCGTTCTCGTCGAAGCGGATGTAGCTGCCATCGGCGCGACGCACCGGGCGCGTTGTCCGCACGATGACGGCGCGCACAACATCGCCTTTTTTCACGCTGCCGGTCGGGCTGGCAGATTTGACGGTCGCCACGATGACATCGCCAATCGCGGCGTAACGCCGCGTGCTGCCGCCGCGGACACGAATCGTCAGAAGCTCTTTAGCTCCTGTGTTGTCGGCTACTTTGAGCCGGCTTTCCTGCTGAATCATGGCGCATCTCCTCGATGACTAGACGTTGGCTTCGTCAACGATGACCGCCCGCTGCAAGATCTCTTCGACAAAGAATTTCTTATCTTTGCTGAGCGGTCGGCATTCGCGGATGCGCACCACATCGCCCATCTGACAGGCGTTCTGTTCATCGTGCGCCTTGTACTTCTTGTTGCGCCGCACGACTTTGCCGTAGAGTGGATGGCGGGTGACGCGCTCGATTGTTACGACGACGGTCTTGTCCATTTTATTGCTGGTGACCGTTCCCACCAGCGCTCGGCGTTGTTCACGCATCTTGCTTCTCCTTATGCACCCGCCAGCTCGCGCTCGCGCAGGATCGTCTTGATCCGGGCAATGTCCCGTTTTACTTCTTGGAAGCGCGCGGTGTTGGCGAGCTTGCCCGTCGCCCGTTGAAAGCGCAGGTTGAACAGCTCCTGGTAGGCGTCATCCAATTTGCGCGCCAGTTCAGCATTGTTCTGTGATCGCAATTCAGTCGCAGTCATGATGCACCCCCTCAGGCGCCGTGCTCTTCACGAGCGATGAACTGTGTGCGCATAGGCAACTTGGCGGCGGCCAGGCGGAACGCCTCGCGCGCCTGATCCTCGCGCACACCCGCAATTTCCAGGACGACGCGCCCCGGTCGCACGGGTGCAACCCAGTGATCCACACTGCCCTTGCCGGAGCCCATGCGGGTTTCGGCGGCGCGCTTCGTGACCGGGCGCGACGGGAAGATGCGGATCCAGATTTTGCCGCCACGGCGCACATAACGCACGATGGCGCGACGCGCTGCCTCAATCTGGCGACTGGTGACGTAGTGACCCTCCAGCGACTGGAGCCCATAGGTGCCAAACGCCACCGAGTTGCCGCGGTACGCCTTGCCTTTCAGACGTCCACGCTGCTGTTTGCGATACTTCACACGTTTTGGCATCAACATAGTCGATTCTCCATCTATGTCTTCCGGTACGTTTTCCTACGTGTCATTTGATGCGGCGGTTTTAGCCGTTCTCACGTCGGAACTATACCGACTTTGCACATGTTGTTGACGGCTGTTCACACGAACGCCAGCAGGCATCGACAGTGAAAGGTGCAACGCCGCCAATCAACGCTCTAATTTTCTGCTGCAACATACCTGGCGTGGTACTCCTGCCCCGGCAACACCTCACCGAGGTAGATCCACACCTTGACGCCGATCACGCCGAAGGTCGTGTTGGCTTCCGCCGTGCCATAGTCGATGTCGGCGCGCAGTGTGTGACGGGGAATGCGCCCTTCACGCACGGAGTCGACGCGCCCCATGTCGCTGCCACCCAACCGGCCCGAGACTGTGATCATGATGCCACGGCCGCCAGCACGCATCGTCTTTTGCGCCGCCTGCTTCATGGCGCGCTTCCAACTGACGCGGCGCTCGATCTGCTCGGCGACGCTTTCCGCCACCAGGCGCGCATCCAGCTCCGGCTTGGTGATCTCACGCACATCGATCTTGACCTTTTTGTGCGTCATATCCTGCAACTGTTGTTTCAGCAGGTTAACGCTGGCGCCCTTGCGCCCGATGATCACGCCGGGGCGCGCTGTGTCGATGATGATGTGCACCTGATTGGGCTGGCGTTCGATATCGATATTGCTGATGCCGGCTTTGTTCTTGGTGGACTGGCCGCGCTCACGGCTGCCGCGCCCATCTTCCTTGTTCAATGCCTCGAACACCAGGCTGCGAATCTGCCGATCCTCGCCCAACTGCTCGGTGTACTGCTTGCCGGAGGCAAACCAGCGGCTCTTATGCTCTTTGATGATTCCCAGGCGAAACCCGATGGGATTAACTTTGCGACCCAAGTGAACCTCCCTTACTTGCTACTCGCCTTGCCGCCAGCCGCCGGGACGCGCTCTTCCAACACCACAGTGATGTGAGAAGAGCGGCGCTGCCAGGGTTTGAAGCGTCCGCGCGCACCAAAACGCCGCCACTTGCGGATCGGTGCGTCGTCGGCGTAGATTTTTGTGATAACCATGTCTTTGGCGTCATAGCCAAAGTTCTCAACCGCATTCGACAGCGCGCTCTTGACTGTTTTGGCGACGATCTTCGCCGCCGACTGCGGCATGTAGCCGAGGATGGCTAACGCTTCCTCTGCCTGACGCCCGCGCACCTCATTGACGACCAGGCGCGTTTTCTGCGCACTGATGCCTGTAAATTTCATCTTCGCTACGACTTCCATCGTCCATTCTCCGTTTCTTTACCTGGCGCCCGCCTACTTGCGCGGGGCCGCCTTGGTGGCCTTCTCGGACTTGACATGGCCGCGGAAGAAGCGGGTCGGCGCAAATTCGCCCAGTTTGTGGCCGACCATGTTTTCCGAGATATACACCGGCACATGGCGCTTGCCGTCATGGACGGCGATGGTGTGACCCACAAACTGCGGGAAAATCGTCGAGGCGCGAGACCAGGTCTTGAGCACCTTGCGCTCGCCTTTACGGTTCATTTCTTCCACGCGCTTCAGCAGCTTCGGGCTGACAAAAGGGCCTTTTTTCAGTGATCGCGACATCTTTCACTCCTATCCTTTATGCCTTGCCGCCGCGGCGCACAATGAACTTGCTCGTGCGCTTATTGACGCGCGTTTTCTTGCCCAGCGCAGGTTTGCCCCACGGCGTCTTGGGCGCTTTCATGCCGACCGGTGAACGGCCTTCACCACCGCCGTGCGGGTGCGCACCGGGATCCATGGCAATGCCACGCGTAGCCGGACGAATCCCCAACCAGCGCTTGCGCCCGGCCTTACCCAGGTTGATGTTGGCATGATCCGAGTTGGACACGACGCCGATCGTCGCCAGGCAGTTCATGTCGATGTAGCGCACCTCACCGCTGGGCAGACGCAATTGCGCCATTGTCCCTTCCTTGGCTAACACCTGCGCACCCAGGCCAGCGCTGCGCACCAACTGCCCGCCGCGCCCAGGGTACAGCTCCACATTGTGCACGACCGTACCGAGCGGAATGTTGCGAATCGGCAGCGCGTTGCCAGTGCGGATGTCGGCTTGCGGGCCAGACATCACTGTGTCGCCAACCTTCAGACCTTGCGGCGCCAGGATATAGCGCCGCTCCCCATCAGTGTAGACGACCAGCGCAATGCGGGCGCTGCGGTTCGGGTCATACTCGATCGACTCAACTTTGCCAGCCACGCCAAATTTGTCGCGGCGAAAGTCGATGACGCGATAGCGGCGCTTGTGACCACCGCCGCGATGCCGGGTTGTGACGACGCCGTGGTTGTTGCGACCGGCCGTCTTGCGCAGCGGCGCCAACAGCGACCGTTCCGGTTTGCTGCGCGTGATCTCTTCGAAGGTCGAGACGCTCATGTTGCGGCGTCCCGCCGAAGTCGGACGATAAATCTTGATAGCCATCGTTGCTCTCCCGTTATACGCCTTCGAACAGTTGAATGCTGTTGCCGGGCGCCAAAGTGACGACGGCTTTCTTCCACTTCGCCTGGCGAATGCGAATCTGCTTGCCGCGCCGCGTGGTCTTGGCCGGCATCACCAAAATGCGTACAGCCGTCACGTCCACGTTGAAGGCAGTCTGCACCGCCTCCTTGACCTGGAGCTTGTTGGCGCGCATGTCCACCTCGAACGTCACTTTGTTCTGTTCATCGGTGGCGATCATCGTCTTTTCGGTGACGATAGGGCGCTTCAAAACTTCATAAACGTGCATGGTTATGCCTCCGTCACTTCCGCCGCCGGTGCATCGGCGCCGAGCCACGACTCGATGGCATCGACCGCCTCACGCGTCAGCAACAGCAAGTCGTACCCCAGCAGGTCGCGGATGTTGAGATATCCGAATTGCAATAGTTTCACCTGCGGGAGATTATGGACACTCTTCCAGACCGCAAAATTCTTTTCCGGCGTCACCAACAGGACGCTCTGGTCAGCAACGCCCAGCGCCGACAGCATCTTGACCGCCGTTTTGGTCTTCGGGGCGTCGATGGCGACCTGGTCGATCACGACGATCTGGTTGTTGGCGAGCTTGGCCGAGAGGGCGCTGCGCAACGCCAGGCGCTGCATCTTCTTCGGCATTGCCTTGGTGTACTTGCGCGGGGTCGGCCCAAAGACGGTGCCGCCGCCCACCCAGTTTGGTGCACGCGTTGAACCCTGACGGGCGCGTCCGGTGCCCTTCTGTCGCCAGGGCTTCTTGCCGCCGCCGGAGACCTCGCCGCGTTCTTTCGTGTCGTGCGTGCCCAGACGCGCATTGGATAGCTGACGCATCAAAGCCTGGTGCATCACAGTCGTATTGATTGGGGCTGCAAAGACGGCGTCGCTCAGTTCGACTTCGCCGACCTGCTGCCCGTTCATGTTTTTCACAGGTACAAGCATGGTCCGTTACTCCTTAGTCAATCCTGTGCGCCCTACTTGGCCTTCTTTGCACGCCGCAATTGCTTCACCGACTCGCTGACAACGACCAACGCGCCGCGCGGCCCCGGAATGGCGCCCCGCACTGCGATCAAGTTGCGATCAGCATCGACCAGCGCCACCTTCAGATTCTGGACAGTGGTGTTGGCGTTGCCATATTGGCCAGGTGCGAGCTTGCCCGGCATGGTGTGACCAGGGGTCGTGCCCGCGCCGCGCGAACCCGTGGCGCGATGACGATCCGATTGGCCGTGCGTCTTGGGGCCGCCAGCGAAGCCGTGACGCTTCACTACGCCGGCAAAACCACGCCCTTTGGAAACACCTGCAACATCCACCAGTTCCCCCTCAGCAAAGATGTCCGCCTTGATGACATCGCCTACGCTGAGCGACGGTGTGGCGTCGTAGCGCAGTTCACGCAACCGCCGCACCATGGGCGTCCCCGCCTTGAGCAGATGGCCGCGCTGACCCTTGGTCAGCTTGCGCTCGACTACTTCCTCGTACCCGATCTGTACAGCATTGTAGCCGTCTGTCTCCGTCGTTTTGACCTGTGTGACGTAACAGGGGCCGGCTTCGATGATGGTGACCGGGACGACAGCGCCGCTCTTGTCAAAGAGCTGCGTCATGCCTACCTTCTTGCCTAAAATTCCTCTCATCTGATCCTCCTGGGACTGCCGGTCGAATTGTTACAGGCGAACGCTGCGTGCAACCCAAACGCAAATCGATTTCGCCTAAACCTTTCGCACCACATCATCCCCTAAAGATGGGTCAACTTCCGTTTACACTGCAAAAGCCGCAGTACACGGGCGGTTGACGATTACAACTTGATCTCGATGTCAACGCCGGCCGGGAGGTTGAGACGGGTGAGGTTCTCGATCGTCTTGCTCCCTGGGTCGACGACATCGATCAGACGCTTGTGCGTGCGCACCTCGAACTGCTCGCGGCTGTCCTTATCGATGAAGGTCGAGCGCATGATCGTGAACTTCTCGATACTGGTCGGCAGTGGCACCGGCCCCACAACCTGGGCGCCTGTTTGCTCGGCAGCGCTGACAATCTGACGGACGGAAGCGTCCAGTACGCGATGGTCGTACGCCTTGAGCTTGATGCGAATCTTCTGCTTTGCCATGTCTACTCTCTCTTACAATGCTCTAAATAGCGGGAAGTAAAAGGTGGAAAGTCGAAGTTTTACAGCTCTGCTTCTACTTTCCACCTTCTACTTCCCGCCTTTACTCACTACTTCGTGATCTTGGTGATGACGCCAGCGCCAACGGTGCGACCACCCTCGCGGATGGCGAAGCGGCTGCCAGCTTCCAACGCCACCGGCGAGATCAGCTTGACGCCCATCTTGATGTTGTCGCCCGGCATCACCATTTCCACCCCCGCCGGCAACTCGATCTCACCCGTGATGTCCATCGTCCGGATGTAGAACTGCGGGCGGTAGCCCTTGA
>Ga0272446_1002859_pt1 | contig 22749 bp, 20 predicted proteins | sample YNPCB0061_FD_194587 | JGI IMG/M metagenome (GOLD analysis project Ga0272446, IMG submission 194587) | Hot spring microbial mat communities from Yellowstone National Park, WY, United States - YNP-CB-006-1 | ecosystem: Environmental > Aquatic > Thermal springs > Hot (42-90C) > Sediment | place... | reverse complement strand
ACTCGACTGGTTGGTAGCGCCACACTGAGGACACTGAACGCTCATAAGTGGAGTGCTCCCACTGGCGGGCTTACTCTGCCGCCGCCACAAACTCGTGGCCGCAATAGCGACAGATCTGCGCCTCCGCCTGAACGACCTCGGCGCACTTCGGGCATTTCTTCATGCCGGCAGGCACGCCCGCCAGCGGCTGCGACGGCGGCGTGACCGGCATCACCGTGGTCTGCCCAAGCTGAGGATAGGTCATCACCGGCATCACCGGCTGGTAGCCCATGTTGGCAACTTGCTGCATGTACTGCTGGTTGATTCGTTCGGCGGTCTTGTAGGCGTCGTAGATAGCCCAAATCATGACAGTCGGCCCAGTGATGAAACCAATGATGATCGCCATCAAGGCTATGTTGACGACTTGCACGATAATAATCATGACGCCTTTGCCGATTTCTCCGTTGTACATCTGTCCCAAACCAGGAATCAGAAAGCTCAGGATGGCAGCCAAACCTGAATTCTTGGGCGGTTGAATGACCTGCATAGTGGATTCCTTTCGTGCACTCAGTGCGACATTGATTTGTGAACGGTTGTCCCTTCTCCGGGCGTGTGCCGCAGTTGCCAGCCATCTTTCGCCATGTGGCGCCAGTAGCTCTCCGCCTCCGGTTCGGTGACAGCGCCGTAGATCTCGCGGGCGTGGTGCTTCACCGCTTCCTGTTCAGCGTGAGCAAGCAAATGTTCGGAAGCACCAGCGTGCCGATACGCAGGGTTGACATCAATGCTCACCAGTTTGACGCGTTCGTAGGTGTCCGGCGACCCCTCACCGAGCAACTGATACTCGCGCGATCGCTCCATCGACAGGCTCATGCGCCCGGCCTGATTGCCTTCGTGCAGTAATTCGTAAAAGCGTGAACCGTTGCTGCCCCCGCCGCTGAGATCGTCGTAGCCTGACGTCCGGCGCACGCTCATCTGGCGCCCCGTCTTGTCGGTGAACCGCTCAACAATGCGGGGGTCAGCTGGCTCCGTCGTGCGCATCTGCTGGTCGCCCGGTTTCAGCACATCCTGCGCACGGCTCACTCGCTGTTCGATCCGTTGGCGCTGCTGTTCCACGCCCTGCTGCTTGAGCTGCTCCGCAGCGTCGGTGAGTTCGCGTCCAGACATAAACACCTCCCTGTGGTTTATAATGTCTTTGGCGACGCTATTCTTTCATGCCAGGAGAAAGCCTGTGACCCCGAAGTTGCATCTCTCAAATCAGCAGCGCACCAGCCTGCGGGCGGCAGCGTTGATCATCTGGGCGGGACTGGGGGCGCTCCTGCTGTGGGGGCCAGCGCATCTGCTGATCGTGCTGGCTTATCTGTTGGCGACTGCGCTGCTGCCCTTGGGTTGGCCGCCGGCGTTCGGGCAGTGGCGAGCCGTAGGGGCGTTGGTGGCGGGCGCTGTGCTGCCGGTTACACTGTTGGGGTTGGCAGGCGTGCAAGCACAGCAGCCCTGGCTGGACGCAGCGGTGTTGCTACAACTGACCGCCTGGCTGATGTTGCCGGCGGCGCTGGCGTTGCTACTCTGGCGCCGCCGCGCTGCCGCCGCCGTGATCTTGCTTGGCATGGCGCTGCTGCCGGTCAGCACGCTGCTGATGATGCAGATCGGGCCGCCGTCCACGTCGCTAACTGCCCCGCCGCCGGTTCATCCAATCGCAGGCATGGCAATGATGACGCCCTTCTGGCTGACGCTGACAAGCTGCACATTGGGGCCATTCTTTTTTATTGTGATGTTCGTGTGGCTGCTGATCCGGGAAGCCGTCGGGGAGAATGAAGCTCGCACGGCGTCTGCAGAAACTGGTTTGTTCAACGATAATCAGCCATCGTCACAGCCAGCAGACCTGTGACGTAGCAATGGTTCAGGTCAATAGTGCGCCGCCAGCCACGGCGTCAGCACGGCATGACAATGCGGACACGTCGCCCCTTGCTGTGGCGGCGCGGCGACTCCGCTTCCGCAGGTTGGGCAGCGTCCATGCCACCGCCGGTCGCACCGCCAATAGATCACCCCTGCTGCCAGCACCAAGATCACAGCGACAACAAGCCTGAGCACCGTGCTGGCCTCAAACTCCAGAATGTACGGAAATGCCAGCACACTGACCAGCGGCAGCACGCCCAGCCAGAGTGTCACACCCAAGACCAGCGTCGTCGCGCTGAAGATCAGGGCGCTGTGCTGCGCCAGCCACGGCGCCCCATACCAGGTCAGGATGCGCTGCTTGAGACGGAGGTCCAACCACAGCGCCAGCCACAGCACGGCCGGCCCCACCACCACAAAGGCGACAAACGCACCGCTCACAACCTGCACGATATAGCCGACCGGATCATCCAGCACCGACGCAAACGCAGTCGGCGACGCACCAGCAACGGCGTAGAGCACGATGTCGATTCCTTGTGGGAAGACTTGCACTGCCGCCAGCGCCAGCAACAGCAGCGGCGCCAGCACCACCGCCAGCACCAACACGAACCAACCCGTCGCCGTCGTGATTTCACGCCGAATTGCCCGTGCATCGTGCAAGCGCACCAGCATCAGCGGCGTCAAACCGAGCGCCAACACCACAAAGCCCGCCCCGATTGCCAGCTCCAGCCCGATCCCAGCCTGCCCCGGCGCCAACAGCGACGCCTGGATGATGTAGAACAGCATCACGATGACGCCACCGCGCACACCGATCTGCCTGCTCGCGCCGTAAACGCGTTCTGGTTCGCGCAACACCACACGGCGCGTCGTCACCTCTGGCTGCGGCGTCGGCAACCAACTGCGGTGTAAAGGTAGATCGAGCGCCCAGCTCAGGGGTGCAATCTCCTCCGTTTGTGGTTTTCGTCGCCAGAGGCGCAGGGGGAACTGCGACTGCGGAGGCACATTCACATGTGCACGCGGCGGACGGAAGCGATCCAGCGCGGCTTCGAGCGGCGCAGCCGCCCCTAGCCACGTAGCAACGCGCGCATCGGCGTACACCTCGCGCACGCGCAGGAGCAGGTTCCAATCGCGGCGCCACAGCAACAGTGCTCCCACCAGGATCGGCGCCAGCGCCAGCGCCAGTTCGAGCCAGTAGGTCACAGCACGAGCAGGCGTCATCGGCGGAGGTGCGTGCATCAACGCCTGCACGTCGGGCGGAAAGAGCGTCAGGAGCGGTGCGTAAATATCGAGAAGAACTGGCAGATACGTAATGCCCACGGCGTATAGGATCGGCTGCCACGCCCACATGAACCAGTAGACCGCCGTCACCGCCACCGTCATCTTGAGCAGGCTGCGCGCCAATGCCGTCAGCCAGGCGTCGTGATTGGCGAAATGGGCAAGCTCATGCAACAGCACGACATCCAGGTCAGCGTCGTCGTCCACGTTGTGCGGACCATCCGGCCAATGGGTGAAAACCCAGGCCGGCACGATTAACCAGCGCCGACGCCAGGCGCCGATCACGAAAGGCGTCTCTACGGCATCGGTCACCCGCAACAAAGGCAACGGAGCAACGACCTGGCGCGCCAGGTCAGCCACGCGTTCCACCAGCCAGCCACCGCCCGGCGGGAGTGACGTTGCGCGCACGGCGGCAAGCTGACGATCTGGTTCGATCAAAAAGTCCCACACAGTGAAGATCAATACGACGACCGGCAGCAATGGCAGCAGCAATTGAAAACGCAGAGCAAAGCCCGCCAACACTGGGACGCCAATCACCAGGAAGATGCCTGCGAAGAGGATCGTCGTCTGGCTGGGTAGGGCAAAGAGGTTGAGCTTCGACATTGCTCACTTGCACGCGGCGCTAGGCAGCGCGTCCTAACTCGATCACGGCGGCTGGATTCTCTAGCGCCTGGCTGACGAACGCATCGACAAAAGGCGAACGCTGGCGTTTCGGTAAATGCCTGGCGATCTGTTCCGCCGCCTCGCGTACGGGCGCGGCCAGCGCGCCGCGCGCCTGCAACGCGCGCAGGTCATCAACGGTGTACCGCTCCGCCAGAGCCTGCGCCGCAAACCAGGTCGCCTGAATCAGCGGCATTTCCGTGTTCTCGCCGCCGTAGCCTAACGCCATCTGCTGCTGCGACGGGGTCATGCTCAGCGGCGCCGTTGCCAGTTCTTCCAGCCAGGACGCAAGCTGCGTTTCGACATCACCATAATTCTGCAAGGTTTTTTGCAGAACCCGCTGTGCTGTCGCTTCGACCCAACGCCGGATGCGTAGCGCCGTAAGCATGTGCGCGGGCAACGTTGGCGGCGGTGCGTCCGGCTCGCCGCCGACAGCCCCCTCCAGCTCCAGTAAAGCGTCGAGCACTTCGCCATACTCCAGCGCACAGCTCTCGCAAACGTCCAGGTGCGCGGTCTCGGCAGGGAACAACTGGGCTATACGTTCGCCGCGCAATTCAGCCTCCGCCATGTCGGGAAAGGCGGCGCGGATGCGATTGCACGTGCGGCGATCGGGCGGGGCGGCATCCAGCGCAGCAAGCAGACGCCCAGCGCCATCTCTCAGGTCGCGAGCACGGGCGGCGGGCAAGTTGGCGTCAGGTGGTGGGGTAGGATCAGACATAGTAAGTTTTCCTGAAAACAACGTTCAGTAACTCAGACTCAAGCGCAACGTCAATTCGCGGCGAAACTCCTCGGCACAGCACTGCTTGATCTTTTCCAACGCCCGAAACTTTTCTGTGTGAATGCGAGCGACCGCCACCTGCAGTTGTTGTGCAATCTCGCTGGCGTTGAGACCAAAAAAGAAGTGCAGCAGAATGATATGTTCCCGGCGCGGATTCTTCAAACAGTCGCGCAGCAGTTGCTGCAGACTTGGCGCCGATAGCCGATTGAGCATCTGATTGAAATCCTCCTGGGCGGCTGGATCGCTCCACTCAACCGACTGTGTGGTCGTCTCATCATCGTAGTCAACATCGTCCGGCAGTGGATCCAATTGGCTATGTGCATCTTCGCGCTTTTGCTTGCGATGGTCTTGCTTAAACTCGTTGACGAGGGTGATCGTGAAATATGCCAGGTACGAACCCGGCTGCACCTTGTGGATTTTCAGCCATACTTTATGCACGGCGCGTAGGATTGCAGCTTCCGCCGCCTGATGATCCGCACAATGTGTGTACGCCAGCGGCCAGCCGTAAGCAATCGTCTCGTCCACAGCCATGTTCTGCAGCCGGCCATTGCCCTGACACAAGGCAGCGTGCAGAAGATGGCAATACTCATGAACAACCGCCTGCTCCACCAGCTTATCGTCCGCGCCGCGCCGTTGCGCCTGCTGCCACGTTTCCAGCCGTCGCTTTACGCGGGCAAAGAATGAATCACCAGGGGCGAAAAAAGCTGGTTCGGGCGCCAGTCGCCACTTGCGCCGCGCCAGTTCACGGGCGATGCGTCGCCAAAGCTCCTCGTCGTCGAGCGGTGCAGTATCGATTGGAAAGGTTGGGTTGGTCATCTTCTCTCACCTTGCCTGTTTCACCAGGGGCAGTGCAGCGTTGATTGGCCGAATCAAACCCAGTTTGCCCGGCAGCCGCGCATCCGCATCGAGGTTTTCGACGTAGCCAGCCGAGGGCACACCGATCAGTTCCCCAGCTGTATTGATCGCTGCGCCGCCACTGTTGCCGGGGTTCGTTTCGGCGTCGGTCTTGATCCAGCCCGCCACAAAGCCGGAGACCGTACCGCGCGTCAGGGTGATCGTGTCGCCGCCTAACCCTGGATAGCCGAGCACGGTGACGGTGTCGCCAATCTGCACCGCCGCCGAATCGCCCACCGGAATTGCGACCAGATTGAGGTTGGCGGGCGTGCGCTTGCCGTCGGCATCTGCCACGATGCGCAGCAGCGCCAGATCGAGTTCGACGTCAGCAGCCACAACTTCGGCACGGTAACGAACCTCGGGGGGCTGCAGCGAACCATTCGGTGAGAGCGCGATCCAGGCGGAGCGACCAGCGTTGGCGTAGCGACCCGTGTCCGGGTTGCCAACAACGTGAAAGTTCGTCAGGATGAAACCTTTTTCACCGTTGATCACCGTGCCGGAGCCAGTGCTGAGCACTTTGCTGTCGTCGTCCTGCGGAGTGAGCACCTGCACTGTTGCCTGAATTGCCCGCTGCAATGCACCATTAGCATTGAGCGGCGTCGCCGGGACGATCGCAGCCGTAGGACTCAGCCAGCCGCGCACGCCGCTCAGCGCCAACAGCGCCAGGAGCAACGCACCACCCACGATCCCAAGCCGGGTCAGCCAGTAGGTGCGCGACGAAAGCGGCGTGGCGAAGGTGTAACCGCAACTGACGCAGCGTCGGGTCGCAACAGGCGTCGGCGTGTGACAGCGCGGGCAAATCTTGGCGGTCGATGCGGGCGGAGAGGGGCGCACTGGCTCTGTCGCTTTTGCGCCCGCTGCGGCAGCGCCCTGCCCCGGCGCAGGCGTCAGGGCGCTGCCGCAGCGGGCGCAAAAGCGCGCGCCGTCCCGATTGAGCGCCTGGCAACGTGGACACACAGATGACACGGTGGCTCCTCTTCCTTCACGTTCCTTCACGCAGCTTCAAGCCGCAGCGACAGCGCCCCGATCTGCAGCAGCGAACCGGGCTGGAGCGCGTTGCGCTGCGTCACCGGGCGCACCTGTGCAGGATCGCCGCTGTAACTGACCTGGCACTGACCCGCCTCGCATTCGACTACCCAATGTCGCCCATCGTGGCGAATGCGGATCGCCAGCGGTTGTGGGCTGGCAACCTTGATATCAGCGTTTGGTGCGGCGCCGATCCGCAGGCCGGATGCCTGCAAGGGCAGCCGGCGCTCCAGCGCAGCGCCGGTCGGCGTCTGGCGCAAGATCAGCGTCACGTCGCCCAGCACAATACGAGAACCGTCGCGGAGCGCGTTCTGCTGGATCGGGCGTAGCTGCTCTGGGCTGCCGTTGTAGCTCACCTGCGTGGCGCTGAGACCGGTCAGGTCGGCGATGACGTAGCGATTGCCGCTCAGCGTGATGCGCGCTTGCTGCGCAGCGACGCCTCCACCATGGAGCACCCACGTGTTCTGCGGCGCGCTGCCCAGCGTCGTTGCCTCCGCCGCCAGCGGCATAGTGATGACACAGGTCAGCGACGCCGTGTTCGGCGCCGTCTCACGCAGTGGGGTGATGATCTCCGGGTGCACAACGGGTTCGGGTGATTTGTCGCTCACAACATCAGGGCGCGGCGGGGCGGCCAGCTCACCGGTGCTCTGGCGGCGGATGCGCGGCTGCGTCACGCCGGGCGCAAAGAGCAGCCCAACAAGCACTGCCAGCAAGATGAGTAAGGTCGGTAGAAAGACAGCCGGATTCAGCGAAGAAGCCAGAATGCCGCCCACGGCATAACCACCGCTGGCGCTGATATTGCCGCCCGCTGCGCCGATGTCAACTGCCAGGTCGCGGCGGGTGCCGTCCAGGTTGGGAGTCAACGAGTGATAGGTCAGCGCGTATTCGTTGCGCAAGTTGCTGGCAATTGATGCATACAACTGCTCTAGCTGCGCTGCATTGGGGGAGAAGAAGACCTGACCACCGGTTGCCGTCGCCAGCCGCTGCAGTCCACTGCGATCGACATCACTGCCCAGCCCAACGACGTAGACTGGCACGTTGGCGGCAAGTGCAGCGTCGATCGTTTCCTGCAGTCGCGCCTGTCCGCTGTTGTCCATGCCGTCGGTCAGCGTCAACACGACGCGACGCCCACTGACGCCATCCAGCAATTTGATGCCTTCGATGGTGGCGGCATAGAACTCTGTGCCAGCCAGCGGGAAGAGCGCACTCAGTAGCCCACGCAGCACAGCGCGCCCGTTGTCGGTCACGACTTCGAGCGGCGCCAACGTCAGGCTCCAGTCGCTAAAGACGATGACGCCGAGCCGGTCGCGCCCGGTGTTCAGGAAATCGATGTAGCCCAGCGCCGCGCGAATCGCACCGCCCATCTTGTCCTCATTACCCATGCTGCCGCTCTGGTCGATAACCAGGACAGTGCTTGTCGCCCCGCCGCCTGCACCGACGAAGGCCGTAATGTCCACCGGCTTGCCATCCTCACGCAGTGTGAAGTCCGCCTGCTGTAGCCCCAGGATCGGCTGGCCAGCAGCGTCATTGACAGCGAGAAACACGGTGACAGCCGGGAAGTTGCTTTCGTCCACATACATGATGTGCGCGCCGGCGCCGAACTGGGCGGCATCCTTGCGGGCGCCGCTGGCAGTGGGAGACACGCCGCTAACGCCGATCCCCATCAGCAGCGTCCACAGGACGGCGAAAATGCCCAGCCCCGTCAGCAACGTCGTGCGCAGCGCCATCTGTTTCATGGTTGGGTTTCTCCTGCATGATCCGCGCCCGTCTCGAAGACGAAGCGCGACCGCCCGATCTGGATCGTGTCGCCGGGCTGGAGGATGCGCGTTGTCACGGGCTGCGCAGCGGCCGCCGTGCGCAGCATCACCGGCCCGTCGCGCGGCGCCAACGTGAACGCACCGTCGCTGGTTGCGATGGCGGCGTGGACGGCGCCGGCCTCCGGGTCGTGACGCAACATGATGTCACAGGCGTCGCTGCGCCCCAGGGTGATGACGGGGCGACTGCTGTCGAGCGTAAAGGTTTTGCCTTCGAGCGGGCCGTAGATGAAGCGCAGCCAGGCGCGGCGCAGGATCGTCTCCACCAGCCCAATGAAGAGACCGATGCACGCGCCAAGGATCACCAGCCCGACCGCGCCGCCGACGGTGAGCGCAATCTCGCGCCCTGCGCCAAGGCCGAGCAGCGCCAGGCTGAGCCGTTCGTAGGTCGCGCCGCCGATCAATCCACCCAGCAATCCACCCAGCCCCGCATAGACGCCCTTGTTTTGCAACCCTGTCACCGGCCATTGACCGACGCCGAGCAACAGCCCAAAGATCGCCCAGCCCACAGCGCGCGGCCAGACGCCGCCGCCCGCCCACAGGAAAATCAGTTCGCCGATCACCAGCCCCACCAACCCGGCGCCGAGACCGATCGACCCACTCAGCCCGACGCGCGGGAGCTTACGCCGCGTCCAGCCGTCGGCAGTCTGATCGGCTGCGCCGATCGCCAGGCCGATGCACAGCCCGACGAGCGCGCCGAGCAGCGCGTCCTTGAGCAGCAGCAGCGGCGTGCTCGTCGTCGCGAAGCGCAGCGCCAGGGTGATGACCGCCCAACCCGCCAACCCGCCGATGGCGCCAAAAATGGCATTGCGGGCAATACGGAATCGATCCAGTTGCATAGGCTATTTCATTTCGACTTCCACCCCGCCCATCCAACCGGCGGCGAGGTTATAGATGAAGGCATAGATCATGGCGCCGATGCCGCCGAGCACACCGGAGAGGAGCACGAGCACAACAAAACCGATCAGCGCGCCGATGACGCCGCCGCCTAACCCGGGTAAATCGCCGCCGTAGCGATAGTAGCCCGGCATAAAAAGCATTCCACCCAATAATGCTGGCAGCACCAGTAAAAGTAAGCCCAGGATCAACCCGACAATGGTGTTGACAGCAAAGCCCATCTTGAACGCCGACCCGATTCCTATCCGTCGAATTTTGTACATGACAACCTCCCTCGATTCGTTGAGAAACATGAAGTATGATTTGCGGCACGATGAAAACGAAGATTAGCGCCCCACGCCAGTTATGCGGTTGACCAGGTTGCTGATCAACAGGCTCACCGTCACGCCGACAAGGGCTGCAATTCCCGTCTCCACGAGTGAATAGAAAAGTGCGCTCCAAAAGAACCGACTGGAGACAACCAGAGTGACCACCACAATAAACGATAGTCCGAGCCAGTTGCGTACACGCCAGCCGGTGAACATCAACAGGCTCTCCAATACGCCGACAAAGGCAACCAACGTCCCAGAATTGGAAAACGACAGTCCCCACCAGAAGGCGCCATTCCTGAAGGCCGGGGCAGCCACCTGGCCAATGGCAATGAACGTCACCAGCGTCACGACCGTGCTCAACGGACGGTGCGTCAACAGGTAAGCCAACAAAAATGGGAACAACAAGGCGACCCCGAATGCATACTGCAAACCAAACACACCGACGGTTCTCTCGATAAGCAGCAAGGGCGAGACCGGCGAAGCCATCCACACACCCATCCCCACGGTGAAGAACAAGAATTGCCAGAATGAGGCGCGCTTGAAAGTCGCCGTCTGTGTCGTAGAGGGCGCCTGCGCTTGAGGCGCGGGCAACGGCGCAGCTACGGGATTGGGCGATGGAATCACCGGCAGGGCGGGCGGCGGCGTCATCGGCGGCGCAAGGACATTTGTGTCCAACCCTGCCCGTAACGCGGCAATCGATGGCCAGCGCTGATTGCGGTCGATCTGCACCGCCTGCATGATTGCTGCCTCAAGCTGCGGCGACGCAGTCCGGTTGAGCGAACGCACTGACGGAAAGTTGAACGGGTCTTGACCAGGATCGCGCCCGGTGATGGCGTGGTGGAGCGTGGCGCCGAGCGCGTAGACATCAGTGCGGGCGTCGCTCTGGCCTTTGCCGTATTGCTCCGGCGCAGCGTAACCGGGCGTGCCCATCGCCTGCGTGTCCTTGCTCTGTCCTGGCTTGAAGTGCCGCGCAATGCCAAAGTCGATCAGCTTGATGCGGCCATCCGGCTTGATCATGATGTTGGCCGGTTTCAGGTCGCGAAAGATGATCGGCGGTCGCTGACAGTGTAGATAATTGAGCACGTCACACAGTTGCTCAGCGTAGGCGTAAACCTCACGTTCGGGCAGCGGGCCGCCTGCCTCCTCCAAGCGTTTCTCAAGCGTCTTGCCCGGCACAAACTCCATCACCAGGAAATGGCGGTTGCCTTCACTGAAAAAGTCGATCACTTTAGGCAGATTGGCGTGATCGAGTTGCGCCAGCAGTTGCGCCTCGCGCTGAAATGCCGTCAACGCCGATTGGGTTTCAGCCGGGCTGATGCCTTGTTCGCTCATTTCCTTCATTGCCCATTGTCGCCCGGCAATGCGCGCATCCTCGACGAGATAGACGGCGCCCATCCCCCCTTTACCCAACGGACGAAGGATCGTATATCGCTCCGCCAGCCGGCTGCCGGGCGCCATTGTGCGCACGAACACCTGACCTCCAGGCGGCGGATACACAGGCGGCACGCCGTCGAGTAGGGCGCCACACTTTGAGCAAAAACGCATGTTCGGCTTCAGCAGCGTGCCACACTGTGCGCAACGAAGTTGAGTGCGACAGCGCTTGCAGAAGCGCGCCTGGTCGCTGTTTTGCTCTCGGCAGTTGTAGCAAATGACGGTCATAGGTTCATCCCACAAATAGCACCCGCCGGTGCTGACTTCACGGCGTCAACGGCGTGCTGGTGGGCGAAGTCTCCGCCGCCGCATTGCCAGACGGCGGCGCGTCGGCTTCTGGCGCTGCATTGGGTGCATCCACCGGCAGCGCCTCGGTTTCATCAGGCGGCGCCGCAGTCGTGGAATCTGTTGCTGTCGTTGACGGCGTCTCAGCCTCATCGGGCGGCGCAACGGGCGCGGGCGATGTCTCTGGCGCAGGTGCGGCAGTGGCTGTTGCTGCCGGCGTCTGCTCCGACGTAACCGTTGCGGCCACATCAGCGGTCGCGGTCGGCAGATCGAGCGCTGGCGCGGCGGCGGTGACAGCTGGCGAGCCTGGCGTCATCGCGTCAGTCGCTGGCGCTGCGGGCGTGATAACGGCTGCGGCGACGCGCTCCAGCCCGAAAAAGCCCGGCGTCGCCAGCACGATCCCTGCGCCAAGCAAGATGCCGGTCAGCAGGCCCACCAGCGCCCACAGCCACGTGGGCGCGCCACGATCGGCGCTTGCAGGCGACGTCGCGCTGCCCGATGCAGCCATCTGCGGCGGCGGTGACTTGACGCTCAGCGGTTGAGTCATGTCGTCGTCGCTGTTGGTGACAGGTGCAGCGGGCGCAGGTTTTGCGCGGCTGGCAGGAGCAGGCGTCGCCGCCACTTGAGGAGGAGGCGTCGCCGCCGGTTGCGCCGCGCCGAGGGGACGTCCACAATGACGGCAAAAGCGCGTGTCGACGCCTACATCTTTGCCGCAGTGTGGACACAGGATCGCACCGGCGGGTGGCGCTGACACAGCAGGTGACACCGGCGACGCGGCGGGTGCGGGCGTTGCTGGGGCGCCCGTCACCGCCGAAGGCTTGAAATCGTGGCCGCACTTGCTGCAAAAGCGCGCGCCGGCACGGTTGAAGCTGCCACAACTTGGGCAAACTTGCTGTTCGTCAGCCATCGTTCTTACTCCTTCGACAGGCAATGAATTCGGCGGCCGTAGATGCGGTTCGCAACCGCGTTTCCCCTTCTGACTGGTAGGGATGCGAGCAAGGATGTGTGGCTACGAGCCGCACCTACTCGCTGGGCGGTGGAGCAAGAAAGTGCAGCTACGAGCCGCACCTACTCGCCGAGGAGTGGAGCAAGGAAGTGCGGCTACGAGCCGCACCTACATGCTGGGCGGTGGAGCAAGGAAGTGCGGCTACGAGCCGCACCTACTCGCCGAGGAGTGGAGCAAGGAAGTGCGGCTACGAGCCGCACCTACTCGCCCCTCGCAACTCGCCGCTCGCAACTCACCCCAACTTCTGCGTTAACTTGCGCGTCTCATAGCGCAGCTTCTTGGCGCCGGCAGCAGACATCTGACCTTGCTGCTCAAGGTTGGCAATCTCGCTCTGTAAAGTCTGTGCTAACTCGAATTCGCCGTCGGCCAGCAGGCGGGTGGCGGCAGTCTGCAGCTTACGTGTCGCGCCAGCAATGTCGCCGGCGGCTGCGTCAGCCAGAGCGCGTGTCTGCAACTTGAAGGTGTTCACCGTTTCCACCAGCTTCATCACGCGCACGTCGGGCGTGGGCAACGGCTGCCCCAGCGGCGTCACCTGTACAAGAATGTCGGCGCGCTGTATGGTGCGAGCGGGCTGGCTGCCCGGCGCATCGCCCGTGACCACCACCTGCGCCAGCCGATAGGCGCCAGGGGGGCGCGGCGGGCAGAGCAGTTCCACCAGCACGGCTAGCGGCTGTTCCCGCTCCAGCGCGCCGAGGCTCAGCGTCAGGCTGCGATCCTGGAGATCGGTCAACGGCAGCTCGCTGATCACCGGATGGATGCGATGGATGCGGCGAATCTCCACACCTGGCGTCACCCCAATGCGCACATCTACGGTGCGGGCAATGATACGCTGTGCCGATTCAAGCTCAGCGGCAAAGATGCCGGGAATCTCCTCAGGGCGAAACACGAGATGTGCGTTGCCACCGCTCATCTCGGCCAGCTCGATGAGGAAACCTTCATTGAAGGTCATACCCAGGCCCACAGTGCTAAGCGGATGGCCGCTGGCAGCCACTTGCGCAGCAACGCCTTTGGCGCCATCCTCATCAGCCACGAAGCCATCGGTCAGTAGCAGCAACCGCGTCTGACGGTCGCCGCCCTGTCCACGCTGCGCCTCGCTCAACGCCGCCTGCAAGCCCGCTGTAAGCAGCGTGTCGTCACCCAGCCGTCCGTCCGCCAGTGTGTCCAGCACACCCAGGATTTTGCGCTTGTCGGCGCCGCTGCGATTAGAGATAAGCGTCCTGGCGCGGGTGGCAAAGGCCACCAACGCCAGGCGGTCATCGGGACCCAATCGTTCCACCAGCAGGCGTAGGGCATGCTGCACAAAGTCCATGTTGCACACCGGCTCGGCGCGCGCCGCCAGATCGTCAGGCATGTCGAGCACGCGGAAGACCGGCACACCATCGGCCACGGTTTCGACCAGCAGCCCGCGCCGATCCAGTTCCTCCACCAGGTTGTCGTCGAGCGAGGGAATCAACATCGACTCGCTGGCATCCACGATCAGCGCCAGGTTGACCGGCGTCCGGCGTAGCGGCAGCCCGGCGTCAGGCGTGATCTCCAACAGCAGGTAGAGCAGGCGCGCAGTGTTGTCGCCGGGCAGCACCGCCGTGTTGAGCGTGGTTGAAAGCACAAACGGATCCGGCATGACCTCTCCCTTTCTACGGAGTGCGGCTGCGTAGATACAGTACAGCGACGCGCATCCCTATCAGCAACGCCGCAGCCAGGAAAATTACGACAAAGACGATTCCCAGCCCCACCACTGCGCCCAGCAACAGCCGAACGACCAGTTCGACCAGGATCAGTGCAACAACGGTGGCAGCAGCAGCCAGCGTCAGGGGGATGCTGTTCTCCAATTCAGCCAGGGAGGGCAACGAAAAGGTGCGAAACGGACGCAGCAGCCATGCTGGCAACTTGAGGCGTGCCAGCCAGTTGCGTACCCGCGCTACAGTGGCCTTGAACCAGCCCGGCGTCTGCAAAGGCACGACAAGTGCAGCCTGCTGTTGCAAACGTCCCTGAGCGGTTTTCGTTAATGCCTTCGATTGGTTGACGCCCTGCGAAAAGAGTCCTTGGGCACGCTGCGTCACCGACTCGACTTGTGTGCGCTGCGCCAGCAACGCCCAACTGACAAAACCCGTGGCGCCGGCTGTTGCCAGGAAGACGATCCAGTCGCCAACCGCACTGGGCATGAAGAGTCCGAAGATGAGCCCGAGCAGCAAGTAGAGTGGCGCCACACTCACCAGGAGCGCCACCGTCATGCCCAACAGCAGACGCCAGGCTTGCAACCGCGGCAGCCCGCCGTTGTCCATCACCCACAGGCCACCTAACGCGCCGAGCCAACCGGCAATGATCAGCAGCGTCAGCCAGAGCAAGCTATCGACGCCAGGAAAGACAAATCCAAGCCGTCCGTACCCGGCAACAACGGCGGGCATAGCTGAAGGAGTGCGTAGTTGAGTCAGCAACCCCAGGGCAAAATAGACGCCCAGTCCCACCACCAGCGCCATGCGCACTGGCGCCAGCAACCAGCGCACGCGCAGCGCCAGAAATCGATGCGTCTCCGTGGCAAGCAGCAATCCAACCGTTGCTCCCCACCAGGGTGCAACGCCAGCATCGATGTCTGCGGCAATGACAATGCCCATCCAGGCGCCAATGAGCAGCAGCCCTAGCGTACGCACACCCAGAAAAGTCAGGCTCGAGTCGAGGGTTGCCCCGCGCCAAAGGCGCGCCAGACCTGGCGAAGTGGTTGGCAACGCCGGGCTTGGTTCACCGACAGCGCCTAGAAGCAACCCGCCCAGCATCAGGAGCAGGGGAGCGCCAATCAACCAGTACAGGTCGTTGCCGTCCACATATCCTGCGGTGCGCATTCCTAAAAGCGAACCAATTGCCAAACCGGCGACGGCTAGCGCAATCAGCTTGTTGAGGCGAAAGCAGCCAGGCTGTAGTTCGACAGTCAGATCACGGCGATGGTAGTAATTCTCCATCTCATCCAGACGTGTGACCCACCGACGGCTGAAGTAAATGGCAACACCTGCACTGACCGATAGGAGAGCGCTGGCCAACACCCGCCACTGCCACCCATCGACTCCTGTCTCCATGATGAATCCGGCTGGAACAGTCACGAATAGTCCAGCGGCGAGCACGAGCGCAATGTAGCCATACCCCACCAACGCGCTATAGGAAAGCCAACTGCGCGTGCGCGTCTTTGGATCGTACCAGTCGCGACGCACGCCGACGGTGGCGACGATTTCTTGCGCCTGCCCTCCCGTCTGGACGCGGATCACGGCGGAGGAAATCTGGAAAGTCGGGTCGGTGACATTGGCTGTAACCTGGATCGCTACGCTGCCGCCGCTGGGCACAGCAAAGCTCTCAGCGTCGAAGGTCAGCCAGGGCTGATCGGCAATGACGCGACCGTGCAACACACCGCCGCCGGTGTTGCGGATCACCAGTGGCGCAGTGACTGGCTGTAATTGGTCGGGCGTCACATCGCCGATGGCAAGCCGACGGCGTGGCTCAACGGTCAACAGCGGCTGCCACGTCACTTCGACAGCGCCAGTGACTGTCTCCATGCCGCCGTTCGAAGTGATCTCCAGACAGGGTTGGCTGAGCGGACCTTCACCCAGCGCGGCGGTGGCAAGGGTCACTGTCAGGTCGATCATCTGGTTGGGCATGAGGCTGAAATCTTGCGGGCGCACTGTGATCCAGCCGACCTGCGGCGCCACATGTCCGTAAAGACAACCGCGTCCGACGTTCTTGATCTGCAGTGTCATCGGGCAAGTAGCGCCCTTCTCGACGCGCCCGAAATCGAGCACACGCGTGCTCACGGCCAGCGAGGGCAGCGGGATCGTGGGGTTGGCGGCGCGCAGAAATTCCTCGAGCCCGGCGGATTGATTGCCGCTGCGTATCCGAATCGACTCGGCGCGCACCGCGAGATCGTGACGATTCACCGAATCCAGCCACGCCTCAAAGTGCCCGGCGTAGAGATGATAGATGCCGTCCTCCCAATGCTGGTCGCAAAGCAACGCCAGTTCGTCGGCGTCAAGCGCAATGGGGCCGGAGCGAAAGGTAAAGGGTTTGGCGCTGCTGACGCTTGCAGTCAGTTGCGGACGTAGCATTGCTTCCAGCTCGTCGCGCACTTCGCTGGCGGTGGGGCGATCGCTAACCTTCATCGACACCATGCGCGCAATCAACTTCTCCAATTCGGGACGCACGCCGGGCAGAAACTGGCTGAGGGGCGGAAAGTCGAATGAGTTGTCGGTGCGTGGGTCGCGCCCACTCAAGAGGTGATGTAGCGTAGCGCCGAGGGCATAGACATCGGTGCGCGGCTCGACCTGATTGGTGTACTGCTCCATCGGTGCGTACCCAGGTGTGCCGAGCGGCGCCGAGAGCGTGCCGGTCATGCCTGAGCCGACGTTTTCTTTAGCCAGACCAAAATCGACCAGCTTGACCTTGTTTTGATCCTGGTCGAGGATGATGTTGGCTGGTTTGATGTCGCGGTGGATGACAGGCGGCGTCTGTCTGGCAAGATAGACCAGTGTGTTTGCTAACTGTGCGCCATAGGCAAGCACTTCATCCAACGGCAGCCTGCCGCCCAATCGCGCAGCGCGATCTTCCAGGTTCTCACCCTCGATAAACTCCATGACCAGGTAGTATTTGCCCTGCTCAATGAAGTACTCGTAGATTTGGGGTGCGCCGTCGAAGCGCAGCGTGGCAAGGACGCGCGCCTCGCGTTCAAAATCCTTTTCCGCCTTGAGTTTTTCGGCAGGGTTGCTGTAGTACGGCAACATTTCTTTGACGACACAGCGGCGGTTGAAAGCGTTCCTGTCCTGCGCCAGATAGACGGCGCCCATCCCACCCTGCCCAAGCAGACGGGTGATCTGATAGCGACCACGCAGCTGCGCCGACGTGTGAAGAACGTTGGGAGGCGGTGTGCTGAACGGCGAAGGTGGGGAAGGCGGCGCAGAGGCGGGCGCTGACGAACCAGCCTGTCCTGATGGCAGGAAGCCGGTCATGGCATGACCGCATTGGGCGCAGAATCGAGCAGCCGGCGCGTTCTGGGCGCCGCAGTTGGAGCAAAAAGCCATAGGGTCTCCCCTTATCACGAGAGCATCTTGAGGATGGAGCCTTCAAAGTCATCACATTCATTCAGCAATGCGTGCACGACCTTGCCAAAGTACTCGACATCGATCAATTGGATCTCGGCGTTATGCATGTATGAATAGATGAACTTGCCGCCTACTTTTTCAATGCACCAGAAACCATATTTCTTCTCGGTGTTGCGTTGCAACAATAGCGTCGAAAGGTAGTGAGGAATCTCATTTTCGCTCTCGAAATTCACAAGGCTTGGCACCGAGAACTCCAGCGTGGTGTCGTAGCGCAAGATATAGAGAATTTGCGTGCGCCCCGACTGCATGCTGAAACGCAGCAAGGCATGATCGTTGTCGACCTCAGCCACACGCCAACCATGCTGTGACGCATACTTCTGGATCGTGTTACGAAAATTGAGACCGGAGAACAGACTCGAAAACCCAGACATAGCCTACTCACTCCTTTCCAGGAACAGGGATTGTCACGCTCGCGGGGCGCGCACTGTGCGCAACACAGCGTCCACACCTCCTGCCATTTCGATGGTGAGGATGCGACGCAGCGCGTCGCCGTAAAAACCCGACGCTACGACCTGACGCATTTGCACATCCGTGGCGCCAATGGCGCCCATCACTTTGTAGGCCACCCACTCGCAGAAGCCTTCCAGCAACTCCGCATCAGTCAGAAAGGGGCAGTTCTCACCCTGCCAGGCATGTCCGTACTCGTGGGCGATCACCTTCATCATCAGCAGCCTGGGCAGCCCGGTCTCCAGAGCGATCTCGCGCCGGGCGCCGATCTTGACATACACACCCAGTAAACGTCCCCCTTCCGAGGGTCGCGCCAGCGCCGCCTGCAAGCGCTGCATATCGTCGTGGCTGTACAAGCCAAAGCCGGGGCGACGATGGACGCGCAGCCCCAACCGTTGCTCGACCAGTTCAATCACCTGTGCGTACAATGCGCGCGCTGCCAGCACGTCGTCCACCGCCGCTGCCTGGCATATGGGACAGATCGGGCGTCCATCGCTCAGCCGGGCGGAGCCTTCCGCCAGCGGTGCGCCACAACCGGCGCAGACACTCTTCTGCTGCGCACAGGCATTGCAGACTGCCAGCCGCCGTCCCAACCCGGTGTGAGCGTAGACGTGGTGTGTGGCGCCCAACGGTGCGCCGCACAAATTGCAGAAGCGGCTCTTCTTTGTAAGATGCCGGCGCTCGACAACTTCTATCATGGGCATGGGCGTCTCATTTCCATCTATTTTGACCCAAGCTCTGCCATGCGTGCTTCAACCGCCTGACGGATTTGATGCTCGGTCAACGGCGCCGGCTTGATTCGCTCTACCAGCCGATTCTCGTCACTATCCTTATAGTGGCTGGGCAACCCATACAATTCAGGCTCTTGGGCAGCGCAACGACGCACATAAGCCTGCACATCTGGAACGTGACCGCTCGGAATGCGCAGTGTGGCGGTGTCGACCAGATGGCGGTGAATCTCCGACTTACTGGCATGTGTGAAGTCAACATCGGCATTGGCAAAGCCCTTGAGTTGATCGGCAGCAAACGATGGCCCATCTTTGCCTGCATATTTGCCACGTTTCGCGTCAGTGGCGCCTATCGCAACGCGCAGATCATGAGCGTAGGCAGCCAGGTGTTGATTCTTATGTTCAGGATTGGGCATATGCGTCTTGACCGAGGCTGTTTCGCCACGAAAGAGGTGGTCATAGACAGGAAAGTTGTTTTTGACGTCATTGAGCGACATTCCCCCCATCTCTGCCAGAGCGTTCTCCGCTAACTGGCCCTGAAACTTGCGTTCATAGGCTTTGAGCCGCCGTTTGGTCAGCCGCTCAGGATCAGAGACGTCCTGACGCGTTATCGCTTGCACTTCGCGATACTGCACTTTGCTCAGGCGTTCGACGTTGCGCGGCGCCAGGTCACTGCGAAACGTGATCGACTCCCGTCCCAAGGACTTCTTTGTCCCTGCTTCCTGACGCACCAGTTCCGCATCGGTCGCATGGCGCTCCGTGACGGCGCCCCCTTTTGTCAAGTCGGAGCTTCGCGCTATCCTCCGCTCCACTGCGTCCTTTGCCGATTTCTTTGTAAACTGGTCACCTGCTTCGATTGGAGTTGGTTTGTGAGCCATCCTTATCTCCTGACCACGCCAGCAAAAGCGCCGCCTCCAGAGTTGCGGTCACACACGAAAGGTCGCCGTCCACTTCCCCAGGCGAATCGTGTCGCCCGGATTGATGGGCTGCGCGCCGTTGGTGGGTAGATGCTGCTGGTTGACCCACGTGCCGTTGACGCTATTCAAGTCGCGGATGAACCATTGCACGCCCTGCTGATAGAGCTCGGCATGGCGACGGCTGACACCGGCTTGCAGCCCGACGTCACCCGTGTCAACGTCGGGATAGTTGCCGCTCACGTCGTCGCGCCGACCTAGCAGATAGGTCGTCTTGCCGCTGAGCTGGAAAGTCTGGCCGTCGATACCGGTCAGATAGGCAGTGGCGGCAGGCGGCGGGGTGTAACTGGGCGCAACTGGCGCTACCTTCGGCGGCGGAGGGTAGGCACTCGCTGCAGGCGGTGGGGCGTAAACTGCGGCCGCGGGCGCCGCACTGCCCAGCGCCGCACCGCAGTTCTCACAAAACATTTCGCCGGGGATCACCTGGGCCCCACACTGGGGACAGACTGCGCCGCCTCCAAAGCTCATAGCTGGCGCGGGCGTTTGGGCGACAGGCGCTGGCGCGGCGCTGAGACCGCGCAGCGACGTGCCGCACTGGTCACAGAAACCAGCGGAGGGGTCGTTTTGTGCGCTACAATTAGGGCAGGTAACCATTGTGTCTAGCCTCCTGATGTGCTCGTGAAGTGATGGATCGATGGCTGATGCACCGGGTGCTCATGTGTCCAGATCATCGAGACGCTGCGTGAGCTTGCGCGTGCCATACTGCAGTTTCTTGGCGCCGGCGGCTGACATCTGGCCTTGCCGCTCCAGGTTCGCGGCTTCCTGCTGCGCAGCCTGCGCCAGTTCCGCCTCGCCGAGATTGAGAAGACGTGTGGCCGCTGCACGCAATTGCTGCGTCGCCAACGCCACGTTACCCGCCTGCGCTTCGTTGAGCGCGCGTGTTTGCAGCTTGAACACCGAGACCTTTTCGACCAGATTCATGACACTGGCATCGAAAGGCGTCACCTGATTGGGGTCATCGGTCAATGTGACGAGAATGTCCTGGCGTACGTGCTGGCCTGTCAAATTTGCTGCCGGGATATCGTACATTACGTCGGCTTGCGCCACGCGGTAACTGCCGGCCGCTTTGGGCTGGATGACCAGCTCCACCAGCAACGACTGTCCTTTGCCGTGCTCCAGGTCGCCAAGCACGAGCTGGATGTCGCGATCGGAAAGGGTGCGCTGGCTCAGCTGACTGATCGCCGGCAGCACGCGCCACGCCGCCGCTGGCGCGACGCCCGCCACCAGCCGCAGCGTCAATTGAGCGTTGCGCACGCTGCTGCCCTGCATCGTCGCCACGGTGCGCCTGAATTCAGTGAGGATGCTGTCGGGAGTCGCCAGGTGATCGGCGACGCCGCCGCTCTGCCCGGCGATGGACTCTAGCAGCGGCATGTTCCAATCCTCACCCAGACCAAGCGCACTGATGGCGACGCCATACTGCCCACATTCGGTGGCAAGCTGACGGCAATCGCTTTCGTCGCCATAGGTCTCGCCGTCGGTAAGCAGCAACATGCGGCTGACGCGATCCTGGGCTAAGCCGCGCCGCATTTCGTCCAGTCCGCGGCGCATGCCTTTCGACATGGTGGTGCCACCGCGATCGGTGATGCGGTCGATCTGAGCATGGAGCTGCGTCAGGTTCGTCACCGGCTGGCAGGCGACCAGGGTGTCCACGTTGTCATCGAAGAGCACGACCGAGACCAGGTCTTGGGGTGAAAGTTGGCCGAGCACAAGTTTAACCGCCTCGCGCACTTTGCGGATTTTGTCGCCAGCCATCGAACCGCTGCGATCAAGCACCAGCCCCAGATTCACCGGCATTTGCACAGCCACCCCTTCACCAGTGGGCACGACATCGATCAGGACATACAGTTTTTGCGGCGTGGACAGCGCCTGAAAGATAGTGCGATTCAAACGGGTCGTCAGTGTTACTTCACCGGACATGAAACCTCCAATCTGATTCAAGCAGTCAGGCGCGCACCGCACGCCGGACAGAAGGCGGCGCCAGCGCGTACTGGCTTACGGCATTGCGGACAGGTGGGCGCAGGCGTGCTGGCGACGACTGGGGGCGGCGTCGAAGTTGCTGTGATGGCAGCGCCGCAGCCGGGGCAGAAGGCGTCACTGTTGCTTACCTCGCGACCGCACTGTGGACAAACGGGCGGTTCCGGCGGCTGCTCTTGCTTGATTGCCTCGATGGTCAGTTCCTGTGCAGCGATCTCCTGCTGCGCCGCCCGTATTTGGGTGCAGATGCCAACCAGGCGTGCATCGGTCACCTGACCCGCCTGATAGAGTTCCCAAACAGCTTCACCCAACGCCAGGACGTGATCTTTGCGCTGATTCTGAAGCTGTCCCAACTTGCTCTGTTCACGCTGAAGGCGCAGCGCCCTTCCCGCCTCGAATTTGGCGCGTTCGGTTTCGTTGCGCAGTTTTTTCATGATGCCGGCCATCTTTCCTCCTCTACGCCTGGACTCTACGCCTGGACGCGCACCACAATGACGCTGATGTTGTCGTCGCCGCCCGCCTGGTTGGCGCGGCGGATCAGTTCATCACATATTTGCTGGGGGTCGCCGTAACTGGTCAGGAAGACATCGGCGATGCCGTCGTTGTGCAGCATTTCCCACAGGCCATCACAGCAGAGCAGCAAAGTGTCGCCTGGCAGTAGATCAAGTTGATAAAAGTCAGCCTGCACTGTCAGACGGAAGCCCATGTTGCGGGTGATCTCGTTGCGGCGTGGATGGGTGTAAATTTCTTCCTCACTGATCGAGCCGACGCGGAAGAGTTGAAAGACCGCCGAGTGATCTTCTGTAATCTGCTGCAAGACGCCGCCACGCCAGAGGTAGGTGCGGCTGTCGCCGACATTGACGACGTAAGCATGCGCGTCATGCAGGAAGGCTAATGTCAGGGTCGAGCCCATGTCATTGCCGCGCGCCGTCGCCTCCTGGCGCACCAACCGGTTGCCCAGTTGCACAGCGTTGTCGAGCAGCGCCTCGACCGTCTCCATCGATAACGGCTTGCCCTGCCAGACAGGCGCAATCAGTGATTGCAGCAGTGTGGTGCTCACCGTCTCCGCCACCAGGCGGCTGGCGATCTCGCCGTCACCGTGGCCGCCCATGCCGTCAGCCACGAAGTAGAGGCCTAGCGTCGGCGCCGCCCGCGATTCGTAAATCGCCGACAGCGTCAGTGCAAAGACGCTGTCCTCGTCAGGACGGTCGGCGCGGGCCAGCCCCACGTCCGAGCGCTGCCCGA
>Ga0272446_1002858_pt1 | contig 22751 bp, 10 predicted proteins | sample YNPCB0061_FD_194587 | JGI IMG/M metagenome (GOLD analysis project Ga0272446, IMG submission 194587) | Hot spring microbial mat communities from Yellowstone National Park, WY, United States - YNP-CB-006-1 | ecosystem: Environmental > Aquatic > Thermal springs > Hot (42-90C) > Sediment | place... | reverse complement strand
GGTTCCGGTTCGTCTGCCGCATCGACGTGGTCGGGTACTTCTGGCCCGCGTCGCCAGGCGTGCCGCGCGATCCCGCCGAGGATATCCTGTGGGAGCAGACGCTGGAGCCGCAGCGCCGTCTACTCGCGCAGGCGCTTGCCGAGGAGCGCGGCAGGAGCACGCCTGATTCCGCGCTGGCGGTGCGCGTCGGGACGATGCCGGCCGATGCGGTGCTGGAAGGGTTGCGCGAGGTCGCGCTGCGCACCGACTGCATCGCGCTGGGCCTGCCCGTCTTCGGGCTGCTGCGGCCGGCCGTGGCCGCGCGCCGCCGTCGCAGGGTGCCGATGCGCGTGGCCGTGGCGGTGCTGGCGCGCCGCCGCGGCGGCGTCTTTCTGCGCGAGGCCGACCCGCTCGTGCCGTCGGCGGTGACCCGCGCGTTCGATCTGTGGACGCCGCAGGAGGCCGAGCGATGAGCGACGCCCGCATCGCCGCGGCGCTGCGCAGCCGCATCTTCGACGCATTTCCGGTGGCGCAGCCCGCGTTCATGCGGCTGCTGGCGCTGCTGGACATCGAGGCCACCGACGCGGTGCCCACCGCCGCAGTCACGCTCGGCGGCCGCTCGGTGCTGCAGATCAATCCGCAGTTCGTGCAGCGTATGTGCAGCACCGACCACGACCTGGTGATGCTGGTGCTGCACGAGCTGCATCACGTCGCGCTGGGGCACACGCGGCTGTTTCCGCGCGTCACGCGCGCGCAGAACTGGGCCTTCGACTGCGTGATCAACGCGCAGCTGGCGCGCCTGTTTCCGCAGCCGCACTGGACGCGGCTGTTCCGCGCGTGCTACCGGGCGGATGTATTCCCCGAGGCACTGCTGCGGCCGCCCGCGGGCTGGCGCACGGACGACGAGTGCTGGCTGCCGGGCCGAGCGGGCGAGGTGCATCGCGCGCTGTACTCGGACCACTCGGCAAGCTACACGGATCTGTACGCGCTGCTGCCGCAGCTGGTGGGCGCCGAGCACGGCCTCGACGGGCTGCTCGGCAACCATGCGGCGCAGCCGGACGAAAGCGCCTCGCCCGACGTGCTGCGCGAGCTGCGCGGCATCCTGGCCGACTGGCCGATGGTCGTGCCGAAGTCGGGCTGCGACGACGGGGCCGATGCGCACGCCGACACGGTGGCGCGCGCGCAGGCGCGGCGCGAGGCGGTGGCGCAGATCCGCCGCGCGCTCGCCTCGGTGGCCATCGCCGGAGAAGCCGGCTCGCGCGGTACGCCGGCGTGGGATGCTGCGGCGGCCACGCTGCCGTACGCCCCGCGGCCCGCGCGCGGCGACTTCGTGCGCGCCGCGCTCGGCTGCGAAGCGCTGCTGCACGAGGTGCAGTTGCCGGTGCGCCGGCCGCTTGCGCACGAACTCACGCACGTGTACGTGGACGTGTCGCGCAGCATGGAGGGCGAGCTGCCCTTCGTCTACGCGGCGCTGCGGCCGCTTGCGCATCTGCTGCACCCGAAGGTGCACCTGTTCAGCACCACGGTGGCCGACGTCGGGCTCGATGCCCTGGCGCGCGGCGTGCGCGTCAGCACCGGCGGCACCTCGTTCGCGGCGGTCACGCGCCACCTGCTCGAGCAACGCATCCGCCGCGCCGTGTTCATCACCGACGGCTGGGTCGGCAAGGTGCCTGCCGAACATGCGCGCCTGCTGGCGCAGCGGCGCTGCCGCTTTGCCGCCGTGGTCTCGGCCCATGGCGACGTGTCTTTCGCCAAAGCGCTCGGCTGCCGCGTGTGGCGGCTGCCGGCGTCGAAGGAGCAAGCGTGATGACCACACCTGCTGCCAACCGCGCCGCCCCGCGCTGCGAGGCGGCCGAATTCGTGCTGCCCGGCCACCCGGACAAACTGTGCGACGCCGCGGTCGACGCAATCGTCGACTACGTGCGGCGGCGGGAGCGGCGCGGCCAGTGCGGGCTGGAGGCCGGCTGCATCTTCGACCGCTTCTTCATCACCGGCCGCATCGCGGTGCGCGACGAGACGCTGGCGTCGTGGCTGCTGGGCGCTGACCCCGTCCCGCCGGGATCGCCACTGCTGCAGCTCAACCTCACACGCTACAAGGAGCGGCTGATGAGCGGCGAACTCGTCTGGCTGGTGCGCCAGACCTACGCCTCGGCAGGCTACGGCGAGGATGCCGCCGGCCACGTGTGGGGGCCGCGGCCGCGCGAGCTGAAGATCGCGATGATGCCGGGCAGACTCCTGCACGTCGGCCCCTTCGAGCCGCACGAGGACGAACTGCGCCACCTGAGCGACGACCAGGCGATCTGCGTCGGCCACGCGGTGCGCAGCCCGGCGACGAACTGGCTGCCGCCGGCGCACTGGCTGGCGCGGCGCATCGGGCGCGAACTCGTACGGCTGCGCGCCGAGCGTGGCGCGGGCCAGATGGGGCCCGACGGCAAGGTGATCGTGCACGGTGTGACCAGCGGCGGGCCGGAGACGTTTCGCCCGCGGCTGGTGTCGCTGTCGCTGCACCACCACGAGAAGTCCGACTGGCTGCTGCTGCGGCAGATCGCGCAGGAAGCCGTGGAGACGGCCTGCGCGGGCTGGCCGCTGCCGGACATCGTGCTCAACGGCGCCGGCATGTTCGTCTGCGGCGGACCGAACGGCGACAACGGCCAAACCGGCAAGAAACTCGTCGTCGACGCCTACGGCCCCGGCGTGCCGGTGGGCGGCGGTGCGTGGTCCGGCAAGGACTTCTTCAAGGTCGACCGCCTGGGAGCGCTTGCGGCGCGGCGCGTGGCGCTGGAATCGCTGCTGGCGAGCGATGCGCAAACGGCGACGGTGACGCTGACGTATCTGCCCGGCGGTGACCGGCCGGCTCGTATCGATCTGCTGCTCGACGGCGCGCCGTCCGATGCGATCGTGATCCCCGGCGCGTTCGACGAACTGCGGACCGCGCTGCTGCATCCGCAGTTCGTGGCTGCCGACGTGCAACTGACCGAGCTCGCCCGCTGGGGGCATCAGATGCCGGGGATGCCGTGGGAAGCGGCGGCGCGGCAGCCGCGGCAAAACGAGCGGTCGCAGGGCGCGAAGCAGCCGCAGCGCGCTGCGGGCGAAGCGCTGTCGCCTGCGTCGGCCGCCGCCGCGGCGGCCGGCCGGCGCCCGGACGCGCCGCTTGACGCCCGTGGCGATCGGCTGTCGTGGGTGGGGCGTGGGTGAACGATCGAGGCCGACGCACCGAACCCGATCCTGGGACGCCGATGACACCGGGATCCCGAACGCCGCGAGCGGCTACGGGTCGGTATTCTCGACGATCGATCATTTCGGTGCTCATCGTGTCGGTATCCATGCCATCGAAGTTGGCGATCGTCGTACCCTCCTACGGCGCACCACGTCGAGACCGCAATCCCGAGTTCGGCGCCACGGACGAGGATGCTGGCAAGGGGCTCGGGCCTGGCATCGATCGACACCGGCGCCGACGATTTCGCCGAGTTGGCGATTCGCCCGGCATCCACGAGTGATTCGCCTTCTGGCCGTGTCGCAGACCGAGCCCTTGCCGACCGCTTCGATCGCACGTCGAAGGAGCGGGGCAATCCGCGATCGCCACGACGTCACTCGACCCGGAGGAGGTGCAGCAAGCCGTGCCACGGCTCAACGATCATTACACTTCCGCCCGGCATCTCGAAAAGCTAGGCTTCATATCGGTCCGACGGTCTTGCGCCTTCCGAGCAGCCGCATGAGCTGCGATTCCATATCCAAAGAGTCGCCGAGGGTACGCCGTCTCGGGCGGTTCGGAGTCCCGCCTGACAGGTTCGTCGCCGCCCCCGTCGCCTTCATTTCCCCGCGCACCCTGTGGCAGACACACACGTCGCACGGCCTCGAGCCGACACACGGCGGCATAACCGCGGACGACCGAGCGCTCGATCTTGGCACGCGCGTGGACCGCGGCCGCCTGATCACTTTGGGCTCACGACGCTGCGCGCTGTCATGTGTCGCAGTCGGCGTCTACTTCGCGCGTTCGTACGGCCTGATCAGCCACGAGCCGAGTTTCTTCGTCGATTGCAAGAACGCCGATGGCGCCGACTACCGGAGCGGATTCTTACGCGTGCTGCGCGAAGGCGAACTGCGCGAGTTCGGCGATTACCGCACGCGGCGGCTTCTGTCGCAGGCTCGGAACGCTCCGAAGGCCAGGGGTCGACGGTGAGCTGGAAGGCGTTGTGGCGTCAACTAAGCGCGTCGGAGCGCGAGGCGGCTATCGGTGCGTTCTACGACTCCGCAGGTTCGGAGGCAGCGCGCCGAGCGCTGCTGCACCTATTCGCCCGCGGGCTGAACGTGCGCGAGCAGACCCTGGAGCGTTGGCCGCGCGAACGGTTGATCGGGTTCGTCGCCAAGCACGGCGAACTGGCGATGCCGGCCGACGCTTGGCCGGCGTTGTTCGTGCAATACATCGCTGCACACCGACTGCGGCTGCTTGATTCCGTTTATCGGCACCTGAACATCGAGCCGCCGGACAAGGGCTACGTGCCTAGCCTTTCTGCGCCGATCCTGCCTGAGGCGGCACGCGCCTGCGTGCGCGCGGTGAGTGCGGAGTTTGGTGCTGGCGAGGTGCGGTTCGTCATCGGATTTCTCCGCTTGTACCACGAGGTGTGGGAGCCGCTTGCCACGGCCATCGAAGCCGAGCAGCCGGCCGCGGTTGCGCCGGAACCGCCGCCGGTCGAGAAGGATCCGTTGCAGGTGTTGCATGGATTCACGACGATCGATCGCGTCGTCATCCAGCAGATCGTCGCGGCGAGTTCGCGGGCGGAGACGGCGCTGGACGAACAAGAGGTCGATGATCTCGTGCATACGCTCATCGCGCTCAACCCGCTACGCAAGCGCAGTTACTTCACCCTCGGCTACGCGGACGTGCTCGTTCCAGGCCGCGAGCAGAATTTCTCGCGGCCCGAATTCGACGACGAGCGACGCAGTTGGTACTTGGCCGGCGTGCTTTCGGGATTGGCGAGGCAGGGGCGCCGCGAGGAGTTTGCGGCAGCCGTCAAAGCGCATTCCGAGGGATTCCGGCGCGCGGCTTCATCCAGAGGCAGCGGAATCGCGTTGGCGAGAACGGTACTGCCCGAACTTGTCGCGTCGGGGTGCATCAGCGAGGCGGCACTGCTGATCGAACGGCAGGCTGAGTCCGGCGGGTTGGATGTCGCGTACGTGGCGCTGCAGCAGGTGGTAGGTCGGCTGCGCGCCGGTAACGCGGCGGATGCGATGACGCTGGTGCGCCCCCTGTGGGAAGCGCTCGGCCGGCCCCAGGACGCGGCGAGCGACGATGCTCAATGGTCACAGTACCGCCGGGAACTGGCTCGGCGCGCCGCGCAGTGCCTGCAAGCGCACGGTGACTTCGAGGAAGCGGAGCGACGGCTCGCAGCGGATGCGCACGGGGGTGACCCGGAGCATCAGGCGCGCGTGCTGGCCGATCGCGGATTGGTGGCCGCACGTCTGCGCAGCGTTTTCGAGCTGACGCTGCCGGCAGCGCAGGAGGGCAGGCGTTCCCGGGTCGAAGCGCTGCAACGGGGCGAACCGCTCTTCCGCGAGGCCTTGGAGCTTCGCCCAGGACGCGTCGCAGCCGCATTGCTCGCATTGGGACTGCTGCAGTACCTGCGGTGGCGTCTTGGGGAGCAACGCGATCGGCAGCATCGCGAGGAGGCGATCGCGCTGCTGGAGGGAGCAATCGCCCAGATGCGGCTCACCGATGCCGCGCCGACCTATGCGAGGTCCGGGCTGCTCGGCCAAGCGCTGTTCATGCGCACGGTATTGCTGATGGATCGCCTGGAAGCGATCGACGCCGACGCTGCGTTGCAGGCATGGCGCGAAATCACGCCGGAGGCGGGAAAGTTCCCGAGCGACGACCTGCGCCTGCTGCTCGAGACGGCCGACATGATCGGCGACGACTATGCACGCGAATTCGCCGAGTCGATCTGGCAGCAGCGTCGGCACGAGGCACTCGATTTGCTCTTGCCGGCAGCGCGCCTGCGGCGCTCCGGTTCGTTACGCGAGTCGCTTTATCAGCATGCGCTCGATCCCTCGACCCCGCGCGCAGACCGACGGCGAATCCTGTTTGCGGTGATTCCTGCGCTGCTCCAGGCGCGCGAGGTGGATGCCGCGGCGCGTGGCCTGGATGCGCTGGAGGATCTCGCGGAGGGCAACGACGGGTTGGTCGAGACGATGCAGTTCCTTGCTACGCCTGCGAATTACGACCCGGCCTGGTCCGAACAGGATGCCTTGTGGGTTCAGCTTCGTCTGGCGCGCCGTGCCGGCGACGATGCGGCGGCCGCGCAGTACCTTCGATGGTTGTTCTATCGGGTTCGAGACAGCGATGCCGACCTGGCGCATCAGATCGCGGAAACGGCGATGGCTTGGCGGCTTCCCCCGGATGTGGTGGCGCAGTTGCAGGCGGCGCTGCCTTCAGCGCCGGAAGAGTCGCCGCATTCGGACGCCGAGTCTCGGCTGCGCGCGGGCGAACGCGTGCGGGTGGTGTTCATCGGCGGCAACGAGACGCAGGCGCAATACGACGAACGGATCCGGGAGGCTCTCCAGTGCGAGTACCCGGGACTTTCGGTTTCGTTCAGGCACACGGGCTGGACCTCCAACTGGGGCCAGCAGGTTCCGGGGCTCCTCAAGGAATGCAACGAGGCCGACGCCGTGGTTCTGATGACGATGATGCGAACCTCGCTCGGCCAAAGGCTGCGCGCGGGGTTGCAGCGCCCGTGGGTTTCGTGCGTGGCGCGAGGGGAAAAGGGGCTGACCCGAAGTATCGTCAAGGCTGCCGGCATCGCACTGGCGCTACGCCGGCGACGTGCTGCCGACACGCCCAGATGAGAACGACGGACTCGCTTAGGCGCGAGCAGGCGATCGAGGCCGCGCTCGGCGATGGTCGCGAGGCAGACGTCCTTCCGCAACGTTTTGCGGTGGACTGCGCGCTGATGGGTGGACGGACGCGCCGCGCCCACGAACGACCCGATCGCCCGACTCGGGGCGCTCGAGTCTCGGGAGGTGGACAAATGGACGCACGCGGCACCTGTCGCGGGAAACGACGCGCTGGAAAGCGAACGAACGGCCCGGTTTCCGCTGATTCGATTGCTTCTTGTCGCGGTCGAGACGAAAACGGGGGTATCGGAGTGAGAAGCAGGATTGCCTGCGTCGACCTGTTCTGCGGTGCCGGGGGCCTGACCCATGGCTTCGTCTTAGAAGGGCTGCAGGTCGTAGCGGGTATCGACTGCGATCCCTCATGTCGCTTTCCATACGAGACCAACAATAAAGAAGCCCGATTCATCGAGCGTGACATCGCCAAGGTCACGATCGACGAACTCGAGGAACTCTTCGGCGACGCCGATCTGAAGGTTCTGGCGGGTTGCGCCCCTTGTCAGCCGTTCTCGACCTATGCCCAGCGGTACGAGCCGGGGGCCAAAGACGGAAGGTGGGGTTTGTTGTATCAGTTCGCACGTCTCGCCGAAGGCACCTTGCCGGACGTGATCACGATGGAAAACGTCCCAACCGTATCCAAGCACGAGGTGTTCCACGATTTCGTGCACACGCTCGATCGGCTCCGGTACCGCGTCTGGTACGACGTGGTCGACAGCTCCCTCTACGGTGTCCCGCAAGTGCGCCGTCGGATGGTGTTGTTGGCCTCCAAGCATGGTCGCATCTCGATGATCCCGCCGACACACGAGAAGCCGAAAACCGTGCGCCAAGCCATCGGTCACTTACGCCCGATTCGAGCCGGGGAGTCGGCCCCACGGGACAGACTGCACGTCGCCGCGACGCTGTCCGAAAGGAATCTCGAGCGGATCAGAGCTTCCAAACCCGGCGGATCGTGGCGCGATTGGCCCGCGCACTTGATCGCCAGGTGCCACCGCGCAAAGACGGGGCGCACCTATCCTGGCGTGTACGGACGTATGGAGTGGGACAAACCCGCACCGACGATGACGACACAGTGTTACGGGTTTGGCAGCGGTCGCTTCGGTCACCCCGAGCAGGATCGGGCCATTTCACTTCGTGAAGCAGCGATCCTGCAGAGCTTTCCGCGCGATTACGCATTCGTGCCGCCAGACGGTGACGTGAGCTTCAAGGTGCTGGGGCGGCTCATCGGGAACGCCGTTCCCGTCGAACTCGGACGTGCCATCGCGCGCAGCGTGGTTCGACATCTCGAGTCGCTGCCGATTCGGTGACGGAACGAGAGGAACCGCCCGATGGCCCGCCCCGTACCATCGTCGTCGGATGCCAGTCGTCGTATGGCGAAGGTGCGGCGGACGGGAACGGGAGCAGAGCTGGCCCTGCGGCAAGCGATGTTCCGCATGGGCCTGCGCTACAGGGTCGACTACGAGGTGCTGAGGAAGCCACGCCGCGTCGCAGACGTGGCGTTTCCGGGTCGGAAGATCGCCATCTTCGTCGATGGCTGTTTCTGGCACGGCTGCCCGATACATGGAACTTTGCCGAAACAAAACACGAAGTTCTGGCGGGACAAGATCGAGGCGAACAGAAGCCGGGACGCCGACACCAACGATCGTTTGCGGTCCATCGGCTGGAGGGTGCTCCGATTTTGGTCGCACGAATCGCCGAGCGACGCTGCGCGGAACGTCGCTCGTGTCGTCGCACGAATCGATAGGGAGCGTCGCGTCTTGCAACGCGGCGCAGCAGGGCAGGAACGAACGGAAAGATGACGACGAGATGGGCGTTCGAAACGAACGGTGCGATCGGACGTATCGCGCACACCCCGAGCCCGGCCAACTGGTCGAAGTGCGACGGCGTCAGTGGGTCGTCGCCGACGTCGTCTCGTCGAATCTGGAGGGGGCACCACAGAACTGCGTGACGCTCTCCTCCATCGACGAGGACGGCCTCGGTGAGGAACTGGAAGTCGTCTGGGAGATCGAGCCTGGTGCCCAGGTCATCGAGCGGGCGGGGCTGCCATCCATCACTGGCCAGGACGATGCGGCCACACTCGATGCATTCCTCGATGCCGCGCGCTGGGGCGCAGCCACCAATGCCGACCGCGGGTTCCTGCAGGCGCCGTTCCGCAGCGGCGTCAGCATCGAGGACTTCCAGCTCGACCCCCTGGTGCGGGCCATCGACATGGCCCGCGTCAACCTGCTCATCGCCGACGACGTCGGTCTCGGCAAGACCATCGAGGCCGGTCTGGTCATCCAGGAGCTCCTGTTGCGGCACCGCGTCCGCACCGTGCTGATCGTCTGCCCCGCGTCGCTTCAGGAGAAGTGGCGCGTCGAGATGCTGGAGAAGTTCGGCCTCGACTTCCGTGTGGTGGACACCGACTACGTCAAACGGTTACGGCGCGAACGCGGCATCCACGCCAACCCGTGGACCTCGCATCCCCGTCTCGTCACGTCCATGGATTGGGCCAAGGGCGGCGAGGGACTGCGCGCCATGCGCGACGTGCTCCCACCCCACGCCGGCCATCCCCGCAAGTTCGATCTGCTGGTCGTGGACGAGGCGCACAACGTCGCCCCCGCCGCCGGCGCGCACTACGCGCTGGAGAGCCAGCGCACACGCTTCATCCGGACCATCGCTCCGCACTTCCAGCACCGCCTGTTCCTGACCGCCACGCCACACAACGGCTACACCGAGTCGTTCACCTCGCTGCTCGAGCTGCTGGACGACCAGCGCTTCGCGCGCAACATCCTCCCCGACGAGAGGCGCCTGAGCCAGGTGATGATCCGCCGTCTCAAGAGCGACCTCGTCGATCCACAGGGCAACCCGCTCTACGCGCGGCGCAATCTGCAGGCGCTGCCGATTCACTACACGCCCGAAGAGCGCGAGGTCCATCGCAAGCTGAACGACTACTGCGCCAGCCGCGAGAAGGACGCCGAACGGGCCGACGGCGGCTTTGGCACCCAGTTCGTCCACCGGCTGCTCAAGAAGCGTCTGCTCTCATCGCCCGCGGCTTTCGCCGCCACCCTCGAGAAGCACGCCGCGACCCTGTCCGAGGCACGGCCCAAGGAGCGGGACGCCATGGCCGAGCGCATCCTGCACAAGGCCATCCTGAGGGTCGAGGAGGACTATGCCGACGACCGGGAGGTCGAGAACGCCCAAGCCGAGGCGGTGGAGGAGGCCACGCGCCGCGCGCCGCCTTTGACGGCGGAGCAACGGCAGTTGCTGGACGAACTCAGAGCATGGGCCCAACGGGCCAGAAACCAGGTCGATTCCAAGGCCCGCGCCATCCTCGATTGGCTCACGACCCACCTGAAGCCGAACGGCGAGTGGAACGACCGTCGCGTGATCCTGTTCACCGAGTACCGCACCACGCACCAATGGATGCACCAGATCCTCGTCAGCCATGGTTTCGGCGGCGAGCGTCTCGCACTGCTGCACGGTGGCCTCTCCCAGGAGGAGCGTGAGCCCATCAAGGCGGCGTTCCAGGCCTCGCCCGAGGACTCCCCCGTTCGCATCCTGCTCGCCACCGATGCGGCGTCCGAGGGCATCGACCTGCAGAACCACTGCAACATGCTCATCCACCTGGAGATCCCCTACAACCCGAACGTGATGGAGCAGCGCAACGGGCGTATCGATCGCCACGGCCAGCGCGAGAAGGAAGTGCTGATCTGGCACCCGGTCGATGGCGGCGACACGCGCGGCACATCCGTCGGCGGCCACGCCGAGGACATCCTCCGGGCGCTACGCAAGCTCGATGCGATGCGCGCGGACATGGGCAGCGTCAATCCGGTCATTGCGCCCCAGTTGACCGGCCTCATCGAAGGTTCGCTGAAGGACCTGGACACACGCATGGCCGAGGCCCGGATCGCCCGGACCAGGAACTTCGTCCGCGCCGAGCGCGAGTTGAGGGCGCGCATCGCCAAACTGCACGAGCGGCTCTTGGCCACCAAGCAGGACTTCCACCTCAGCCCCGAACACGTGCTGATGGCGGTGAAGACCGGCCTCGCGCTGGCGGGCCGTCCGCCCTTGGAGCCCGTCGAGTTGCCCGGCGCGCCGTCCGGCAGCGTATTCCGCATGCCCGCGCTCTCCGGCTCCTGGGCGCGCTGCCTGGAGGGCTTGCGCCATCCCCACACGCAGAAGATCCGCCCCATCACCTTCGACCACGGCGTCGCCAGCGGCCGCGACGACGTGGTGCTTGTCCACTTGAACCATCGGCTGGTGCAGATGTGCCTGCGTCTGCTCCGTGCCGAGATCTGGGCCCGCGACGACGTGAAGAAGCTGCACCGCGTCACCGTCCGCAGCGTGCCCGACACGCTCGTCGACGGACCGGCCGTGGTCGTCGTCTCGCGGCTGGTCGTCACGGGCGGCAACCATCACCGGCTGCACGAAGAGCTGACCGTGGCTGGCGGCTACCTGCGTGATCAGTCCTTCCGCCGCGAGGAGAGCGTCACCCGGGTTCAGCGGTGGCTGGACGACGGCAAGCCGTGCACCGCGCCGCCATCTCTGTTCGATGCGCTCCGCGTCCGCTTCGAACGTCACCAGGAAGCCATCCTCGCGGCGGTCGACGCCCGCTCCAAAGACCGCCTGCGCTACCTCACCAACACCGTCGAGACGCGCAAGCAAAAGGAAGTCGACGACATCCGCACTTTGCTCGACGAACTGGAACGGGCGATCCAGGCCGAGCTGGCGAAGGGCCAGCAACCGGAACAGCTCTCGCTCTTCACCGAAGACGAGCGCTTGCAACTGAGACGCGATATCACCGCACTGGAAGCGCGTCTCGCGCGCATCCCGGAAGAGCGTCGCGTCGAGACCGAGGCGATCGAAGCGCGTTACGCCGGCCTCACAGACCGCACCTTTCCCGTCGCCGTGATCTTCGTCGTGCCCGAGTCGGCCGGAGGTGCTGCGTGAACATGCACCACGACTGGCTCTCGCTCGTCGAGATCTCCGGCCCCTTCCTGGCCATTCCCGTCCTGAAGGAGGCCTTTCCGCAGGGACTGGAGGCACTCGACCCCGCCAAACGCAAGCGGCTGCGGCAGGCCTACGACGAGTGGCAGGAGGCGCTGGAGACGGGCGATCCACGCTTCGACGACCTGCACGCCGCCTGGATCGACGAGATCCTCGCGCGTGGGTTGGAGCTGGACGAGGATGGCCGTGGCGAGGTGCTGAAGCGCCGCGACTGGTGCTCCGAGCACCTGACCATCGAACTGCCCGAGCATGGCGTGCGCCTGTCGCCGGAGTTCGCCGTCGTCGCCGACGGCGGCAGGCCGCTGATGCTGATCCAGACCCACGGGCCGCAGGTCGATCTCGACACCACCCAGAGGATGGACGGCTGGGCCAGCACGCCCGCGGAGCGCATGGTGACGCTCTGCCGTGCCACCGGCTGCCGCCTGGGGCTCGTGACCAACGGCGAACGCTGGATGCTGGTGGATGCCCCTGTGGGCGCGGTCACCACCTTCGCCAGCTGGTATGCGCGCATCTGGCTTCAGGAGCCCGTCACCCTCCAGTCCTTCGTCCACCTGCTGGGGCTACGGCGCTTCTTCGTGGACGAGTCGGAACGCCTGCCTGCGCTCCTCGATCGCTCGCTGAAGTATCAGGACGAGGTCACCGACGCCCTGGGCGAGCAAGTGCGGCGTGCGGTGGAGGTGCTCATCCAGGCGCTGGACAAGGCCGATCAGGACCGTGATCGAACCCTGCTGCGCGGCGTCCAGGAGGCAGAGCTCTACGACGCCGCGCTGACGGTGATGATGCGGCTCGTCTTCCTGCTTTCCGCCGAGGAGCGCGGCCTGCTGCTCCTGGGTGACGAGCGCTACGAGGCTCACTACGCGGTCTCCACGCTGCGCATGCAGCTGCGCGCCGAGCCGGAGGAGATCCTCGAGCGCCGCTTCGCCGCCTGGGCACGCCTGCTCGCCCTGTTTCGCGCGGTCTACGGCGGCATCGAGCACGAGAACCTGCGCCTGCCCGCCCTCGGCGGTTCCCTGTTCGATCCGGATCGCTTCCCCTTCCTCGAAGGCCGCGCCAAGGGCACCCACTGGCGCACCGATCCGGCTTTTCCCTTGCCCATCGACGACCGCACCGTCTTGCTGCTGCTCGAGGCCATCCAGCAGTTCCAAGGGCGGACGCTCTCCTACCGCGCGCTGGACGTGGAGCAGATCGGCTACGTCTACGAGGGCCTGCTGGAGCGCACCGTCGCGCGCACCACGGACGTGACGCTGGAGCTCGACGCCACCAAGAGTGCCCAGTCGCCCTGGGTCACGCTGGCCGAGCTCGAATCCGCGCGGCTCGACGGCACCGAGCGCCTGGTCGCACTGCTGCACGAGCGGTCGGGCAGCTCCGAGAGTCGCGTGCGCAACGACCTGACCCGGCCGGTGGACGATGCCCTGGCCGAGCGACTGCTGACCGCCTGCCATGGCGACACCGCCATGCGTGACCGCATCCGGCCCTTCGCCCATCTGCTGCGCACCGACCCTTGGGGCTATCCGCTGGTCCACCCAGCGGGTGCATACGTCGTCACCAAAGGCTCCGACCGGCGCGAGACCGGCACCCACTACACCCCCAAGTCGCTCACCGAGACCATCGTCGCCGAGACGCTCACGCCCGTCGCCTATGTCGGCCCGGCGGAGGGCAAGCCACGCGCGGAGTGGGTGCTGAAATCCCCCGCAGAACTGCTGGAACTCGAGATCTGCGACCCGGCCATGGGCTCGGGCGCCTTCCTCGTGCAGGCCTGCCGCTGGCTGGCCGACCGGCTGGTGGAGGCCTGGGCGCTGGCCGAAGCCGAGGGCCACACGGTCGGTATGGATGGGCGTGTCGTGGAACCCGTCTCTGCGGTCGAACCGTTGCCACGAGACGTCGAGGAGCGCGTGATCATCGCCCGCCGCCTCGTCGCCGAGCGCTGCCTGTACGGCGTGGACCTGAATCCGCTGGCAGTGGAACTGGCCAAGCTCTCCATCTGGCTGGTGACGCTGGCCAAGGGGCGGCCCTTCGGCTTCCTCGACCACAACCTGCGCCGAGGCGACAGCCTGCTAGGTATCCATCGACTGGAGCAACTGACCCAGCTCTCGATGAACCCCACGGGCCTCGGGCAGATGCGCCTGTTCGGTCAGACCATCGAACGGGTCGTGCGCGAAGCCATCGAACTCCGGCAACGATTGCGCGAAACCCCCATCCGCGACATCCGCGACGTGGAGGTCATGGCCCATCTGGACGCCGACGCACGCCAGAGGCTCGAGGTTCCGGAGCTCATCGCCGATGCGTTCATCGCGGAGGTGTTCGCATCGGGCGGTAACGGCTCGGCGCTGGAGAACGCGCTCGCGTCGCTCGCGGTCCAGGCAGAGCGGGTGATCGCAGGGGATCGGGAAGCCACCGATTCCATGCGTCGCCGCACCGCCGAAGCGCTCGCGATCGATCTACCCGAGGGCAAGTCCTCGCGCCGCCCGTTCCATTGGCCGCTGGAGTTTCCGGAGGTGTTCGCCGATGGCCGGGGAGGATTCGACGGCATCGTCGGCAATCCACCTTTTCTCGGCGGGCAGCGCATCACCGGTGTCGCAGGCACGGCCTTCCGCGATTGGCTGGTCACACACATCGCCGAGGGGCGTCGCGGCTCGGCCGATCTCGTCGCCTACTTTTTCCTGCGGGCGTGGAGCCTATTGCGCGAGGGTGGCGGCTTCGGATTGCTCGCGGTCAACACCATCGCCGAGGGCGATACCCGGCAAGTTGGGCTGGAAGCGATGGTTCGTTCGGGGGCCGTCATCCATGCCGCCTACCCCAACGAACCGTGGCCGGGCAAGGCGGCGGTCGTCACCAGTCGTGTCCACGTCCACAAGGGCGAGTGGCGAGGCGAACGCTCCCTGCTCGGGCGGCCGGCTCCATTCATATCGGCATTCTTGTCGGATCGTGAGGAATGGAGCCCGAAGCTGCTGAAGGCCAATGAGGGCAAGGCTTTCATTGGCTCCTATGTCCTTGGCATGGGCTTCGTCCTGACGCACGACGAAGCCCAGCGGATGCTCGATGCGGATCCGCGCAACGCCGATGTGATCTTTCCCTACCTCAACGGCGAGGATCTGAATTCCGATCCCGAGCAGCGCCCAAGCCGCTGGGTGATCAATTTCTGGGACTGGCCGGAGGAGCGCGCACGCAACTACGAGTTGCCATGGAAATGGATCGAGGAGCGCGTCAAGCCGGAACGGCAACGTCTCAACGAACGCGGCCTGTTCGTTCTTCGGAGGCCACTGCCCGAGCGCTGGTGGCAGTTTGGTGAAAAGCGTCCTGGCCTCTATCACGCCATCGGCCGTGGCCATCATTTCGAGCGTCACCCAGAGGGTTGGGACCCAAAGGGTCGTCGCCTCCAGCGCGTACTCGCCTGCTCGCTCGTCTCCAAGCATCTCGGCATTTCGTCGCTTCCTGCAGACTGGATCTATGCGCATCGACTGGCGGTTTTCGCTACCGACTCGATGGCGATGTTCGGACTCCTATCGTCATCTATCAATGACCTGTGGGCGCGCAAGAACTCGTCCTCGCTGGAGACACGGCTGAACTACGCGCCAAGCGATGCATTCGAAACGCTGCCTCTCCCAACGGAATTGCCCGACGAACTTGGGTTGACTGCCAATCGCTACGCGGTTGTGCGGGCCACGGTATGCCTGGAAGTGCGAACTGGATTGACGGATACGTTCAACCGCGTCCATACCGAAACCGAGCGTGAGCCGCGCATGGAGGAACTGCGCGCATTGCAACGTGAAATGGACATCGCCGTCGCCCGCGCCTACGGCTGGGACGATCTCGACCTCGAACATGGCTTCCACGAAGTGCCATATCTTCCCGAAAACGATCGTGTCCGCTTCACCATCTCGGGGCCAGCGCGCATCGAGGTGCTGCGACGGCTCTCGGAGCTGAACCGTCAGCGGTACGAGGAGGAAGTCGCTCGAGGTCTGCATGCCGACACGGAAGCGCGAACTCCACGCCGTGCGAGCCGGGTCGAGTCCACTCAGCCATCCCTCGACTTCGGCGCACGGCCTACCGCGGCCGCGCATGACGAGTCTCCCGCCACGGCCGTCCTAGACTTCCTGCGCACGCACCCAGGCTGGCACCCCAAGGCCGACGTCCTCGCCGCCACCGGCATCACGGACGGCCAGTGGAACCCCGCCATCACCGCCCTGCTCGCCGACGGCCAGGTCGAACGCCAGGGCGAGCGGCGCGGCGCCCGGTATCGGGCTGTCCAGTCGAATGACAATTTCGGAGAACGTTCATGAATCGGCTCCATTTCACTCGGGGCACCAATGGAAAACCCGTGGCGTCGGAGGAACTGGAAAAGGCGCTATCGTCCATCGAGGGACTGACGGGAGATTGCTTCTTCGGTTACCCACTCATCGCGACGCCGGAAGGGAAGTACTTCCTCGACGCGACCCTGGTCACTCGAGAGAAGGGCATCATCCTCTTCGACCTCGTCGAAGGGACCAATGTCGGTGAATACGTGTCCCGGCATGACGACCTCGCGAACAAGATCGAGGCCAAACTGAAGCTGCACAAAGAACTCGTCAAGGGGCGCCACCTACTTCCTGCCTTGCACGTCGTCACCTTCGCCCCGGCCATCGAGGACGTGGGGCGCATCGCACAAAAAGGTTACTCCATCGCCAACGCCGAAGGTCTGGCAGATGTCATCGCCGGGCTGTCGTGGGAAGAGGCGAGCGAAGAACTGTATCGCCAGACGCTCTCCGCCATCGAGAGCCTCTCGTCCATCCGAAAGAGCCGCTCGAAGCGGGAGGTCGCGCGCCCCGACTCCAGAGGAGCGAAGCTGAAGCGCCTCGAGGACTCTATCGCGACGCTAGATCATCGGCAAAACCGTGCGGTGATAGAGACCGTGGACGGCGTTCAGCGCATCCGGGGCTTGGCCGGCTCTGGAAAGACGATCGTACTGGCACTCAAAGCCGCCTATCTCCACACCCAACATCCCGATTGGCGGATCGCGGTCACCTTCCACACTCGATCGTTGAAAGGTCAATTCAAGCGGTTGATCACCAACTTCTGCATCGAGCAGTCCGGAGAGGAGCCCGACTGGACCAAGATTCGAGTGGTGAACGCTTGGGGCGCTCCAGGCGGTGACGAGCGAGACGGGATCTACTACGAGTTCTGCAGGGTTACCGGGCAAGATTTCCATGATTTTCGATCGGCCAGTCTTCGCTTCGGCGGAAACGACAAAGCATTCGACGGCGCTTGCAGCGCTGCTTTGAACGCAGCGCGCCTGCCACCGCCCCTCTACGACGCCATCCTCGTCGATGAGGCACAGGACTTCGCCCCGAGTTTCCTGCGCCTCTGCTACTCCATGCTCCGCGAACCGAAGCGGTTGGTCTACGCCTACGACGAACTCCAGAATCTGTCGGGGGCGTCACTACCGCCACCCGAAGAGATTTTCGGAACCGACGAGCAAGGACGACCTCATGTCACGCTCGGGAACGACTCTCGGCGTGATGTGATCCTGCAGAAGTGCTATCGCAACTCCCGGCCCGTTCTGGTCACCGCGCACTCTCTCGGGTTCGGGATCTATCGCACCCCCACCAAGAATACGGAGACGGGACTGGTGCAGATGTTCGATCAGCCGGCCCTGTGGGAAGAGATCGGGTATAGGGTTCGCGAAGGCGAACTGCGTAAGGGCAGCCGAGTCGTCCTCGAACGAACCGACGAGACGAGCCCGCGGTTCCTGGAAGAGCATTCCGATATCGACGATCTCGTCCACTTTTATAAGTTCGAGAGTGAGGCCGAGCAAAACACCTGGCTCATTGAACAAATTGCCAAGAATCTCACCAAAGACGAGCTCAGGCACGACGACATCATCGTCATTCATCCTGATCCGATCTCGGCTCGCGAGCGACTGGGCCCCATCCGCAAGGCCCTGTTCGAGCGGGGGATCCAGAACCATCTCGCGGGTGTCGATACCGATGCGGACGTATTCTTCAAAACGGAGACCCCATCCGTCACTTTCACCGGCATCTATCGCGCCAAGGGTAACGAAGCCGGCATGGTGTACATCATCAATGCCCAGGACTGCGACACCTCGGGCATGGGTCTCGCCAGCTTGAGGAACCGGTTGTTCACCGCGATCACCCGTAGCAAGGCATGGGTTCGCGTGGTCGGCCATGGTCGCGGCATGGAGAAGCTGCTAGATGAGTTCGACTCGTTGAAGAGCCGCGACTTTAGGCTCGACTTCACGTATCCCACTGATGAGATCCTGTCGAAACTGAGAGTCGTACACCGCGATCTGTCGCCGGCTGACAAGGCCCGTAAGGAGCGGAACATCAAGGGATTCGACCAGACCATCGACGGAATCGTCTCAGGGGAGATCGACCTGGACGATGTCGCAGGTTCTTTGAACAAGCTCAACGCAGAAAAGCGAGCCGAGCTCCTGCGGTTGTTGGAGGGGCGTAAGTGACGGTGCCGCAGACTGCTCAACGCACGAGGGACGATCTCACGGGGTTACTCTCGTCCCTGATCGAGCGGGGTGTCGCCGACGATCAAAACTTCCCCGTGCTGCGTCGGCTATCCGAAGACACCTGGGAGGTTACTTTCGATGGTGCGGACCACGTCTCCATCGCGATGGGGGACATCGACTATCAGGACCTTCACCGCGAGCTCGGTGATAAGCGCTCCTACAGCGTCAAGCTCATCGACGGCGGATTGCTGCAGCTGCTGTACCTGTTCAAGGGCGATGCACTCGTGAAGCATCGCTTGGCGTTCTATCCGTCCCCCAATCTTCGCTCCTTTCAGGACGACCCCGATGCATACATGCGTGACGAGTTGTTCATCGAAATCGTCTCGCGTCGCATCATCCCCTTTCCGCTCCGGTTCGATTACGACGTCGAAGTGGCCAGAGACATGGTTCATCCGCACTGCCATTTGACATTGGGTGACGTCAAGGGATGCCGGATTCCGGTATCCGCGCCCCTCTCGCCGCGCTGGTTCATCGAATTCATCCTTCGCAACTTTTACCAGACGGAAGAGCACGACTTCGTTCTTGCCCTGCCGGGGCACTCGCTGACCTTCGCCACGACCCTTACGAAGGGCGAAAGCGCTCTGATGCATGTGGTCGTCCCCTACGAGACTTGCGCATGACGACGAGAGAAACCGCTTGGATCGCCATCGACCACCGCCTCGGCACCGATCGCAGGCTGGCGCCCTACACCTTGGTCTTGAAGGGCGAGCGTTCCCTGTATCGGGCCATCACCGAGGACGACTGGGTTCTGGTGCTCGACGCCGGCGGGTCGGTGGTGCGTGCCGGGCGTGTGCTGCGCATTCGATCCGACCTCGAGTCCACCACGGTCTTCTTCGACCGCCTGTGCGCCGCCGATGCACCGGTCCCGGCGGCCAGCCTGTCGCTGACGTCGCCTTCCTCGGGCAGCATTGGTCGCATCCCATGGGAGAGCTTCGCCGCGGCGCTGTCCACGGCGCTGCATCAATCAGTCGAGACCGTCCCGGTGATCGAAGACCATGCCTACATCCGTGAATTGCTGCAACTGGCCGTGGTGGACGATTTGCTCGGCCCAGCGGGCGGTCCACACGAGCGGATCGTGGACATGAGTGTGCGCGACCGCTATCTGGTCGGTAAGCTAGCCCCGCGCGAAGCGACTCGGGGAGGCATCGAGGGGCTGGAAGGGCCGCTGGCGGAGGAAGACGCCGAGGAGCCCACCGACCCCATCGTGCCCGGGCAGCACGAACCGGGTGCCGAGTTCGGAACCTCGACCGGGCGGGTGGAACCCGAATCGGATGCCTCCGACGAGATCGACGCGGCCAGTAATCAATCGCTGGTGCCCAGCAGCTTCGGCATGACCTTCTGCGTCGACGGCTACGTCGAACGCATCGAAATCGAGGCGCGTTGGGGGCGGTACGAGCGCGTGCCCAACGACGAGCACGAGCTGACGCGCCCCAACGGGCAGAAGGTCAAGGTCTGGCAGCGCATCCCCTGTGGCGGAAAACTCGTTCTGCCGCTCACCGAAGGGGTGATTCCCCATCAGGCACCAGACCCCGACCAGCCTGCCGTGCGGGTGCAAGGGTCGATCCGCCCGAAGAATGCGAAGGGCGATCGCTTGGTGACCCTGTTCCTCGTCAATGCGCAGGAGGAGCCGGACACCAACCGTGATACGGCCTGGCTGTTCCAGCCCGAGCTGATCGTGCGGGCTGAACCCGAGGCCACTTGCCGGGCCATCTTCCGCCGTCGCCCTGTGCTGGACGCCGACGGGATGGATCCCGAGCGCGAGTCGCTGGAGATGATCTACCGCAACCGCGTGGAATTCGCGGTCGGTCACGGCGTGGCCGTGCATGCAGAGACGGCCAAGGACGACCCGACTCGGGCCATCGAGGTACGCACCACCGTCGTACCACAGTACGAGGTGCAGGTGACCGAGACGCCGGGTCTGGATCCCGCCGACCGACCGGCGATGAGAGAGATGGTGGCGAGCGGCCTGCTCGACATGCAGCGCCTCGCCACGCTGGACGTGGACGATCTGGTCGAGGCGTTGAGCACGCTGACCCGCGACTACGGGGCGTGGATCGCTGAGCAGCGCGGCCGCATCGGCCGGGACGTGGTCGGTTACGACACGCAGGCCGTTCGAGCGTTGGATCGGTGCCTGGAGATCCAGGCGCGACTGCAACAGGGCATCGACACGCTGAAGAACGACCAGAAGGCCCTGGTGGCGTTCCGCTTCGCCAACCGGGCGATGGCGATCCAGCGCGTGCGCGGTGTCTATTCCTCGAGGCGGCGGCGGGGAGAGGATCCCGACCTCGGCGAGTTGGAGAAGAGCGAGAGGCCTTCCTGGCGCCCGTTCCAGCTGGCATTCCTGCTGCTGTCGATCCCCTCATTGGCAGATCCCACGCACGCGGATCGCGTTCAGCCGATGGAAGCGATGGAAGCCCATGCCGATCTGCTGTGGTTCCCCACCGGTGGCGGCAAGACCGAGGCCTATCTGGGCGTGGCGGCGTTCACGATGGCGATCCGACGTCTGCAGGGCAAGCTGGGCGGCTACGACGGCTCGCGTGGTCTCGCCGTGATCATGCGCTACACGCTGCGCCTGCTGACCTTGCAGCAATTCCAGCGCGCCACGGCGCTGATCTGTGCAATGGAAAAACTCCGTCGAGATGCCGTCGTTCAAGGTGATGCATCGCTCGGCGCGGAACCTTTCACGATCGGCCTCTGGGTCGGCAACAAAGTCACACCCGGAACGACCGAGGAAGCGCATCGAGCCATCGAGGACTTCAGGAACCCCGGGAGGCATCGCGCTGGGACTCCATCCCCGGTCCAGCTGACGAGCTGTCCATGGTGCGGTTCTTCCATTGATCCCGGAAAAGATGTCGTCGTGGATAAGGAGCGTGGCCGGACGATCGTCTATTGCGGTGACCCGGTGAGCCGTTGCCCGTTCTCGCGGGGTAGGTCGAGCAATTCACCGTTTCCCGGCATCCCGGTGCTGACCGTGGACGAGGAGATCTATCACCGCCCGCCGACGATGATGATCGCCACCGTGGACAAATTCGCCATGATGGCGTGGCGCGGGCAGGTGCGCACGTTGTTCGGCCGGGCGAATCAGGAATGCGAGCGCCATGGCCTGCTCTGGCCCGGCTGCGAGTGCAACACCGGCCACCGCGCATCCAGGGGTCTGCCCGCGGCGGCGGTGAAGTCCGTCAGCCCCATCCGGCCGCCCGATCTGATCATCCAGGACGAGTTCCACCTCATCAGCGGGCCGCTGGGCACGATGGTCGGGCTTTACGAAACCGCGGTGGACGAGCTGTGCGGATGGAAGCTCGACGGCAAGACGGTCAAGCCGAAGATCGTCGCGTCCACGGCGACGGTCCGCAAAGCCAGGGAACAGGTGAACAACGTGTTCATGCGGCGCGTGTCGGTGTTCCCGCCGCATGGTCTGGACGTGGAGGACGACTACTTCTCGGTTCAGCGCCCGATCGAACGGAGACCAGGTCGGCGTTATCTCGGCGTGTGCTCGCCCGGCAGCTCGCGCCCCGCGATGCTGATTCGCGTCTACACCGCCTTCCTCACCGCCGCGCAAGCGCTGTTCGAGCGCTTCGGTGAAGCCGCCGACCCGTACATGACGATGGTCGGTTACTTCAATTCACTGCGCGAGCTGGGTGGGATGCGGCGCCTGGCCGAGGATGACGTGCAGACGCGTTCCTATCGCGTCCGGATGAGCATGGTCGAGCGCCCTGCGCTCGCGCAGCGCAGCGTCAGCAACATCCGTGAGCTGACGTCGCGCGTCTCCAGCCAGGATATCCCGAAGTACCTCGACGATCTGGAAATCGAGTTCAAGGCCACGTTCGATCCGAGCACGGGCAAGTATGTGACGAATTGGAACGAGGGTGACCCCCGAGCCATCGACGTGGTGCTGGCGACCAACATGCTATCGGTCGGGGTGGACGTGAACCGCCTCGGGCTGATGGCGGTGAACGGGCAGCCCAAAGGCACGGCCGAGTACATCCAGGCGACCAGCCGTGTGGGCCGATCCATCCCCGGGCTGGTCTGTACCGTGCTCACGTGGGCACGTCCGCGCGACCTCTCGCATTACGAAACCTTCGAGCACTACCACGCGACGTTCTACAAGCACGTGGAGGCGCAGTCGGTGACGCCTTTCTCGCCGCGCGCCATGGATCGTGGGCTGACCGGCGCATTGTTGAGCCTGATGCGACTCAAGTACCCCGCTTTCAGTCCCAACGAGGGAGCGGCGGTGCTCGACAGGCCCGACAGACCCGAGATCCTCGATGCCATCGAGGTGCTGGTGAAACGGGCTTGGAACGTCAGCGAAAGCCGCGCCATCGAGAACCTGGCCAAGCGTGAACTGAAGGAACGAGCCGACGAGTGGGCCAAGGAGGCGAGCGTCCCG
>Ga0272446_1002857_pt1 | contig 22753 bp, 33 predicted proteins | sample YNPCB0061_FD_194587 | JGI IMG/M metagenome (GOLD analysis project Ga0272446, IMG submission 194587) | Hot spring microbial mat communities from Yellowstone National Park, WY, United States - YNP-CB-006-1 | ecosystem: Environmental > Aquatic > Thermal springs > Hot (42-90C) > Sediment | place... | reverse complement strand
CGCGAAAGCTTCCGAATCTCAGGGCCGTCGCGACCCGACGAAGATTCTGACGATTGCGACCTCGCACGTCGAATATGCAACGCCGAACCGGCACTACGCCCACGTCGACTGCCCAGGCCACGCCGACTACGTGAAGAACATGATCACGGGCGCCGCGCAGATGGACGGCGCAATCCTCGTCGTCTCCGCCGTTGACGGCCCGATGCCGCAGACGCGCGAGCACATCCTTCTTGCCCGCCAGGTCGGCGTGCCGCGCATCGTTGTGTTCCTGAACAAGTGCGACATCGTCGAGGATCAGGAGCTCCTCGATCTCGTCGAAATGGAAGTCCGCGAGCTTCTCTCGAAGTACAACTTCCCCGGAGATGACACCCCCGTCATCCGCGGCGCTGCCATCAAGGCGCTGAACGGCGAAAAGGGTCCTCTCGCGGACGAAGCCATCATCAAGCTTTACGAGGCGATGGACACCTTCATTCCCATTCCGGAGCGTCCGAAGGATCAGCCGTTCCTGATGCCGATCGAGGACGTGTTCTCGATCTCGGGGCGCGGCACCGTCGTCACCGGCCGTATTGAGCGCGGCGTCGTCAAGGTCGGCGACGAAGTCGAGATCGTCGGCCTACGCGACACGCAGAAGTCGGTCGTGACCGGCGTTGAGATGTTCCGCAAGCTTCTCGACTCCGGCGAGGCCGGCGACAACGTCGGCTGCCTGCTGCGCGGCATCGACAAGGAAGCCGTCGAGCGTGGTCAGGTCCTCTGCAAGCCCGGCACGGTGAAGCCGCACAAGAAGTTCACCGCCGAGGCCTACATCCTGAACAAGGAGGAGGGTGGCCGCCACACGCCGTTCTTCTCGAACTACCGTCCGCAGTTCTATTTCCGCACCACCGACGTGACGGGTACCGTCAAGCTCGCCGAGGGCACGGAAATGGTGATGCCGGGCGACAACGTCTCGATCACCGTTGAGCTCGTCTCGCCGATTGCCATGGAAGAGAAGGTTCGCTTCGCCATCCGCGAAGGCGGCCGGACCGTCGGCGCCGGCGTCGTCACGAAGATCATCGAGTAGGGATTTTCCCTCTCCCCGTCGCAGGCTTGTGGCGGGGAGAGGGAGAGTGGAGCAAAGCAATGCACGGCCAAAACATCCGCATCCGGCTCAAAGCGTTCGATCATCGGATTCTCGATGCCTCGACGCGCGAGATCGTGAACACGGCAAAGCGCACGGGTGCTGAAGTTCGCGGCCCCATCCCGCTGCCGACGCGCATTGAGCGTTTCACGGTCAACCGTTCGCCGCACATCGACAAGAAGAGCCGCGAGCAGTTCGAGATGCGGACGCACAAGCGTTTGCTCGACATCGTCGATCCAACGCCGCAGACGGTCGATGCATTGATGAAGCTTGATCTTGCCGCCGGTGTCGACGTCGAGATCAAACTCTAAACCAAGGATGAAAGGGCCCTCTGGCGGTGACGCGAATGGCCCCAACGATAGGAAGGAATGCAAATGCGTTCCGGGGTGATTGCACAGAAGATCGGGATGACCCGAATCTTCACTGACGCGGGTGAGCACGTTCCCGTCACCGTGCTGCGGCTTGAGAACCTTCAGGTTCTTGCGCACCGCACGGCCGACAAGCACGGCTATACCGCGATCCAGGTCGGCGGTGGTACGAGGAAGCCGTCGCGGCTGACGAAAGCCGAGCGCGGCACATTCGCCAAAGCCGAGGTCGAGCCGAAGCGGAAGATCGCAGAATTTCGTGTCAGTCCTGAGAACCTGATCGAGGTCGGCGCCGAGATCACGGCCGACCATTTTGTTCCGGGCCAGTTCGTCGATGTGACGGGCACGACCCAGGGCAAGGGGTTCCAGGGCGCCATGAAGCGCTGGAACTTCGGCGGTCTCAGAGCCACGCACGGCGTCTCGATCTCGCACCGCTCGCACGGTTCGACCGGTCAGCGCCAGGACCCCGGCAAGGTCTTTAAGGGAAAGAAGATGGCCGGTCACCTCGGCGACGAGCGCGTCACGACGCAGAACCTCGTCGTCGCCAAGATCGATAAGGCTCGCGGCCTGGTGATGGTGCGCGGCGCCGTTCCGGGCTCGAAGGGCGGCTGGGTTGTCGTGCGCGATGCCGTGAAAAAGGCTCCCCCGGCCGATCTTCCGAAGCCCGGCGCATTCAAGCCGCGCGGCGATGCCAAGAAGGAGAGCGCGTGATGAAAGCCGAAGTCACGAGCCTCGACGCAACGAAAGCCGGCGACATCGAGCTCAAAGATGAGATCTTCGGTCTCGAGGTCCGCAACGATCTGATCCACCGCATGGTGCGCTATCAGACCTTAAAGCGCATGGCCGGCACGCATCATGCCCAGGACCGCTCCGAGGTCGCCGTCACGGGCAAGAAGATGTACAAGCAGAAGGGAACGGGCGGTGCCCGCCACGGTGACAAGTCGGCACCTCAGTTCCGCGGCGGCGGCAAGGCGTTCGGCCCGAAGCCGCGTTCGCATGCCATCGAGCTGCCGAAGAAGGTCCGCGCCCTGGCACTCCGCCATGCGCTCTCATCGAAAGCCAAGGCCGGCGAGATCGTCGTCCTCGACAAGGCAACGTCGGCCGATGGCAAGACCGGTGCGCTCAAGGCACAGTTCGCCAAGCTCGCTCTCGACAACGCCCTGATTATCGATGGTGTCGAGATCGAGGCGGCCTTTGCCCGCGCCGCCCGCAACATTCCGAATATCGACGTGCTCCCGGTTCAGGGCATCAACGTCTACGACATTCTGCGTCGTAAGAAGCTGGTCCTGACCCGCGCCGCCGTCGCAGCGCTGGAGGCGCGGTTCAAATGACGACGAAACGCTCCGCTTACGACGTCATTGTTGCCCCGGTCATCACCGAGAAGGCAACGCTCGCGTCCGAAACCAATCAGGTGATTTTCAAAGTCAAGCCTGACGCGACGAAGCCCGAGATCAAGGCGGCGGTCGAAGGCCTGTTCAAGGTCAAGGTCAAGACCGTCAACACCATTGTCCGCAAGGGCAAGAAGAAGACGTTCCGCGGTGTCAAAGCCGTGTTGAGCGATACGAAGAGGGCCATCGTGACGCTCGAAGAAGGCCAATCCATCGACGTGACGACAGGTCTTTAGGGGTAACGCAAAATGGCGCTTAAGACATACAACCCGACGTCACCCGGACGACGCCACCTGATTCAGGTCGACAGGTCGACGCTGTGGAAGGGCAAGCCCGTCAAGTTGCTGGTCGAGGGCAAGACGAAAACGGGCGGCCGCAACAGCGATGGGCGCATCACGTCGCGCCACATCGGCGGCGGTGCCAAGCAGGCCTACCGCAAGGTTGATTTTCGCCGCCGCAACTTCGATGCGCCGGCGAGCGTCGAGCGCCTGGAATACGATCCGAACCGGACAGCATTCATCGCGCTCATCAAGTACCAGGACGGCACGCAATCCTATATCCTGGCACCGCAGCGCTTGGGCGTTGGCGACACCGTCGTCTCGGGCGCCAAGGTCGACGTGAAGCCGGGCAACGCCATGCCGCTTTCGGCCATGCCGATCGGCACGATTGTCCATAACGTCGAGATGAAGCCCGGCAAGGGCGGCCAGATCGCGCGCTCCGCGGGGGCGTTCGTGCAACTCGTCGGTCGCGATGCGGGATACGCGGTGCTGCGCCTCAACTCGGGCGAGACGCGCAAAGTCAATGCCGAGTGCATGGCAACCGTCGGGGCCGTCTCGAACCCGGATCACATGAACGCCGTCGTCGGCAAGGCCGGCCGCACGCGCTGGAAGGGCCGCCGCCCGACCGTGCGTTCGATCGCGATGAACCCCGTCGACCACCCGAACGGCGGCCGCACGAAGGGCGGCAAGCACTGGGCCACGCCCTGGGGCAAGCCGACCAAGGGCTTCAAGACACGCAAGAACAAGACCACCACGAAGTACATCGTTCGCGCCCGCCAGAAGGCGAAGTAAGCGGCGAATCTGAAGGAGAGACACTTTGGCACGTTCAGTTTGGAAAGGCCCGTTCGTCGACGGATACCTGCTGAAGAAGGCGGAGAAGTCGCGCGCGTCGGGGCGAAACGAGGTCATCAAGATATGGAGCCGCCGCTCCACCATCCTGCCTCAGTTCGTCGGCCTGACCTTCGGCGTGCACAACGGGCAGAAGCATATTCCGGTCGTCGTGACGGAAGACATGATCGGCCACAAGTTCGGTGAGTTCGCACCGACCCGCATTTTCCACGGGCACGGCGGCGACAAGAAAGCGGTGAAGAAATAATGGGCAAGCCTAGCCATCAGCGGCGCCTCGCCGACAACGAGGCCCAGGCGGTCGCAAGATCCCTGCGCGTCTCTCCGCAGAAGCTCAACCTCGTCGCCGGTCTGATCCGCGGCAAGAAGGTCGATCAGGCGCTGGCCGAACTCGAGTTCAGTGAGAAGCGCATTGCCGGCGACGTCAGGAAGTGCGTCATGAGCGCCGTCGCCAACGCCGAGAACAACCACGCGCTCGACGTCAACGATCTGATCGTTGCCGAAGCCTACGTCGGCAAGAATCTGGTCATGAAGCGCTTTCATGCCCGCGGCCGCGGCCGCGGTGCCCCGATCCTAAAGCCGTTCTCGCAGTTGACTGTCGTCGTCCGCCAGGTCGAGCAGGAAAAGCCGGAGAAGAAGGCCGCCAAGAAGCCTGCCGCCAAGAAGACTGGCAAGGCACAAGCGACGTCCAAGGAGGCCAAATAATATGGGTCAGAAAGTCAATCCCGTCGGCCTTCGCGTTGGCATCAACCGCACCTGGGACAGCCGTTGGTTCGCGGCCCGCGGTGAATACGGAAAGCTCCTGCACGAGGATCGTGCGATCCGTAACCACATCATGAAGGAGCAGCGCGAAGCCGGCATTTCCAAGGTCATCATCGAGCGTCCGCACAAGAAATGCCGCGTTACCGTCCACACCGCCCGTCCCGGTATTCTGATCGGCAAGAAGGGCGAGAAGATCGAGCGCCTGCGCTCCGATCTCGCTAGGCTGACATCCTCGGAAGTTCATCTGAACATCCTAGAGATCAGGAAGCCCGAGATTGACGCCACGCTGATTGCCGAAGGCATCGCCCAGCAGCTTGAGCGCCGCGTGGCCTTCCGCCGCGCCATGAAGCGCGCCGTGCAGTCGGCGCTGCGATTGGGCGCAGTCGGCATCCGCATCAATGTCGCCGGCCGCCTGGGTGGCGCCGAAATTGCCCGCACCGAGTGGTATCGCGAAGGTCGCGTGCCGCTCCACACACTGCGGGCCGACATCGACTTCGGCTACGGCGTCGCCCGCACCGCCTACGGCATCATCGGCATCAAGGTCTGGGTCTTTAAGGGCGAGATCATCGAGCACGACCCGATGGCGGCCGATAAGAAGCTCGCCGAGATGCAAGAGAGCGGTGCGCCCCGCCAGCGGCGCGACGAAGGTGAGCGGTCCGAGCGCCGCGAACGCCGTCCGGGCCGTGGTGGCCGCGGCCGTCCAGTCGCGCAAGCCGCCGGCGATACCGACACCTCGAAGCCGGAAGCCTAGAATCCGAGAGGCACCAACACCATGTTGCAACCGAAACGGACGAAGTTCCGCAAGCAGTTCAAGGGCCGCATCCACGGCGCCGCCAAGGCCGGAACGACTCTGGCTTACGGTGAAGTGGGCCTGAAGGCCATGGAACCCGAGCGCCTGACGGCCCGCCAGATCGAAGCCGCCCGCCGCGCCATCGCCCGCCATACCAAGCGCGCCGGCCGCATGTGGCTCCGGATCTTCCCGGACGTGCCGGTGTCGAAGAAGCCGGCCGAAGTCCGCATGGGCTCCGGCAAGGGTTCGCCCGAGCTCTGGGTGGCGCGCGTGAAGCCCGGCCGCATCATCTTCGAGCTCGGCGGTCTGAACCAGCAGGTTGCCAGGGAAGCGCTGATCCTGGGCGCCGCGAAGCTTCCGATCAAAACGCGCGTCGTAACGCGGCTCGAATAGGTGGTGAGGAACAGTCATGGCTAGCGACTTCAAGGACATGTCGCTCGATCAGCTCGACGATCAGCTGGCGAAGCTCAAGAAGGAGCAGTTCAACCTGCGCTTTCAGCGTGCCTCGGGCCAACTCGAGAATACGGCGCGCATCCGGCAGGTTCGCCGCGATATCGCGCGGGTCAAGACAGCGGCCGTAGCCCGGCGCGGTGGCAGCGCCAAGAAAGGCGCTTGAGGGAGAACGAGATAATGCCGAAGCGCGTGTTGCAGGGCGTTGTGGTGTCGGACAAGAACGATAAGACGATCGTCGTTCAGGTTGAGCGCCGCTATACGCATCCGCTGCTGAAGAAAACGGTGCGCCGTACGAAGAAGTACCACGCGCACGATGAAAAGAATGCGTTCAAGGTTGGCGACCGGGTTTCGATCGAGGAGACCCGGCCGATCTCCAAGAACAAGCGTTGGGTCGTTCTGGCAGAGTGAGGCTGAGGCCTTACCTTTCAGCGATTTGACGAAGAGAAGCGTCTTTGAGGCCGTCGGAGCGTTGGGAACATTCCCAAGACCCCGCGAGCCCGAAGGCAAGTGAGAAAGGGGCTTCAGGCGAAGCCCAAGGAGAAGGAACGACGCGATGATCCAGATGGAGAGCAATCTCGACGTCGCCGACAACTCGGGCGCGCGCCGCGTTCAGTGCATCAAGGTGCTGGGCGGCTCGAAGCGCAAGTATGCCACCGTTGGCGACACCATTGTCGTCTCCGTCAAGGAGGCGATTCCGAAGGGCCGCGTCAAGAAGGGGCAGGTCATGAAGGCGGTTATCGTTCGCGTTGCGAAGGGCATCCGCCGCGCCGATGGCTCGCTCATCCGCTTTGACCGCAACGCCGCCGTTTTGATCAACGCCAACGGCGAGCCGATCGGCACCCGCATCTTCGGACCGGTGACGCGCGAGCTTCGTGCCAAGAACCATATGAAGATCGTTTCGCTTGCACCGGAGGTCCTCTGATGTCGGCTTTTAAGATCAAGAAGGGCGACAACGTCATCGTCCTCTCGGGCCGCGACAAAGGTAAGCGCGGCGAGGTGATCGAGGTGCGTCCGAAAGAGAATCGCGCCCTCGTCAGGGGCGTCAACATGGTGCGCCGCCATCAGCGCCAGACGGCGAGCCAGGAAGGCGGCATCATTTCAAAGGAAGGCCCGATCCACCTTTCCAACCTCGCGATCGAAGATCCGAAGGACGGCAAGCCGACGCGCGTCGGCTTCAAGATTCTCGCCGACGGCAAGAAAGTCCGCGTCGCGAAGCGCTCGGGCGAGCAGATCCCGGAGAAGAACTAGGCCATGGCTGAGAAAGACAAACCGGCAAAAGCGGCGAAGCCTCAAGGCGCGCCTCAGGGCGGCGACAAGGCCCAGAAGGCCAAGGGTGGCGAGAAGAAGGCCGCGGCAGAAGCGCCGCGCGCTGCACCGTCTCCGCGCCCGAAGGATTATAAGCCGCGCATGAAGGTGCACTACGAGAAGGTCGTGCGCGATGCGATGAAGAAGAAGTTCGGCTACGCGAACGTCATGGAGATCCCACGCATCGAAAAGATCGTGCTCAACATGGGCGTCGGCGAAGCCGTGAGCGACAGGAAGAAGGTCGATACCGCCGCCGCCGATCTGGCGCTGATCGCCGGTCAGAAGCCGGTCATCACCCGGGCCAGGAAGGCCATCGCCACCTATAAGGTGCGCGAGGGGATGCCGATCGGCGCCAAGGTGACGCTGCGGGGCGACCGGATGTACGAATTTCTCGACCGCCTGGTCACGATCGCTCTACCGCGCGTCAAGGATTTCCGCGGCCTCAATCCGAAAAGCTTTGATGGACGCGGCAACTTTGCGACCGGCCTCAAGGAGCACCTGGTGTTCCCTGAGATCGACTATGACAAGGTCGACAACGTTCTGGGTCTTGACGTGATTGTGTGCACGACAGCCCGTACCGATGATGAAGCCCGCGAACTGCTCAAGGGCTTCAACTTCCCGTTCCGCAGCTAGAGGACCTCGGCACCCGCTTCCGCGACGCAGTCGCCGAAAGGCCTTTGGAGGAGATGAAATGGCAAAGATCAGTTCGATCGAAAAGAATAACCGGCGGCGCAAGATGGCGCTGGCGCAAGCTCCGAAGCGCAAGCGTCTCAAAGCGATTGCCAAGGACAAGACGAAAACGCCGGAAGAGCGCTTCGCGGCACGCCTGAAGCTTGCCGAGATGCCGAGAAACGGCGCGATGGTGCGCGTGCGCAATCGCTGCGAAATAACAGGCCGCCCGCGCGGCACCTACCGCAAGCTCAAGATGTGCCGCAACCAGCTCCGCGAGCTGGCGAGCCAGGGGCGCATCCCGGGCATGATCAAGGCGAGCTGGTAAAAGGAAAGCACGAATGTCCATGAATGATCCGCTGGGCGATATGCTGACCCGCATCCGGAACGCCCAGATGCGCCGTCGGCCCAAGGTTGCGACACCCGCCTCGAGCCTCCGGGCCCGCGTCCTCGATGTGCTCGCCGAGGAAGGCTATATCCGTGGCTATTCGCGCGTCGAGGTCAAAGGCGCTCCGCCGCAGTTCGAGATTGAGCTCAAGTACTACAACGGCCAGCCCGCGATCCGCGAGATTGAGCGCGTCTCCAAGCCGGGCCGCCGCGTCTACTCGCCGGTCAAGGGCCTTCCGACCGTCGCCAATGGCTTGGGCGTCGCCATCCTGTCGACCCCCAAAGGCGTGATGTCGGATTCGAAGGCCCGCGAGGCGAACGTCGGCGGTGAGGTCATCTGCAGCGTATTCTAGGAACGTCCAGGAATTTGGGCCGCATTTGAGGCCCAACACACAAGGTTTTGAGAAAGCCATGTCGCGCATCGGTAAGAAGCCCGTTCCAGTTCCGTCGAACGTGACGGCGACGATCAACGGCCAGACGGTGAAGATGAAGGGCCCCAAAGGCGAACTCGCCTTCACGGTGCCGGACGCCCTGAAGGTCGAGAGAACCGCGGAGGGGATCGACATCTCCCTGCTTGAGGACACCAAGCTCGCGCGCTCGAAGTGGGGTATGTCGCGCACGCAGGTCGCCAATCTGATAAAGGGGGTGACCGAGGGTTATCATCAGGACCTTGAGATCCACGGCGTCGGCTTCAAGGCCGCAATGAAGGGCAAGGACACCCTGACGCTGTCGGTCGGCTACAGCCACGACGTCGTCCTGAGGATTCCTGCCGGAGTCGAAGTCAAGGTCGGCGGCGCCAAGCAGGAGCTTGTCTCCGTCTCCGGCATCGACAAGCAGGCGGTCGGCCAAGTTGCCGCCGAGATCCGCGCGTCGAGAAAGCCCGAGCCCTATCAGGGTAAAGGCGTGCGCTACAAAGGCGAATACATCTTCCGCAAGGAAGGCAAGAAGAAGTAGGAACGGCAGCGATGGCCAACATCAACGAAAAGTTTCAGAACCGTCAGGCGCGCGTTCGCCGGGCCTTGAAGCGCAATTCGAGTGGGCGCCCACGGCTGTCGGTGCACCGCTCGTCGGCGAACATCTATGCCCAGGTGATCGATGATTCAAAGGGAGTGACGCTCGCCGCAGCCTCGACGCTTGAGAAGGCGCTCAAGGGCACGCTCAAGACGGGTGCCGATAAGGCCGCCGCCGCCGCCGTCGGCAAGCTCGTTGCCGAGCGCGCCTTGAAGGCCGGCGTCAGCGAGGTCGTTTTCGACCGCGGTGGCTTTCTCTTCCATGGGCGTGTCAAAGCGCTCGCCGATGCCGCCCGCGAAGGCGGTCTGAAATTCTAGGACCCGAGAGGACAGAGATCGTGGCACGTGGACCCCAGAGAGAGCGTGGCAGAGACCGCGAGGAACGCGAGAGCGAGTTTTCCGACAAGCTCGTGCACATCAATCGCGTCGCGAAGGTCGTGAAGGGCGGTAAGCGCTTTGGTTTTGCCGCGCTCGTCGTCGTCGGTGACATGAAAGGCCGCGTCGGTTACGGCCACGGCAAGGCGCGCGAGGTGCCGGAAGCCATCCGCAAGGCGACGGAAGGAGCCAAGCGCAACCTCCTCCGTGTGCCGCTACGCGATGCACGCACGCTGCATCATGACAGCATCGGACGTCATGGCTCGGGCAAGGTCATCCTCCGCTCCGCTCCTCCGGGCACGGGCATCATCGCCGGTGGTGCCATGCGCGCCGTGTTCGAGATGGTCGGCGTCCAGGACGTCGTGGCCAAATCGATGGGATCGACGAACCCGTATAACGTCGTGCGCGCAACTTTCGACGCTTTGAAGGCGCAGGAGAACCCGCGCGCCGTCGCGGCGCGGCGCAATAAGAAGGTGTCCGACATCGTGTCCCGCCGCCGCGACAGCTCGGCGGCCGAGGCTGGCGCCGAGGGCTGAGACGATTTTCGCAAGCAGTGGCCGAAGTGCTGCTTCACAGATGCATCTGAGGTAACGATATGGCGACCAAGAAGACGATTACGGTCAAGCAGGTTCGGAGCCCGAACCGCCGCCCCGAGCGCCAGGCTGAGACGCTGATCGGCCTCGGCCTCAATAAGCTCGGCCGTACGGCGACACTGGAGGATACCCCGGCCGTGCGCGGCATGCTGAACAAGGTCAGCCATCTCGTTGTGGTCGAGGAAGGGAAGTGACAATGCGGCTCAACAGTCTGAGAGATAACCCCGGTGCGCGGAAATCCCGCGTCCGCATTGGCCGCGGCATCGGCTCGGGCCTTGGCAAGATGGGTGGCCGCGGCGGCAAGGGACAGACGGCGCGCTCCGGCGTCTCGATTGGCGGCTTTGAAGGCGGCCAGATGCCGTTGCACCGGCGTCTGCCGAAACGCGGCTTCAACAAGTGGCGGCCTGCGGACTTCAACGAGATCAATGTCGGCGCGCTGCAAAAGGCGATCGACGAGAAGCGCCTTGATGGCTCGAAGCCGATTGATGTGGCCTCGCTCGTCGCAGCCGGAGTCCTGCGCCGCGCCAAGGATGGCCTGCGTCTTCTGGGCGATGGTGAGCTCAAGGCGAAGCTCGCAATCACCGTCAATCACGCGAGTGCCAAGGCGAAGGCCGCGGTCGAGAAAGCAGGCGGCAGCGTCACGGTGATTGAGCCGAAGGTGCTAGCGGCCGATGAGGCCAAGCGTCAGAAATCCGCGGCCAAGAAGGCAGCAGCGGCGAAGAAGCCGGGCGCTGCGAAGACAGAGGAATAACGCGGCCGGGGCGGCGCGAGCGAGGCTCGCTGCTGCGCGGGTTGCAACCGGACGCGCCCTTCGGGCGGCGACCCGGGCTGAAGTTGCGGGGCTGGGCATTGGCGATGCGCCGCAACGGTTAGGAGAAGATAGCAATGGTTTCCGCTGCCGAGCAGCTAGCCTCGAATCTTAATCTCAGCGCCTTCGCGAAGGCTGAGGATTTGAAGCGGCGCCTGTGGTTCACGCTCGGTGCGCTCATTGTCTACCGGCTCGGAACCTTCATTCCGATGCCCGGCATCAACCCGGCCGCTTTCGCTGAAACCTTCAAGTCGCAGGCCGGCGGCATTCTCGGCATGTTCAACATGTTCTCGGGCGGGGCGCTCGAGCGCATGGCGATCTTTGCGCTCAACATCATGCCCTACATCTCGGCATCGATCATCATGCAGTTGATGAGTTCGATCTCGCCGAAGCTCGAGGCCTTGAAGAAGGAGGGCGAGGCGGGCCGCAAGCAGATCAACCAGTACACGCGCTATCTGACGGTGATCCTTGCCGCGCTTCAGGGTTATGGCATTGCCGTCGGCCTCGAAGGTTCGCGCAACGCTGCGGGCGCCGTCGTCATCGACCCCGGACTTTTCTTCCGCGCGACGACCGTCATTACACTCGTCGGCGGCACCGTGTTCTTGATGTGGCTCGGCGAGCAGATCACGCAGCGCGGCGTGGGCAATGGCACCTCGCTGATCATCTTTGCCGGAATTGTGGCGGGGCTTCCGGGTGCCCTCAATCACCTTTTCGAACTGTCGCGCACGGGGTCGATCTCGCCTGGAATCCTGGTGTTCTTCCTGGCTCTGGCCCTCGCCGTGGTCGGTGCCATCGTCTTTTTCGAGCGCGCCCAGAGGCGCTTGCTGGTGCAATATCCGAAACGCCAGGTCGGCAACAAGATGTTCCAGGGCGAAGCCTCGCACCTGCCCTTGAAGCTGAACTCATCGGGCGTCATTCCGCCGATCTTCGCCTCGTCGCTCCTGCTGCTGCCGATCACGGTCGCCCAGTTCACAGCCGGGCAGGGACCGGAATGGCTCAATGAAGCGGTTGCCGCGCTCGGCAGTGGCCAGCCGCTCCATATGCTCGTCTACGCCGCGCTCATCCTTTTCTTCGCCTTCTTCTACACCGCGGTGGTGATCAATCCGAAAGAGACCGCCGACAATCTCCGCAAGTATGGCGGCTTCCTCCCTGGTATCCGTCCCGGCGAAAAGACGGCTGAGTACATCGATTATGTGCTGACGCGCATCACCGTCGTTGGTGCGCTTTATCTCGCTGCCGTTTGCGTTCTGCCCGAGATCCTGACCTCCTACGCCGGCATTCCGCTCTATTTCGGCGGCACCTCGCTGTTGATCGCCGTCAGCGTGACGATGGACACGGTCGCCCAGATTCAGAGCCATCTGATCGCTCAGCAGTACGAGGGCCTGATCAAGAAGGCCAAACTTCGCGGGGCGCGACGATGATCTTGATGCTGCTTGGGCCTCCTGGCGCGGGTAAGGGAACGCAATCGCAGCTGATTTCCGAAAAGCTCGGCATCCCTCAGCTATCAACAGGCGACATGCTGCGCGCCGCCGTCAACGCGGGCTCGCCGATCGGGCTCAAGGCCAAGCAGGTCATGGCCGAGGGCGGGCTCGTCAGCGACGACATCGTCATTGGCATCATCGCCGACCGGATCGCACAGCCCGACTGCGCTAAGGGATTCATTCTGGACGGCTTTCCGCGCACACTGGCGCAGGCAGCCGCACTCGACGATCTCCTCAAATCGAAAGGGCGGAAGATCGACTGCGTCATCGAGCTCAAGGTCGATGACACCAAGCTCATCGACCGCATCGAATGCCGCGCCCGCGAAACCATTGCCGCAGGCGGCACCGTCCGTGCCGATGACAATGCCGAGGCATTGAAGACCCGGCTGATGTCCTACTACCGCGAGACCGCCCCGATCATTGGTTACTATTTTGCTCATAAGCTGCTGAAGTCGGTGGATGGTATGGCGCCGATCGCCGAGGTGACCCGCCAGATCAATGAAATCCTGGCAGAATTTCAGGCCGCTTAACGTAAAAATGCGCGCATTGACGGAAAGGACGACCCGGGCTAAAACACCGCACTTTTCTTTTAAGGCTCAACTTGATCCGGTCCAGGGCTTAGGCTCCGGCGCCGCGGTCGTTGCGCCTTTTGGCAGTTAAGATCGACGTTACAGAAATTCGCCATCCGCCAATCCGGCACGGCAAAGAACGGCAAGAGACACGGCAAGATAGAGGCAGGAGACAGACGTGGCCCGCATCGCAGGCGTCAACATTCCAACGGGCAAGCGCGTCGAAATCGCGCTCCGCTACATTCACGGCATCGGCCCCAAATTCGCGAAAGAGATTTGCCAGAAGTGCAACATCCCCTCGGAGCGTCGCGTTAGTCAGCTGACCGATGCGGAGGTTCTGCAGATCCGCGAGACCATCGACCGCGATTATACGGTCGAAGGCGATCTTCGCCGTGAGGTGCAGACGAACATCAAGCGGCTGATGGATCTCGGCTGCTATCGCGGGCTTCGCCACCGCAAGGGCCTGCCGGTTCGCGGCCAGCGCACCCACACCAATGCCCGTACCCGCAAGGGCAAGGCGGTGCCGATCGCCGGCAAGAAGAAGGCGACGAAGTAGTCCTTAAGATTCCACCCAGTCCCGCGTGCCGGGGCAGCCCAGTCAGATATTTGCCTCCCTTTCGAGGAGGCCAGGAGCAACGATCGGTATGGCCAAGGAAGCAACGGCAGCCACGCGCGGCAAAGTCAAAAAGCGCGAGAAGAAGAACATCACCTCGGGCGTCGCCCACGTCAACGCCTCCTTCAACAACACGATGATCACGATCACCGATGCCCAGGGCAATACCATCGCCTGGTCGTCGTCGGGCACCAAGGGCTTCAAGGGATCGCGCAAGTCGACCCCCTACGCCGCCCAGATCGCTGCCGAGGATGCCGGCAGGAAGGCGATGGAGCACGGCATGAAGGTGCTCGAGGTTGAGGTTTGCGGACCGGGCTCCGGCCGCGAATCGGCGCTCCGCGCCCTGCAGGCGGTCGGTTTCCAGATCACCTCGATCCGCGACGTGACGCCGATCCCGCACAACGGCTGCCGGCCGCGGAAGCGCCGCCGCGTCTAATCGAGCATTTTGGCGCGCGCCCGAAACACGCAGTGCCGAAACGCGTGAAAAGTTTGAAAGTGCCTGATCGCGCGGGGCCTCTCCCCACCCGCGCCAAACTAGACGAGGTTACTCGTGAACGTTCTGCAGAAGAATTGGCAAGACCTGATCAAGCCCTCCAAGCTTGAGATCCAGGGCGGCCGCGACCGCTCGCGCATCGCCACCGTTGTCGCCGAACCGCTCGAGCGCGGCTTCGGCATGACCCTCGGCAATGCGCTCCGCCGCGTGCTGCTGTCGTCCCTCCAGGGTGCCGCCATCAAGACCGTGCAGATCGACGGCGTTCTGCACGAGTTTTCGTCCGTCCCCGGCGTCCGCGAGGATGTGACGAACATCATCCTGAACATCAAGGAGATCGCGCTGCGCATCCACTCGGAAGGCGTGAAGCGCATGGTGTTGAAGAAGGAAGGCGCCGGCCCCGTCACCGCCGGCGACATCGAAGCCTCTTCCGAGGTCGAAGTCCTGAACCCCGATCATGTGATCTGCCACCTCGACCAGGGTGCCTCGATCCGCATGGAGTTCACGGCCGATATCGGCAAGGGCTATGTTCCCTCCGAGCGCAACCGCCCCGAGGACGCACCGATCGGCCTCATCCCGGTCGACAGCCTGTATTCGCCGGTCAAGAAGGTGTCCTATAAGGTCGAGAACACCCGCGAGGGGCAAATTCTCGACTATGACAAGCTGACGATGGTCGTCGAGACGGACGGCTCGGTCCGGCCCGAGGATGCCGTTGCTCTCGCCGCCCGCATCCTGCAGGACCAGCTCGCCGTCTTCATCAACTTCGAGGAGCCGAAGAAGGCGGCCGAAGAGGCGCGTCATCCGGAGCTGGCGTTCAACGCCGCCTTGCTCAAGAAGGTCGACGAGCTGGAGCTTTCGGTCCGTTCCGCAAACTGCCTGAAGAACGACAACATCGTCTACATCGGCGACCTTATTCAGAAGACGGAGGCCGAGATGCTCCGGACTCCGAACTTCGGGCGCAAGTCCTTGAACGAAATCAAGGAGGTCCTTGCAACGATGGGCCTGCACCTCGGCATGGAAGTGCCGAACTGGCCGCCGGACAATATCGACGAGCTGGCCAAGCGCTTCGAGGATCAGTACTAAGAAATTCACCGCGCTCGGCGGCCGGCTCTCGGGACACGAGAGTCGCCGAGCGCAAACTAAGAAGGCAAAGGTGAGGCCATAGAACCTCCCGGCCGAACCGCACGGCGCGAGCCAGGCGGTCAACCGACAATGTAAGGATGAAGACCACATGCGACACAAGAAACTCGGGCGGCGTTTCAGCCGCGACGTCGGCCATCGTCAGGCGATGTTCTCGAACATGGCCGCAGCCCTGATCCGGCACGAGCAGATCATGACGACGCTGCCGAAAGCCAAGGACCTGAAGCGCGTCGTCGACAAATACATTACGCTCGCCAAACGCGGCGACTTGAACTCGCGCCGCATCGCCGCCGCCCGTCTGCGCGACGAGGAAATGGTGAAAAAGCTCTTCGACGTGCTCGGCCCCCGCTACAAGTCACGCAACGGCGGCTACACGCGGGTCTTGAAGGCAGGCTTCCGCTATGGCGATTCCTCGCCGCGCGCTGTCATCGAGCTGGTCGACCGCGATGAATCCGTGAAAGGCGCCGAGGACAAGGCCCGTCACGAAAAGCAGCTTGCTGAGCAGGCAAGCGCCGGCTGATCGGCTAAGCCTCTGCCATCCGCGCGATAATCGAAAACCCCGGCGCAGTCCTGTGCCGGGGTTTCTGCTTGCTGGCGGAATTGGAAAGCGAATGGCATTGCATTTTGCGCTAGGCTTTGCAGGATGGTCTCACGTATGCCTTCCGCGCGGTCGGCGAGGAATCCTGCGGGATGAGTAGCATGCCATCGAGTTCCCCTGTGGTCGTCACCGGTGCGACGGGTCTGATCGCCAAGCACGTCATCGGCGAACTCGTGAAGCGGGGATACCCGGTGCGTGGCACGCTGCGCACGATGGAAAAAGCCGACGATGTGCGCCGCGCCGTGCGAACGCTCGGCGGCGATCCTGCGATGCTCTCCTTCGTTGTCGCCGATCTCTTGACCGATCAAGGTTGGGACGAGGCCGTAGCGGGCAGCGACGTCGTCCTCCATACGGCCTCGCCTTTTCCGATTGTGCAGCCGGACGATCCCGACGACCTCATTCGCCCCGCCCGCGATGGCACGCTGCGCGTCCTCAAGGCCGCAACCCGCGCGGGTGTGAAGCGCGTCGTCCTGACCTCATCGACCGTCGCCATTTTCTACGGCAGTGGTCTGCCGCGCGGGCACGTCTATTCGGAAGCCGATTTCACTGACGAACAGCGCTCCGATCTCACCCCGTACATCAAGTCGAAGACGATTGCCGAGAAGGCAGCGTGGGAGTTCGTGAAAGCGACCCCAGGGGCACCCGAGCTTGCAGTGATAAATCCGGGGTTCGTGCAGGGCCCCGCGCTCGACGCCGACCTTTCGACCAGTCACGAGCTCTATCGCGTCATGGCCGGGGGGAAATATCCCGCGGCCCCGCGCATCGCCTTCCCGGTTGCCGATGTCCGCGACGTGGCGGCGGCTCACATCGAAGCCGCCTTCCGCCCTGAGGCTGCCGGCCAGCGGCATCTGATCGGGGAGGGCAGGCTCGGGCTTTACGGCCTCGGACAGATCATGGCACGCGAGCTTCCGGACCTTAAGGCGAAAGTGCCGAAGTTCGAGCTGCCTGATGTCGTCGTCCGCACCATGGCCGTCGCCGACAAGCGAATGCGAACGATCTTGCCGGAACTCGGAGAGGAGAAAAGCTATACGAACGAGAGGGCATCGCGGGCCTTGGGGTTGAGGTTGAGAAGTGCCGACGAAGCCGCGACCGCCGCCGTCCGCTCATTACGGGATCTTGGGTTGATCTAGCCCGCGCCAGGACAATATGTCTCCGCTGGGTTCTGGGGAGCCGGCACAAAGATCTGCTCGTTGAAACGCGCGTTCGTGCTAATCGCAGGGCAAAACCATGGACATAACCATGAAAACGAAAAACTGGTTTCTGGTATTGGCGGTCGCGGCTTCCGCTTTCGGTGGGCCTCTGGCGTCCGTAACGTTCGCTGAGGAGAAATTGCCGCCCCCATCGCGTGAGGCGGTGCACTACTCCTTTGCCCCGATCGTCCGCAAGGCCGCGCCTGCCGTCGTGAACGTTTACGTGAGAACCCGTGTGCGGACGTTCGACTCCCCCTTCGCCAATGATCCCTGGTTCCGCCGGTTTTTTGGTGACGTCTTCGGCCGGCCCTCCGAGCGCGTCCTGAACTCCCTGGGCTCCGGTGTGATTGTGAGCCCTGATGGCCTCGTTGTCACCAACACCCACGTCGTCAAGGGCGGCGGCGAAACGGCCGTGCGCGTCGCGTTGGCCGACAAGCGCGAGTTCGATGCCAAGGTCATCGCCCAGGACGAAAAGTCCGATATTGCAGTATTGAAGATCGAGGGCGGTGAAGGACCCTTCCCCTACCTTGAGTTCGAAGACTCCGATTCCCTCGAGGTCGGCGATCTCGTTCTTGCCATCGGCAATCCCTTCGGCGTCGGGCAGACGGTCACGAGCGGCATCGTCTCGGCCCTCTCGCGCTCCGAAGTCGCCCTCTCCGATCAGCAGGTCTTCATCCAGACCGATGCCGCCATCAACCCTGGCAATTCGGGCGGCGCGCTCGTTGACATGGCTGGTCGCCTCGTTGGCATCAACACGATGATCTACTCGCAATCGGGCGGATCCGTCGGCATCGGCTTTGCAATCCCATCCAATCTCGTCCGCGTCTATGCCGAAAGCGCCGCCAAAGGCCGCAAGGTCGAGCGGCCGTGGATCGGCGCCAAGCTCGAAGCCATGTCGCGCGAGATTGCCGAGGGCCTCGGCCTCAACCGCGTCGCCGGCGCCGTCGTGACGCGAATTTATGACAAAGGCCCCGCCGCGTCGGCCGGCCTTGAGGCGGGCGACGTCATCACCCACGTCGATGGCGTCGAGGTTGCGGATGCGCGCGCCGTCTACTATCGCCTGACGACGAAGGGCATCGGCCAGACCGCCCGGCTCACCGTCATTCGCAAGAATGTGCCGATGGACATCTCGCTCCCCCTTGTTGCCGCCCCGAAGCCCGGCAAGGATGACGCCCGCAACCTCTCCGGCAACCATCCGCTTGATGGCGCCCGGATCATGAACATTCTCCCCTCCGTCGCCGACGAACTCGGGATCGATCAGACGAGCGGGGTCGTCATCGTGTCGGTGCGCGATGGCTCGGCGGCGCAGATCCTGGGGTTCCAGCCGGGCGACATCATCGTCGCCATTGGGGACAAGCAGATCGAGACAGTCCGCGACGCCGAGTTGGCCCTGAGCGAGCGTCAGCGGGTTTGGCAACTCTCGGTGAAGCGCGGCGATCGAATCCTGCAGCTTCGCGTGCCGGGTTAGCAGAAAGGGCTGGGAGTCCTCGGTTCGGATGGTATCCGCCGCCGGCCATCTTCCGGCAGATACCGAGAACGACAGCGAAATTTCGCCTCGCGTGCCGGTCGACAAGCTGACAAAATCATGCCCGAAGGTAAGGCTCAGGTGTGATGCGTCAGGGAGTTTCGCCGATGGCCGATACGCGTGGAGTGTTGATCATCGGCGAAGGCGCGGTGCTCAAAGGAGAAGTCAAGAGCGGTCGCCGCGTCGAAGTCTGGGGCTATATCGAGGGCGGCGTTACGGCCTCCGAAATCATCGTCGAGGAGGGCGGCAAGCTCTTCGGCCAAGTCAATTCCGACACCGCGGAGATTCGCGGGACCTTGCAGGGCGATATCCGCGTGCAGCAATTGATTGCCATCAAGCGGACCGGCAGTGCCTCCGGAAAGATCAAATATGGCCGCTTGTCGATCGAGGAAGGCGGCGAGCTGACGGCTCACGTCCGCAATATTCCCCCGGCGCTCGGAGGTGATCTCGACCTCACCGTCGCGCGCGGCCGCTCGGTACGCATTACGCTCGCCGACCTCAATGCGCTCGACCCAGACGACAAACCCGAGGATCTGACCTTCGAGGTCTCGAACGCCTTGGGCGGCTTTGTGGCTCTTGCGTCAGCCCCGAAGCTGCCGGTCACGGCCTTCTCGCAAGCCGATCTTCAGGACGGCCGGGTTTATTTCGCGCACGACGGCTCGGCGGCATCGATGGCCCAGTTCGACGTCAGGGTGACCGATAAGACGGGCGCGAGCTCCGGCCCGCCCAAGACTGTCAACGTTGCGGTGCGCGGCTAGCGTGGAAGGGGCCACGTCGGCCGAAAGCCTCGAAAGTCGATCTCCCGTGGCGCCTCACCATGGCGCCTCGAAGGTCAACCAGGAGGGTCCGGAGTCGAAGCCCGCACAATGGGACGCCGGCCTGCTGCTACGTGATGCCATTTGGCCCGGTGGCGTGGGACCTCTATATAAGCCAGCTATGGCCAACCTCTTCGAAGCTGCGGGATTAGAAAAAAGCGCGCCCCGGCCGCTCGCCGACCGGCTGCGCCCGAAAGCGCTGTCGGAGGTCGTGGGCCAGGATCACATCGTCGGGCCTGACGGCGCCTTGACGCGGATGCTCAAAGCAGGCCGCGTACCGAGCCTGATTTTCTGGGGGCCGCCGGGTTCCGGCAAAACGACGATTGCGCGGCTGCTCGCAGGCGAAACGAAAATGGCGTTCGAGCAGCTCTCGGCGATCTTTTCTGGGGTCGCAGAGCTGAGGAAAGCCTTCGAGCGCGCGAAGGTTCAGCGCGAGCAGGGGAGGGGCACACTCCTCTTCATTGATGAGATCCATCGCTTCAACCGCTCGCAGCAGGATTCTTTCCTGCCCTATATGGAAGATGGCACGATCATTCTTGTCGGCGCCACCACCGAAAATCCCTCCTTCGAGCTCAATGCCGCGCTTCTCTCGCGTGCCAATGTGCTGGTCCTGAACCGGCTTGAGGACGCGGCGCTCGAAACGCTCTTAGAGCGCGCCGAGGCGGAGGTCGGCCGCCCGTTGCCGCTCACCCCCGATGCGCGCGAAGCCCTGAAGGGCATGGCCGATGGCGATGGCCGCGCAATATTGAACCTCGCCGAAGATGTGTTCGCCGCCGTCGCTCCAAAGGGAAAGCCGCTCGACCGCGACGCGCTCATCAAGCTCGTTCAGCGCCGCGCGCCGCTCTACGACAAGTCCCGCGAAGGTCACTACAACCTGATCTCGGCCTTGCACAAATCGGTGCGCGGCTCCGATCCTGATGCCGCACTTTATTATCTGTGCCGCATGCTCGACGGTGGCGAGGACCCTCTCTTCATCGCCCGCCGCATCGTCCGCATGGCGGTCGAAGACATTGGCCTTGCCGATCCGCAGGCGCTTGTCGTCGCCAATGCCGCGAAAGACGCCTTCGATTTTCTCGGCTCTCCTGAGGGCGAACTGGCCCTCGCCGAGGCGACGATCTACATGGCGACGGCGCCGAAATCGAATGCCAATTACGTGGCCTTCAAGGCCGCCATGCGGGCCGCCAAGGAGCACGGTTCCGTCTCACCCCCGAAGACGATCCTCAACGCGCCGACGAAGCTGATGGAGGAGGAAGGCTACGGCGCCGGCTACCTCTATGATCACGACCAGCCGGATGCCTTTTCCGGTCAGAACTACTTCCCCGAGACGTTCAAGAAGCGCCCGCAATTCTACGATCCGCCCGAGCGCGGTTTCGAGCGTGAAATAAAAAAGCGCCTCGATTACTGGGCGAAGCTGCGTGCCGAACGGGCCCGCCGGCAGGACTGATCGACCGTTTATGTGGAGGGGATGTCCTCAAGTCTGACCCCTTGCCTTGGCCAGCAATCACGACTCTGACGCGCCGTCTCCGTAGCGGAGAACCTTCACCTTCTCGAGTGTGACGAGGCCGCTTCCCATGAGCTTCTCGAGTTCCGGCAGAAAGGCCTCGATCTTGGGTTCGGCATCGACGATTTCGATGATGATCGGAAGATCCTCGGAAAGCCGCAAAACCTTTGTTGTGTGCAAGTGGCTGGACAGGCCGAATCCCATGGGTCCCCGCAGCACGGTCGCTCCGGCAAGGTGCATCTCGCGCGCTTTGAGGACGATCGCTTCATAGATGGGGAGTCGCCCGGCCTTGTCATCCTCGCCAACAAAAATCCTGAGCAGCACTGCATCGCGTGGGATCTGCATGATCACACCCATCTGAGAGCGTTGACGTGGACGGCGGCCATGTGTCCGACCCAGACCGAAAGAAGACAGACGATGACCGACGCGCCGACATTGAGCGCGGCATAGAGCCACTGCCCATCATTCATCAGATTGAGCGTCTGCAGGCTGAAGGAGGAGAAGGTCGTAAATCCCCCGCACAGACCGAGCATGATGAACTGGCGCACCGTCGTCGACACGAACAGGCGGCCATCGGGCCCCGTCAGCGTCGCGACAAAGCCGATAATGAGGGACCCCAGAACATTAACGATCAGGGTGCCCCACGGAAACGTTTCGCCGAACACTTGCGCCGCAGCACCCGAGCAGAAGTAGCGCGCCATGCCGCCGATCGCGCTTCCGACAGCAATCCAAAAGTAAATCTGCATTGGTGCAACCGATGTCGATCAGCCGGTGCTGGGGGTGGGGGTGGACGTCCGGTGGAACGTGAAGGCGGCGACAACAAAGTCAGAGGAGAGCGCTTTAGTCAAATCCAGGTTGGTCGCATCCTGCCACGGGCCTCGGGTCGCCGAAATGCAGCCCTCCTCCGAGAGGGCTGGCAGCGGTCGTGCCCATCCCCACGCGGCCCCTTGACCTCTGGCTTTTTTCAGGGCTCACCCTGTCTGATGAGTGTCGAAACGATCACAGTCGCCGAAAGCGAAGCGGACATGCGCCTCGATCGCTGGTTCCGCCTGCATTTTCCCGAGGTCGGATATTCCTACCTGCAGAAACTTCTGCGCTCGGGCCAGGTGCGCGTCGATTCGCGGCGGGCCCAGGCCAATGACCGTTTGACGGCCGGCGCCGAGATTCGCGTGCCGGCCATCATTCGCGCTCCGAAAAAGCCGGGCCCCGCGGGCCGCCCGGCTCTGGGTGTCTCGAAAGCCGATCGCGATGCGATCGAGCGAATGATCCTTTACGAAGACGATGATGTGCTTGTGCTGAACAAGCCATTTGGCCTTGCCGTGCAGGGCGGCACCGGGACGAAGAAGCACATCGACGGCATGCTTGCCGGCATGGCCGACCGTTTCGGCGGGGAGCGCCCGCGCCTCGTTCACCGGCTCGACCGCGATACGACCGGAGTTCTCCTCGTCGCCAAGACCCGCGAAGCGGCGGCCAAGCTCGGCCGCACGTTCCAGACGCGATCGGCGGCGAAGACCTATTGGGCGCTTGTCAAAGGCGTGCCGAAACCGCCGCAGGGCAAGGTCGAGGCAGCCCTTGTGAAAGCATCGGGCCCCGATGGAGACAAGGTGCGCAAGGCGCTGCCGGGCGAGCAGGATCGTGCCATGCATGCGACCACGCACTATTCCGTCATCGACCGTGTCGCCAACAAG
>Ga0272446_1002856_pt1 | contig 22779 bp, 19 predicted proteins | sample YNPCB0061_FD_194587 | JGI IMG/M metagenome (GOLD analysis project Ga0272446, IMG submission 194587) | Hot spring microbial mat communities from Yellowstone National Park, WY, United States - YNP-CB-006-1 | ecosystem: Environmental > Aquatic > Thermal springs > Hot (42-90C) > Sediment | place... | reverse complement strand
CGAACTGCCGAGCCTGTATCGAGCCTGTATCGTAGGTAGGCGGGGGAACCCGAACTGTTCACGGGTTCGCGAAAGTTGGCCGAGGTGATAGTGAGTTTGCGCACGCGGCATCGAACCGCGCGCCTTGAGTGGAAAATGGCCTTGGTCCGCCTGGGGAATCCCAGATCATGCGTCGGGGGCTGGCCACTGGGAGGCAATGGCGGCGCTCTCCTTTCGCGCATGATCCTCCGATCAGGCTCAAAAGGGTCCTTGTGTGGCCGCGAGACTGTTGTGATGTAACAGCGGATGGATCGGGGGCCAAGGCGGTGACTCGGACCAGCTAGCCCCCGCCGGCCGCGAGCAGGCGGCCCGAGACCCAGGGGTTGGCGGCGTTGCACAGGACCTCGAGGCGCACGGTGGCGCGGGTCATGCCGCAGAAGAGGATCTGGAGCTCCTGGGGCAGGCGCTCGGGGCGGGGATCCACGTCGGTGAGGATGACGGCGGCGGCCTGCTGGCCCTTGAAGCGGCGCACCGTGTCGAACAGGACCTGGCCCTGGGAGTAGACCTGGTTGCCGAAGAGGTCGTAGTCGCCCGTGAAGCGGGCCAGGCGGTGGTTGGCCACCCGTTCGACGCCCTTGAAGACGGTGCCCTCCAAGCCGCGGCAGGAGAGGATGGCGATGTCGCGCGCCGGGAAGCGCTCGTTGAGGAGTCGGCCGATGAGCCGCCCGGCGAGCCTGGGCTGCTCCGCCGGGTCCTGGTAGGTGGTGACGCCCACCCCGAGTCCGGGCAGATCGTTGGCGGCGGTGAACGGGAGCTCCGGCAGGGTGGCGGCGATGAAGCGGGCGATGCGCTCGGGGGAGCGGTAGTTGAGCAGGGAGCGGTAGCCTACGAAGCCTTGGGCCTGGAGGTCGAGGGCGGTGACGCCCCGCAGGTTCTGGTTGGGGTCCTCCAGCCAGAGCACGTCCGCCCCGTCCCGCAGGAAGAGCCGGGCCACCTCGAACCAGTCCCCTTCGAAGTCCTGGGCCTCGTCGACGATCAGGGTGTCGAAGGTCCAGTCCTCGGGTAGGCCACCGCGGATGGCCTCCTCCTCCACCTGGCCCAGGACGCGGGTCCAGAATGCCGGGTCGCCGCGCAGGTTGGAGAAGTCCAGCCGGAGGCCCTGGGACTGGAGGAATTGGTCGCAGAAGCCGTACCAGGTCTCCACCCGCCCGCCCGGTGCCACCAGGTGGCGCAGGCGCTCCGCCAGGGGGCGGTTGAAGCAGAGCAGCAGGGGCCGCCCCCCGCGGGCGGCGCAGCGGTCGAAGAAGTGGCGGGCGACCAGGGTCTTGCCGTTGCCGGCGGTGGCGAGCACCCGCAGGCGCAGGGGCTGCATCTCGATGTTGTCCAGCACCTCCGTGAGCCCCTGGGAGGCGCGGGTGTAGCCCCGCTCCTGGGCGTCGATGTGGGCGTGGACGTCCGGCACCACCTCGAAGGTCTGGCGGAAGAAGGCCTCGATGCGCTCGCTCCAGCCGCTGGGCGCCGGTGCCCCCTGTGTCTGGCGGGGCAGGATGGCCTGGATGCGGGCGGCGAGTCGGTCGCGGCGCGGGGCATCGACCACCCGCTCCTGGTCGAGCCCGGCGGCGGCGAGGCGCCGCAGCGCATGGTCCGGGCAGTAGATGAGGTACTCGATCTCGAGCTGGGTTGTGGAGCCGAGCTGGTAGGCAAGCTTGTCGCGGATGCCGTCGATGGAGCGCAGGATCTGGGCGCCGACCGACTTGCGGCTGTCCCCGTAGGTCTTGAAGAGCTCCCCCTGCGACTCCTCCAGGGGGCCGTTCTTCTGCTCGATGCACAGCACCTGCCCGGCGCGGTTCAGGACCACGAAGTCGATCTCGCCGTAGAGGGTGTGGCCCCGGTACTGGCGGGTCCAGTGCACGCCGTGGAAGACGGTGTAGTCCTCGGGCAGGGCATCGCGCAGGTAGGCCAGGGTGGCGATCTCGGGCCCGTGGGCCCCGGCGAGGGCGAGCCGGGTGAGGTCGGAGGGGATGATCCTGGCCATCGGCGCAAAGAGGAAAATGGGTCCGAGTCGTTATGACGAAATCGCCGCACCGCGCGATGCTCACGGGCTACAACTCAAGCTGCATCTGCGGCCACTCGCTCGATCTGGAGTGGGTAGATTCCGCTCTTTTTCGCTTCGAGAATCGTGATCTCGCCGATCCCGTCCGCGGTATAGCCGATGTTGACATTCCAGCTTGCGGACTCGTCCCGCACGATCTCGCCCTTTGCGAGCTCGATGAACAGGATGTCGTCTTCTTCGTAATACACGATCTTCATCGCGAACCTCGTTCGGTCCAGTGGATCATGATGGTCTTAACGATGATTGCCTGCCCGGTGACCACGGCAGCGCAGACCAGATCGCCGCCTCGCTCCTCGAATCGATGGAAGATCCAGCCGTTGCCGTCGCCCTTGTCCAGGTAGGTCCCCAGCTCGACAAGCGTCTTGACCTGATCCAAGGTGACGCGCCGCTTAGCCATCGATTCGATCGCGTGATTCGTCAGCCACACGCGCTTGCCGAATCGGGTGCTCTGGAACACTTCGCTCATCTGCGTGCATCACTCACCGGGGCCCGCGGACTGGGTCACGAACAGATGGGTTCATTGTAGCCGCAGGCGACCGACACGCTCGGGGATCGGGTTGCGCCGGCGGTTCGCCCCACGTCCGAATATCCGCCTGCCACTAAGAAGTGAGGTCCGAACCTTTTGGAGTCTCGAAATTCCCCGCCCACCTCCTTGCCTTTGACGGTAAGCTTCAGCTGCTCGCCGTCTTTTCCTGCAGGCTAGCGGTGAGGAGATGGTGGCAAAACGGCTTAGTCCCCACCGACCGCGAGCAGGCGACCCGAGACCCAGGGGTTGGCGGCGTGGCACAGGATCTCCAGGCGCACGGTGGCGGGGGTCATGCCGCAGAAGAGGATCTGGAGCTCCTGGGGCAGGCGCTCGGGGCCGGGGTCCAGGTCGGTGAGGATGACGGCGGCGGCCTGCTGGCCCTTGAAGCGGCGCACCGTGTCGAACGGGACCTGGCGCTAGGGAAGCGCTAATTGATTGCGCTTCCCGTGCGGGCCAGGGATGGCCCGCCCGTTTCGCGGGCCTCAAGCCCTTGAAATTGGAGCATCCCGCGACTCGCGCGTCGCGGGACGCGAGCGGATCAAATGCCGGGAGGGCATTTGATCAGCATCTCCCTAGGAGTCCCTAGGCTCTCGCATGATGGATGCCCAATGAAGCGAAACCGTCCCTTGGAATGTCGCCTGGCCGACGGCACGAAGGTCTTCTGCCGGAATCGTGAAGAAGCCAGATTGGTCTATCGGGAAGTCAAGGGGTATGTCAGCAGAGGTATTGGCCTGGAGAAAGGCGCGGTGGTGTTCGATGTGGGCGCGAACATCGGGTTGTTCACCATCTGGGTTGGGCGGCTGCTGGAGGGTGATGTCAAGGTTTATGCCTTCGAGCCGGTCCCGGAAACCTTCGAGCTGCTGCGTGCCAATGCGCAGCGATCCGCCCCGGCACAGGCGAAGCTGTTTCGGTTCGGGCTTGGCCGCACATCAGGAGCCGCGGCGTTCTCCTATTATCCGAATGTACCAGCCGTCTCCCGGTCTTACCCGGGCGTGACCGAGAGCGAGCTTCGCGGTCTGAAGTCTCGTTTTTTTGCCGAGCTTGGCACCCTTCAGCGGTACACCACCGCGCCACGCTTGCTCAAGTGGCTCGGGCTGCTCCCGCCGTCCCTGCAATCAAAAGTGGTCGACTGGACGATCAGGCGGGCGCTGCAGCAGGAGAAGGTCGACTGCGAAATCAGAACGTTGAGCCAGGTGATCGCAGACGAAGCCATTCAGCGTATCGATCTGCTCAAGATCGACGTGGAGGGCGCAGAGCTCGACGTGCTGCATGGCTTGGAGGCGGACGACTGGCCGAAGATTCGGCAGGCGGTGATCGAGGTTCATGATATCGACGGCCGGGTCGAAGCCATGAGCGCGATGCTTCGCGAGAACGGGTTGAACTGTGTGGAGCTTCAACAGAACACCCTGATGCGCGTCACGGGGACGCTCACGCTGTTTGCCCGGCGCGATTGAGACATTGGCTGAGCCGCGTTGCTGCTCGGAGCGGGCGGCTTACGCGGAGCTGGCGTTTCGACCCGATCTCGAATGCGGCATGCAGGCCAGCGGCGCCGTCGTGAGCCGCGCCCCGAAGGTCTTCAAGGGTGCAGACCCCAGCTCCACTCCTTCGCCCGCCAGCGCGGGGGGTTGCCCGGCTCTGCGGAAACCCCCCGAGAATCCCCTGGCCCCAATGCCTGGCCCATGGGCGGTTTTGCGGCCGCCGGACGCAGCAGGCGATAGCGGTCTTGCGCCCTGCCACTCCCTCACTCCGACCCGAACCCCTTCTCCAGGGCGTAAGGAAACACGGCGTGCAGCCGCTCAGCACGGGTATTGGCCGGCCGCTCGCGCCACCCGGCGGGATTGAGCGCGTCGCCGTGGTACGCCATGAGCGCGGCGGATGCGCCGGTCAGTGAGGAGGAAGGTCACGAGCCCATCCGGACCGACGTCGCCCCGGTCCACACCACCAGCGCTCGCCAAGCGCAAGTCGGGCTTGATCCAGGTTAAGGAGTCGGCCAGCGGGCTAGGGAATGCTGCCTGGGCCGCGGACGGGGCATCTGGGCGCGAAACGCCGCTCTCAGTGGCTCGACGCCGGACCCCCGCGCGAGCCATCCCCGATGACCGTCGCAGACCCGAGGAGTATCTCCATGAAGCGATCCCTGACCCTGTTTGCCGCTGCCGTCCTGTGCTCGGCGGGCGCCGTCCGAGCTGCCACGCCAGCCGAGGCCTGTGCCAACCTCGGCGAGGCCCGGACCCAGTTGGTCGCGATGCTCGGCGAGTCCAACCCGGCCAAACTCGATGCCCTCAAGGCCAAGGTCCATGCCGCCAGTGACAAGGTGGACCAGGATCTGGCAGCGATGGCCTCCGGGCCGGACGCGGCCAAGGCAAGCGCCTTCAAGCCAGTGTGGGAGGCGTTCAAGGCCACCCGAGAGACCGAGATCATCCCGGCGCTCTATGCCGGGGACAAGGACAAGGCCAAGGGCCTGGCCACCGGCGTGCAGGCGGAGCGGATGAAGCAGATGAAGGGGGCCATGGGCTGCCCCTAGGCAGGCACGGGGGCAGACACGGGTCAAATGCCCTCCCGGCATTTGATCCGCTCGCGTCCCGCGACGCGCGCGTCTCGGGACGCTCCCGTTTCAAGGTCTTAAGGCCCTCGAAACCGGCGGGCCATCCCTGGCCCGCACGGGCAGCGCAATCAATCAGCCCTTCCCGAGGGCCTGTCAGCGACCCGGCGTCGGAGGTGCCCGCCCCGTCGGCGGCTCGTCGCGTTCAGTCGCCGGACGCTGGATCCAGCAGCTCCAGCCAATGCAGCACCGGCTGGCCGGCACCCGCCTCCAGGTGGAGCTGGCAGCCGATGTTGGCCGTTGCGATCAGCTCCGGCGACCCTGCCTTGAGGGCGGCGACCTTGTTCTCGCGCAGGCGCGCGGCAAGCTCCGGTTGAAGCAGGGAGTAGGTTCCGGCGGACCCGCAGCAGAGGTGGCCGTCCGCGACCGGCGTCAGCTCGAAGCCGAGGCGGGTCAGGAGCGTCTCCACGGCCCCCTTGAGCCGCTGGCCGTGCTGCAGGGTGCAGGGGGCGTGGAAGGCGACCCTCCGGCCCGCCCCGGGCTGGTCCGCTTGGCCCCCCCGCACGCCGGGCCGGCCCAGCGGCGCGAGATCCTCCACCGCAAGCAGCTCCACCGGGTCCCTGGCCAGGGCGGCAACACGCGCGGCCTTCTCCGCATAGTCGGGGTCTCGCGCCAGCAGGTGGCCGTACTCCTTGACCAGGGCCCCGCACCCGCTGGCGCTGATCAGGATGGCCTCGGCCCCGTTCTGGATCAGGGGCCACCAGACGTCGATGTTGCGGCGCATGGCCGCGAGCCCCTTGGCTTGGTCGTTCAGGTGGTAGGCGACCGCCCCGCAGCAGCCCGCCTGCGCCGGTTCGACCAGGTCGATGCCGAGACACGCCAGGATGCGCGCGAGCGCCGCATTTGTCCGCGGTGTCGCGGCGGCCTGGACGCAGCCGGCAAGCGCGATGACCTTACGCCGTCCGGCCGCTGCCGGCCGCTGCCCGGCATGGCGCCTGAGGGGAACCTTTGCCTTGAGCCCCTTCGGCAGCAGGGGACGAAAGCCGCGGCCCAGCCCAAGCAGCGCCCCCATGAGGCGCCGCCGGGGGACCACGGCGATCAGCAAACGCCGCACCAGGCGCTCGGCCAAGGGCCGGCGAACCTGGCCCTCGACCAGGGCGCGGCCAATGTCTGCGAGCCGCGCGTAGCGCACGCCCGAGGGGCAAGTCGTCTCGCAGGCCCGGCAGGTCAGGCAGCGGTCGAGGTGGAGCTGGGTGATGCGGCTCGGCCTATGACCCTCCAGGACCTGCTTGATCTGGTAGATACGCCCGCGCGGGCCGTCCAGCTCGTCACCGAGGAGCTGGTAGGTGGGACAGGTGGCGGTGCAGAAGCCGCAGTGGACGCAGGCGCGCAGGATGGCGTCGGCCTCCTGACCCTCTGGGGTGGCGAGGATCTCGCCCTGGATGGCCGTCCGCATGGCGTCGCCCTCAGAGCTCGGGGTAGAGGCGCCCGGGGTTGAGCAGGCCCTGGGGATCGAAGGCGCGCTTGAGGTTGCGATGCAGGCGCATGAGCGCCGGGGTCAAGGGGTGGAACACAGCGCCGGTGCGTGTCCCGCCGCGGAACAGGGTGGCATGTCCTCCCAGGGCGGCGACGGCATCGCGCACCTTGACCGGGTCCAGGTTGGCGTGCACCCAGCGCTGGGCACCCCCCCATTCGACCAGGGTGGCCTCGGTCGCCACCCCGGACAGAGTGATGGGCGGGGTGGCCGGCGGCACCGAGAGGCGCCACAGGGGTGCGTCCCCGGCGAACACGGGATGGCCCTGCTCGCGGATCTGCTCCCGCCAGAATGCTGCCCCGTCCTCGAGGGTCTCACCCCCAATCTGGGCCGCTGCCTGGATCACCGAGGGCTCGGCCCCGGACAGGCGGACCAGCAGACGCCCACCCTCCCAGCAGGTGGCCGTGATGGGCAGGGGGCGCGCCGCCCAGACGTTCATCGTCGTGATGGCCTGGGCCTGGCGCATCTCCAGGACCTGGGTGCGCTCGGCCGCGGGCCGGGGCAGGACCTTGAGGCTGACCTCGAGCAGCACCCCGAGGGTGCCCATGGCCCCGGCCATGAGGCGGGAGATGTCGTAGCCCGCCACGTTCTTCATCACCTCGCCGCCGAAGCGCAGCACCTCCGCCCGCCCGGTCAGGACCCGGGTACCCAGGACCAAGTCTCGCGCCGCGCCCGCGTAGGGCCGCGCCGGGCCGGACAGGCCGCAGGCGATGGTCCCGCCCAGGGTGGCGCCTGGCCCGAGGCGGGGCGGCTCGAAGGGCATCTGCTGGCCATGCGCGGCGAGGGTCGCCTCGATGGCGTCGAGGGTGGTACCGGCACGGGCCGTCATCACCAGCTCCTTGGGCTGATAGTTGACGATGCCCGCATGACCGCCGATATCCAGAGGCTCACCCGTGGCCGCCCGGCCGAGGAATCCCTTGGAGCCGCCCCCGCGCAGGTTGAGGTGGGTGGCGGCTGCGGCGGCGGCGCGCACCCGCTCCTGCAAGTCCCGGGTCAGATCCTGGCCCATGGCCCTGGTTATTGGCGCTGGTTATTGGCCCTGGGCGGCCAGGGCGTCCAGGTATTTCTCCGCGTCCAGGGCGGCCATGCAGCCGGTGCCGGCGGAGGTGATGGCCTGGCGGTAGACGTGATCCATCACGTCGCCGGCGGCGAAGACCCCCGGCACCGAGGTGGCAGTGGCATTGCCCTCAGTGCCGCTCTTCACCTTGATGTAGCCGCCGGCCATGTCAAGCTGGCCCTCGAAGATGGCGGTGTTGGGCTGGTGGCCGATGGCGATGAAGACGCCATGCACCTCGACGTCCTTGGTCGCGCCGTTGCGCACGTCCTTGATGCGGATGCCTGTGACCCCCGAGGCGTCGCCCAGGACCTCGTCAAGGACGTGGAACCACTCGATGCTGACCTTCCCGGCCTCGGCCTTCTCAAACAGGTGCTGTTGCAGGATCTTCTCCGAGCGCAGGGCGTCGCGGCGGTGCACCAGGGTGACATGCTCGGCGATGTTGGCCAGGTACAGGGCCTCCTCGACGGCGGTGTTGCCGCCGCCGATCACGGCCACCTTGCGGTTGCGGTAGAAAAAGCCGTCGCAGGTCGCGCAGGCGGAAACGCCGCGCCCGCGGTACTCGGTCTCCGAGGGCAGACCCAGGTAGCGGGCGCTGGCGCCGGTGGCGATGATCAGGGCGTCGCAGGTGTAGACCGCATTATCCCCGGTGAGGCGAAAGGGCCTCGCGGACAGGTCCGCCTGATTGATGTGGTCGAAGATGATCTCGGTTTCGAAGCGCTCGGCATGGCGGCGCATGCGTTCCATGAGCTCCGGGCCCTGCACACCGTCGGGATCACCGGGCCAGTTGTCGACGTCCGTGGTGGTCATGAGCTGTCCGCCCTGCTCGAGTCCGGTGACGATCACGGGATTGAGATTGGCGCGGGCGGCATAGACGGCGGCGGCATAGCCGGCCGGCCCCGAGCCCAGGATCAGCAGGCGGCAGTGCTTGGTATCGGTCATGGGGTACTCCGTAGAGAGGGTCGCACCTCGGATGCCCCGGCCCGGTGCCCCTCAGGGCCCCTCGAGCAGGGTCCGGGTGCAGCGCCGGCCGGACTTGGCCCGCACCGCGCCAGGGTGCCGACAGGGTGAAGTGGCATGGTAAGGTGTGGGCCCTTTGCGGTAAACCAAGCTTGGCACTCGGACCCAGCCTGGGACCCAGCCTCGGACCAAGCCCGCCAGGGCCTGGGATGGCTCGGCGGCGGGCCCCACCCTCGGGCTGTACCCTCAGGCTTGAGCCTCGACCCAGGGTCCCTATCACATCTTGTCAACAACGGTGACGTCCATGCGTATCGGCATCCCACGTGAGATCAAACCCATGGAGGCCAGGGTCGCCCTCGTCCCCGAGGCGTGCGGTGATCTGGTTGGGGCCGGGCACCAGGTCCTGATGGAGCGGGGCGCTGGGGAGCCGAGCGGCTTCCCCGACGGCGCCTACAGTGCCGCCGGCGTGCAAATCCTGCCGGACGCCGCGGCCCTGTACGAGCGGGCGGAGCTGGTGGTCAAGGTCAAGGAGCCCTGGGGGCCGGAGCTCGACCTGCTGCGGCCCAATCACCTGCTGTTCTCCTTCCTGCACCTGGCCGCGGAGCCCGAGCTCACGCAGCGCCTGCTCGCCATCGGCCTCACGGCGGTCGGGTTCGAGACCGTGGCCGACGGCGGAACCCTGCCCATCCTGCGCCCCATGAGCGACATTGCCGGCCGCCTGGCGGTGCAGATCGGGGCGACGCTGCTGCAAGCCCCGCACGGCGGCAAGGGGCTGCTGCTCGGCGGTACGCCCGCGGCCGGACGCGGCCATGTGGTGGTGCTCGGTGCGGGCAATGCAGGGGGTGCGGCCATCGCGGTCGCAGCGGCGATGGGCGCCCGGGTCACCGCATTCGTGCGCGATCCGGCCAGGCTCGCGACCCTGCACGGACTCGCGCCCAACGTGACCGGCCTCTATCCCTACACCGGTGCCCTGGCCGAGGCGGTGGCGGAGGCCGATCTGCTCATCGGTGCCGTGCTGGTGCCTGGGGCCAGGGCCCCGCGCCTGGTCTCGGAGGCGCAGGTGGCCTCCATGTCGCCCGGGAGTGTCATCGTGGACATCTCGGTGGACCAGGGAGGCTGTATCGAGACCACCAGGCCGACCACCTATGCGGACCCGACCTTCCGGCGCCATGGCGTGGTGCACTTCGGGGTGACCAACATGCCCGGCGCCGTCCCGCGCAGCGCCTCCCTGGCCCTGTCCGCGAGCCTGCTGCCCTGGGTGTTGCGGCTCGCCGAGCCGGGCTGGCGTGACCATGCAGCGCTGGCAGGGGCTGTCAATGTGGCGCGCGGCGCCCTGGTCCACCCGGCCCTGCGCCGGTGACCCATGGCCGGACCCGGCACAGGGGACTCCGGTTCGCGAAGGCGCGCGAAGAAGCCAGGGCAAAGCTATAATCGGCCGAGTTTTTGGAGGGCAGGTGCAGTGGCTCAGGCAACCCGTGTCGGTGTAATGACCTTTGGCGATCATGTGGAGCGAGCCATCCGCGAGGTGGCCATGTGGGCGCTCTTCGTGGTCGCCATCTACCTCGTCCTGGCCCTGGTGAACTACTCGAAGGACGATCCCGGCTGGTCCTACGTCGCCCACACGCAGACAGTGGCCAATCCTGCGGGGCCGGTGGGCGCCTGGTTCGCCGACGTCACGCTGAGTCTGTTTGGCGTCTTCGCCTACCTGGTGCCGCTGGCCCTCGCCTGGACCGCCTACCTGGTCTTGCGCAGCACCCGCAGCGAGGGCGAGAACCGCGTCTACCTGCTGGCCATGCGCTGGCTGGGATTCGTGTTGACCCTTGCCGCCGGGACCGCCTTCGCCAGCATCCATCTCGCTGCCCTGGCTCCGCAGGCCCTGCCCTTCGGCATCGGGGGAGGGCTCGGCACCCTGCTCGGCGAGGCGATGGTCGCGGCGTTCAACGCCAAGGGTGCGACCATGCTGCTTGGCGGTGGTCTGTTCGTCGGCGTCAGCCTGTTCGCCGGGATCTCCTGGCTCGCCCTGCTCGACGCGGTCGGCGGTGCGGTGCTGTCCGGTCTTGGCTGGCTCCAGGCCCAGGCGGTGTCAGCCTTGACCGAGGTCGGCCAGCGCCTGCGACCCGGCGGGGCGCCGAGGGACGCCGAGACCGACCCAGCGCCTGCGGCCGATGAGCTGCCGCCTGCCCGCCGCGGGCGCCGCGAGCCGCGGCTGTCGTCGGCCCCGGCCGAGGAGCTCGCGGCCTTGCTCGACGCGCCCGTCGACCAGGACATGGAGCCGCGTCTGACGGGCGCCAGCCTGTCGGACCTGGTGCCCGGCCGACTGGCAGACCGGGCACCAGACGAAGGACGAGGTCAGACCCCGGCGAGCCCCGTCAAGCGGCGCAAACCGGCCGCGTCTGACGAACGCCAGCTCGCGCTGCCGCCGGTCTTCTCCGCCGACATCCTGCACCCGCCCCTGGAACTGTTGGACCCGCCCCGCAAGAGCGGCAAGGGCTACTCCGAGGTCGTGCTGCAGAGCCTGTCGCGCCAGGTGGAGACCATCTTGGCGGACTTCGGCGTCACGGCCCAGGTGGTCGACGTCCTCCCGGGGCCCGTGGTGACCCTGTTCGAGCTGCAGCTCGCCCCCGGTATCAAGGTGAGCAAGATCACCGGGCTGGCCAAGGACATCGCCCGCGCCCTGTCCACCATCAGCGTCCGGGTGGTCGAGGTCATCCCCGGCAAGTCGGTGATCGGGCTCGAGATCCCTAACGAGCAGCGCGAGGTCGTGTATCTGAGCGAGATCCTCGCCGCCCCGGTCTACCAGGAGGCAAAGTCTCCCCTGACCCTCGCGCTGGGCTCCAGCATCTCGGGCAGTCCGGTCGTTGCGGATTTGGCGCGCATGCCCCACGCCCTGATCGCCGGCACCACAGGCTCCGGCAAGTCCGTGGCCATCAACGCCATGATCCTGAGCCTGGTCTACAAGGCCGGCCCAAAGGACGTGCGGCTCATCATGGTCGACCCCAAGATGCTCGAGCTCTCGGTCTACGAGGGTATCCCGCATCTCCTCACCCCGGTGGTGACGGACATGAAGGAGGCGGCCAACGCCCTGCGCTGGTGCGTGGGAGAGATGGAGCGCCGCTACCGGCTCATGGCCCGCCTGGGGGTGCGCAACATCGCGGGCTTCAACCGCAAGGTCGAGGAGGCGCAACAGGCGGGCGAGCCCATCCCAGACCCCACCTGGGTCCCGGCGGATGGGGGGCTGCTCGGCGAGGAGGGTGTCGAGCCGCCGCCCCTGGATCACCTGCCGTACATCGTCGTCATCATCGACGAGCTGGCGGACATGATGATGGTGGTCGGCAAGAAGGTGGAGGAGCTCATCGCCCGCCTGGCGCAGAAGGCCCGCGCCTCGGGCATCCATCTGCTGCTCGCCACCCAGAGGCCCTCGGTGGACGTGCTCACCGGGCTCATCAAGGCCAATATCCCAAGCCGGATCGCCTTCCAGGTCTCGGCCCGGGTGGACTCGCGCACCGTGCTCGACCAGATGGGGGCCGAGCAGCTCCTCGGCCACGGCGACATGCTCTACCTGCCGCCGGGGACCAGTATCCCGCAACGGGTGCACGGCGCCTTCGTCGACGACCACGAGGTCCACCGGGTCGTCAGCTTCCTCAAGCAGCTCGGCACGCCGGACTACATCAAGAACATCCTCCAGGATCCGGGGGAGCCGATCCCTGGGATCGACCCGGAACCTCGCGCCGGTGGTGACGTCGAAGATCAGGACCCGCTGTTCGACGAGGCCGTGCAGTTTGTTGTGGAATCCCGCCGGGCCTCCATCTCCGGGGTGCAGCGGCGCTTCAAGATCGGCTACAACAGGGCGGCCCGGATGGTCGAGGAGATGGAGCGCATCGGCCTGGTGGGCCCGGCCGAGACCGACGGCAAACGCGATGTCCTGGCGCCCGTCCCGGCGGGCGACTAGGGCCATCATCGGGCCGTCTCGCTCGCTCGTTCGAGCGGGCAGCCGGCATAGCGATGCGCGCCGGTCCCGGCCGGCGGTGACCTTGCGACGGCGGCCCCTGCCCTTCGCCCGTCAAGCCAACCTGGACGCGTCGCACTGCGTGGAGGTCTTTGTCGTGCCCCTCAAGCGGATGCCATCCCTGCTCTTGCTCGGACTGCTACTCCTGCCCCTGGCCGCGCCCGCCGCCGAGCCGGGTCAGGTCTTGCGCGACTATCTCAAGGGATTGGACACCCTGAGCTCCGAGTTCGAGCAGGTCACCTTCAATGCCGATCACAGTGCCATGGCTGAGTCGAGCGGCGTCTTCTACATCAAGCGCCCCGGTCGGTTTCGCTGGGAGTACCGCAAGCCCGGGGAGCAGATCATCGTGGCCGACGGCAGCCGCGTCTATGTCTACGACGTAGAGCTGGAGCAGGTCTCTCACCAGAGCCAGGCCAAGGCGCTCGCTGGGACCCCGGCGCTGCTCCTCGCCGACAGCGGACCCATCGACCGCGAGTTCACCGTCAAGGACCTACCGTCCAGCGACGGCCTGTCCTGGGTCGAGCTCCGGCCCAAGGCCCAGAATAGCGAGGTCCAATCGATCCAGATCGGTTTCGAGGGCAAGGAGCTGCGCAACCTCATCATGGAGGACGGCTTCGGCCAGGTGACGCGGCTCCTGTTCGCGGCCACCAAGCGCAACCCGAGCCTGCAGGACGACCTTTTCCGCCTCAAGCCCAACAAGGCCACCGATATCCTCCAGTTCGACTGAGGTCCCATCGCCTCGGACCGGCAGCCCACGGAGGCCCGCGCCACCGGCATCGCGGGCGCCTGCCGGGGTCAAGGTGCGAAGCAAGCCTTTGTGCGCGCACATCCGCCGGTCCTGTTCCAGCTCCGGGCTCCTCACGGCCTCGCCTAGACTCGGCTATACTGGCCGGCCTTCGCTGGGGCCTCTTCGCGCCCCGGCCTGGGCTCGTTCGGCCGCGCCGCTTGGTCCTGGCTGGCGCCACCAGCCATGCCACCGGTGCCACGTCGGACGGCGCCAGCGCACCCCCCAACCGGAGTCCGACCCCGTGATCGAGAACCTTCGCAACATCGCCATCATCGCCCACGTCGACCACGGCAAGACGACCCTGGTGGATCAGCTCCTGCAGCAGTCCGGGACCCTCGGGGACCGCTTTGGGCCGGTGGAGCGGGTCATGGACTCCAACGACATCGAGAAGGAGCGGGGCATCACCATCCTCTCGAAGAACACGGCCATCCGCTGGGGCGATTACCGCATCAACATCGTCGACACCCCGGGCCACGCGGACTTCGGCGGCGAGGTGGAGCGGGTCCTGTCCATGGTCGACTCGGTCCTGCTCCTGGTCGACGCGGTCGAGGGACCCATGCCCCAGACGCGCTTCGTGACCCAGAAGGCCTTCAACCACGGCCTGCGGCCCATCGTGGTGGTGAACAAGATCGACCGTGAAGGGGCCCGCCCCTCCTGGGTGATCGACCAGGTCTTCGACCTGTTCGACCGCCTCGGGGCGAGCGACGCCCAGCTCGACTTCCCCATCGTGTACGCGTCGGCCCTGGGCGGCTATGCCGGACTCGACGACGGGGTGCGTGAGGGGGACATGCAACCGCTGTTCCGAGCCATCGTCGAGCATTGCCCGCCCCCGCCGGTTGACCCGGACGGCCCCTTCCAGATGCAGATCTCCACCCTCGACTACTCGAGCTACGTCGGTGCCATCGCCGTGGGGCGCATCGCACGCGGGACCGTGCGCCGGAACCAGTCCGTGGTGCAGATCGCCCGCGACGGCGAGGTGCATCGGGGCAAGATCGGTCAGGTGTTCAGCTACATGGGCCTGCAGCGGGTTGAGGTCGAGGCGGCGAGTGCAGGCGACATCGTCGCCATCACCGGGATCGAGGCACCGAACGTGTCCGACACCCTGTGCGATCCTGACCAGCCGCAGGCCCTGCCCCCGCTCACGGTGGACGAACCCACGGTGAGTATGACCTTCCAGGTCAACTCCAGCCCCTTCGCCGGGCGCAGCGGCAAGTACTTGACCTCCCGCCAGCTCAAGGACCGCCTGGAACGGGAGCTGATCCACAACGTCGCCCTGCGGGTCGAGGAGGGCAACGACCCGGAGAAATTCCGGGTGTCCGGCCGCGGCGAGCTGCATCTGTCGATCCTGCTGGAGAACATGCGCCGGGAGGGCTATGAGCTCGCCGTGTCGCGGCCCGAGGTCATCTTCCGCGAAATCGATGGGGACATCTGCGAGCCCTACGAGCAGGTGACGGTGGACGTCGAGGAGTCCAGCCAGGGCGCGGTGATGGAGGCCATGGGGGCCCGCAAGGGCGAGCTGCGCGACATGATCCCCGATGGGCGGGGGCGGGTACGGCTCGACTACATGGTGCCCTCGCGGGGCTTGATCGGCTTCCAGACCGAGTTCCTGACCATGACCTCGGGCTCCGGGCTCATCTACCATGTCTTCGATCATTACGGCCCGGCACAGCAAGGCAGCATCGCCAAGCGGCGTAACGGGGCCCTGATCTCCAACGGGACCGGCAAGGTCCTTGGCTATGCCCTGTTCAACCTCCAGGAGCGCGGACGCCTGTTCGTCGCCCCCGGCGAGGAGGTCTATGAGGGCCAGGTCATCGGCATGCACTCGCGGGAGAACGACCTCACCGTGAACCCGCTCAAGGCCAAGCAGCTCACCAACATCCGCGCCGCCGGCAGCGACGAGAACATCATCCTGACCCCACCGATCCGCTTCACGCTGGAGCAGGCCTTGGAGTTCATCGACGACGACGAGCTGGTCGAGGTCGCGCCCGGGGCCATCCGCATCCGCAAGCGCCACCTCACCGAGAACGACCGCAAGAGGGCCGGACGCGGTCAGCCATGAACCAGAACGGCGCCACACCCTATCCCGCCATCGAGCCCTATGCCCGCCACCGCCTTGCGGTGGACGCTCGCCACAGCCTCTACGTGGAGGAGTGCGGCAACCCAAAGGGCATCCCCGCGGTCTTCCTGCACGGCGGCCCCGGGGCCGGCTGCGAGCCCGGCCACCGGCGCTTCTTCGACCCGGAGCGCTACCGGATCGTCCTGTTCGATCAGCGCGGCAGCGGGCGCTCCACGCCCCATGCCGATCTGACCGACAACACCACCTGGGACTTGGTTGCCGATTGCGAGCGCATCCGCAGCCGGCTCGGTATCGAGCGCTGGCTGGTCTTCGGCGGCTCCTGGGGCTCGACCCTGGCCCTGGCCTATGCCGAGACCCACCCCGAGCGGGTCTTGGCGCTGGTGGTGCGCGGCATCTTCCTGTGCCGCGAGCCAGAGATCCGCTGGTTCTACCAGGAGGGCGCCAACTGGGTCTTCCCAGACGGGTGGGAGGACTTCATCGCCCCGATCCCCCCGGGCGAGCGCCAGGACCTGCTGCGCGCCTACCATCGCCGGCTCACCGGGGCGGACGAGGTGGCCCGCATGGCCGCCGCCAAGGCCTGGTCCATCTGGGAGGGGCGCACGGCTACCCTGCTGCCCAACGCGGACGTCCAGGCCCATTTCGCGAATCCGCACGTGGCCATGAGCCTGGCCCGCATCGAGTGTCACTACTTCGTCAACCAGGCCTTTCTGCAGCCGAATCAGCTCCTGCGCGATGCCCACCACCTGGCGGGCATCCCCGGTGTCATCGTCCAGGGGCGCTACGATCTCATCTGTCCCATGCGCTCGGCCTGGGAGCTGCACCGGGCGTGGCCGAGGTCGGAGCTCAATGTGGTCCCCGACGCTGGGCATGCGGCCTTCGAGCCCGGGATCCGCGCCGCCCTGGTCGCCGCCACCGACCGCCTGGCCCGCACCCTGGGCCGCACTCTAGGCTAGCCGAGGGCGCGTCTCGTCGTGATTGGGCTCCTGCAGCGGGTAAGCGCCGCCCAGGTCGAGGTAGAAGGCCGAACGGTGGGCGCCATCGACCGGGGCCTGCTGGTGCTGGTCGCGGTGCAGCCGAACGACGATGCCGGACGGGCAGAACGCCTGCTGGAGCGCCTGCTCGGCTATCGGGTCTTTCCCGACGCCGAGGGGCGCATGAACCGGAGTCTGCGTGACATTGGCGGCGGCCTGCTCCTGGTCCCACAGTTCACCCTGGCTGCGGACACGCGCAAGGGGACCCGCCCGAGCTTCACCTCGGCGGCACCACCCAAGCTCGGAGCGGACCTGTTCGCCCTGCTGGTCGAGCGGGCTCGTGCGGCGCATCCCCTGGTCGAGACCGGCCGCTTCGGCGCCGAGATGCAGGTCAGCCTGGTCAACGATGGGCCCGTGACCTTCTGGCTCGAGACCTGACGGAGCACAGAGCGGCCGGGCGCCACGAACCAAGACCCGAGAGGGACACCGACACCATGCGGATCCTCATCGTCGAAGACGACACCTCTCTGGGTCCTGCCCTGAGGACTGGCTTGCGCCAGGACAGCTACGCCGCCGACTGGGTGCGCACCGCCGACGCGGCCGAGCATGCCCTCCACCTGGAGCAGTTCGACCTGGTGGTGTTAGACCTTGGCCTGCCTGGGCGCGACGGGCTTACACTCCTGCGCGACCTGCGCCGCAGCGGCTTTGCCCAACCGGTGCTGATCCTGACGGCTCGGGTCACGGTGTCGGACCGTGTGCAGGGACTCGATGCGGGGGCGGACGATTACCTGGTCAAGCCCTTCGATCTTGAGGAGCTTGGCGCACGCATCCGTGCCCTCCTGAGGCGCAGCCAGGGTCGCGCCAATACCGACCTGCGGGCCGGGGACCTGGCTCTGAATCCGGCGAGCCGTCAGGTGACCCTGGGAGGGGTCCCGGTGTCCCTCCCCCCTCGGGAATACGCCTTACTGGAGGCCTTGCTCGCCCATGCCGATCAGGCCCTGCCACGGGCTCGACTGCTGGCCGCCGCCTATGATTGGCAGGACAATGTGGAGAGCAATGCCCTGGAGGTCCACATCCACAACCTCAGGCGCAAGCTGGGCAAGGGGCGCATCGAAACAGTGCGCGGGATCGGCTACCGGCTCGTTGCCCGGATTGGCGACGGGGCAAGCGAATGAGCTCGATCCGCAAGCGTCTGCTGGTGCTCCTGCTCGGGTCCTGGACGACGGTCTGGCTCGCGGTTGCGGTCACCACCTTCGAGCGCTCCGGTCACGAGGTCGAGGAGCTGCTCGACGCCCAGCTCGCCCAGACCGCGCAGGTCCTGTGCCAGATCACCCGGGCCGGGACCCTGCCGGACCTGGAGGGTCTGCCGCCCCTCGTCCCGGCCCTGGGACACCACTATGAGAGCAAGATTGCCATTCAGCTCTGGCGCGACGGCGCCCTGGTCAGCCGCTTCGGGGGCGCACCTCCGGAGCCGTTGGCCGATACCGTCGGATTCTCCGACCGGCACATCGGACAGACCAAGTGGCGGGTCTACGGCCTGAGCACGAACCAGCCGGGGGTGGAGCTGTTCGTCGGGCAGAGCGATGCGATTCGGCATGAGCTCGTCCGGTTCCTGACCCTCCACGCCCTGCAACCCATCCTCTGGTCCCTGCCCCTGACCCTGGTCCTGATCTGGCTGGCCGTCAGCGACGGCCTGCGGCCCCTGAGACGCCTGGCCGGGGATATCGACAGGCGTTCCGCCGAGCGCCTGCTGCCCATCGATGAGTCCGACATCCCAAGCGAGATCCAGGCGCTGACGACCGCCCTCAACCACTTGCTGAAGCAGCTCGAACGGGCCTTATCGGCGGAGCGGCGCTTTGCCGCCGACGCCTCCCACGAGCTGCGCACCCCCCTCGCCGTGATCCGCACCCAGGCCCAGATTGCCCGGCGTAGCCAGGACCCTGCCGAACGGACCGAGGCCCTGGATGCGCTCATCCAAAGCGTGGACCGCGCCGCCCATCGGTGCTCCCAGCTGCTGGCCCTGGCCCGTCTCGACCGCCAGGGGGCCGAGGCGTTGTACCCTGCGGCCCCCTTGGCCGACGCCCTGTCCCAAACGTTGGAGGACAAGGCGGCGCTGGCGCGGGACAGGTCGGTCTCGATCGGCCTCGCCCTGCCGGAGGAAGCGCTGGGTCGTGTCGCCGTGGAGCCGGATGCCCTGGAGGTGCTTCTGTCGAATCTCGTTGACAACGCGATCAAGTACACGCCGCCCGGCGGCGAGGTGCGCATATCCGGCAGCCACCTGGGCAATCGCGTGGTGCTTCGGGTGACGGATTCGGGTCCAGGAATCCCCCCCGCAGACCGGGATCGGGTCCTGCAGCGCTTCTACCGCCGCGACGTGAAGACGGCTCCGGGTGCCGGGCTTGGCCTGTCCATCGTGCAGCGGATCTGCGAGCTCTATGGCGCCGAGATCGCCCTGCTGGACGGGGACGACGGCCGGGGCTTGTGCGTCGAGGTTGCCTTCCCATCAGCGGGCTGACGGCCCTCCTGGCCCACCGTTCTCACCCATCTGCTGGGTCCATCTGCTTGGCCTGACCCACCGCGGCCGGGCAACCCTCCTCCCTTCTCGTTGCCATGGTTCCCAAGGGTGGACCTCGACGGAGTCCGCCCCGGATACCGTGCGCGCCTTCGCATTTCGCACAAAAGTCCCTGTCTCTTAAGGAATTCTTAATCTTGGCCGGCCTATGGTCCGCCGGCGGGAAGCCGCCACCGCCCGGATGCCAGGACGGTAGCGGCCTTGTCCGCACGGGGCCAGTGGAGTTTTCGCGAGCGCGTCCATCGGCCTCTCGAAGCCGTATCCGCAAGGATTTCAGCCGGTGCCTCCAGGGTACGACGGTAGTGCGGGGCAGGCTCGCCAACCAGACAGAGGAGTCGAGTTATGAACCTTACGCACCCCAAGGTGCAATTCGGCCGGCGAGCTGCCGTGAGCTGGATGCTCCTCGGCACGCTGCTCGCCTTACCGGGCCTCAGTGCAGCGGCGAGCTGTGCCGTGGTTCCCGCGAATCCCACCGTGAATACCGGCGGGACGGTCAACTGGTCTGCGACCCTGAGCGGTTTCGATTCCGGCGTAACCTACAGGTGGACCCTCAATGGGGGCAGCCCCAGCAGCAGCACGAGTCCCGCTCCGACCGCGCAGTACAACTCGGTCGGCACCTTTGAGACCAAGCTGAAGGCCGACGACAGCCGCAACGACGCGGAATGTAGGACTCATGTCAGCGTCGTTGCCGATACCCAGGCGCCGACGGCGCCGACCAATGTATCCGCCACCGCCGTCAGCTCCTCGCAGATCAACCTGGCGTGGACCGCGTCCACCGATGACGTGGGCGTGGCCAGTTACCGCATCTACCGCTGCGCGGGCTCGCAGTGCGTGCCCTCAACGCAGATTGGCACCAGCACAAGCACCAGCTACACGGATCAGGGCCTGACCCCGAAGACCATCTACCGCTACCGCATTCGTGCGGTCGATCTGGCCGGCAAGTTGAGCAAGTATTCCCGTGCGGTTGGTGCCAGGACCTTGGCCGCTACGACGACGAACCAGCCGCCCACGGCCAATGCCGGACCGGACCAGACGGTGACCATCGCCGCCGGCCAGAACAGCATCGCCGTGACCCTCAATGGCAGCGGCTCCGCAGACCCCGATGGGACCATCGCCACCTACAACTGGACCGGCAACCCCGATCCGGCGAACACGGCCAACCCCACCGTCACGCTCGGCGCGGGCACCTACACCTTCACCCTCGTGGTCACCGACAACGCCGGGGCGAGCAGCGCCCCGGATACGGTCCAGATCACGGTCAACGCGCCGGCGCAGGCCTGTAACCCGGTGCCGACGGATCCGACAGTGGCGCATACCCAGTGCATCACCAACTACACGGGTCCCGAGGTCTGCGTCGCGTGCCATGAGACCGAGGCGCGCGCCATGCATGGGTCCGTTCACTACCAGCAGGGTGGCGCCTTCCCGAACGCGACCAACATCCCCGCGGATTTCTATGCTGCGGGCGAGCGTCCGGCTCACCCGGCAGGCGAGCTGGTGGCAACGGGGATCAACACCTACTGCGGCACCCACGAGAACTCGCCGCGCTTCACCTGTGCCGGCTGCCACGTCGGCAACGGGCGCTTCCCGCTGAGCCAAGACGAGTTCGTGCTGTTGCCTCCCGAGGATCAGCTCCACGAGCTCGGCAACATCGACTGCCTGATGTGTCACCAGGAGGTCTACAAGCGCTTCCCGGACTGGACCTCGAAGGGCTACGGCTTCACCGATCTGACCCTGGTCAATGTCGCTGAGGTCAACGGCAGCCTCGTCCACCAGGACGGTGCGACGGTGGTCCGCACGGGCTACGCGGGCATCCCGAACGTCGACCCGGTGACCGAGGACTTCCAGTTCCTACCCGCCGGCAGCGACACCCTGCCCGTGGAGGTTCCGCTGGCCCCGATGTCCATCACCACCCTGGAGGCGGCGCAGACCGTGCACCCCACCACGCGGCAGTCCTGTCTTAACTGCCACGCGGGCGCGGCCGGGGCCGACGGCGCCAAGCGCGGCGACCTGTCCAAGGAGCTGGCGACTCTCGCGACCGCCACCGTCGACTACCACATGAGCGTCCAGGGGGCCGACCTCACCTGCTCGGAGTGCCATAGTGCCGGTGACCACAGGGTGCGTGGCCGAGGTCTCGACCTGCGGGCCAACGATGTCCCAGAGCGTTTCACCTGCGACAGCGGCGGCTGCCACAGCAGTCAGCCGCACCCGGCCACGACGACCGGGATCCAACTGAACCGGCACACGGCGAAGGTGGCCTGCCAGACCTGTCACATTCCGAGGTACGCAAAGGCCGGCGTCGGCACCGAGGTTGCTCGCGACTGGCAGGATCCGCACCCGTCCAACTCCGCCTGCAACGGGCGCGGGGGCTGGCTGGCACGGGAAGACAAGGGCTTCAATCTGACCCCGAGCTACAACTGGTTCGACGGCAAGAGTGAGGTCTATTACCTCGGCGAGTCCCTCACGGGCGTCCCGACCATCCCGCTGGCTGCGAACGTGGCAACGAGCTTCGGCGCAGGTTTCAGCGCTGGCGAGCCCGCCTATGTGCTCGGCATACCCACGGCCATCCTGAACACGTCCGGCGTCATCGACAAGGCAGTCGGTGCGAAGAACCCGGCCGCGAAGATCTACCCCATGAAGGAGCATTGGGGCAAGCTGGCGAGCGATGGAAGCCGCCTGATCGGGCACTCGACCTTCGAGTTCTTCCGGACCGGGAGCTTCTGCCGCGCCGTTGCGATTGGCGACAATCAGGATCCCGACCTGGCCTGCCCGCAAGGCACCCCGGGGCATGAGATGCCGCCTGGCACCGACGCGGTCGCCGTGCACACCTTCCAGACCATCAACCACGGCGTCGAGCCGAAGACAAGCGCCCTGGGTGCCAATGGGACCTGCGGCACCTGTCACGACGTGGCGGCTTTCACGACCGGCAAACCGCTGCGGATGAAACTGGAGCTGGAAATGGGCTATGCGGTGACGCGCGCCGGCATCACGGCAGGGAGCAATGGCACCTACACCTGTAGCGTGAGCTGCCACGGCAGTAAGTCAGCCAACTTCACCAAGATCCACGAGGTGAGCAAGCACCGCACTGCCGGCTGCACGGCTTGCCATGCCAACCGGTAACGGCTAGGCAACCAACCCCGGGGGCCCCGCGCCCCCGGATCTGCCCACTTGGCCCGGACCCTGGTCTGGGCCTTTTCTTTTGGCGATGTTTCTGCCAAGTACTGGGCCCGATATGGCCCTGATTGGCCCTGCATTGCCGCGCAACACGCGTGGGCGCCCGGCGTGCCGGCGCTACGACGCATCGCGTCGATAGCGTGGGGCTTGTCCCCACTCGCTCCTCAGTTGGGACATCCCGACCATCCCTGGTCGTGAGTCCGAAATTGCTCCTGCAGTTCGGACATCCCGACCATCCCTGGTCGTGAGTCCGAAATTGCTCCTGCAGTTCGGACATCCCGACCATCCCTGGTCGTGAGGTCACGCGCCTATGGGGTTGGCAGGAGGGTGCTCAGGGGGGGGCCTCGAACACTGGGCACCGGCCCGCGTCTCGTGATCACCGGAGCCATTGAACGAAAGGTCTCACCCCCATCCCAACCTTCCCCCTCAAGGGGGAAGGAGGGGATCGCCCGGCCCGCCGTCCTGTTCCTCCCCCCTGGGAGGGGGGAGG